>Ga0247779_1000552_pt1 | contig 22956 bp, 21 predicted proteins | sample UWRJL221509R5_FD_179925 | JGI IMG/M metagenome (GOLD analysis project Ga0247779, IMG submission 179925) | Plant litter microbial communities from Arlington Agricultural Research Station in Wisconsin, United States - UWRJ-L221-509R-5 | ecosystem: Environmental > Terrestrial > Plant litter >... | reverse complement strand
ACTGAGTACTGGAGTAATTAAAGTCACCTTTTTACGACTTCCATCATCTCTCCGCGCCTCTCTGTTATCTATCATGATTGTAGATATCCCCTGGAATACATCTTTCTCATAAAACGATTATAATCGCGAGAATGCACTGGCCTGTGATACATCATCTATAGCTATGTCTCGACCACGTAATTTCGAAGACATGGCTGAACATTTGACAAGAATGTTCTATGTATAAGACGGCGATTAAAGGCTGACATGTTCTCTCACCTGGCGACAAATCAGACACCATCTATAAAAAATCAACTTCGGCACCGCATTCATGCTTCTATCATCTATTAGCATCGTCGCACGGACTGCCACTTGCATGGCATACATAATATGATATGATTGGATCTTCAAAGGATCGAAGGAGTTCCAAAAATAAAATTTCGTCGTATACACCTTGAAGAAACTACTCACAGACCATAGTCCGTAAAAATGCGCACACCGACTGAGGAACATATACAGGCACACTGTCATGTTGAAAAATGCATATAAATGTGGGAGCAAATTATGTAGCGCGTAATTGAACTATACAAGTCGTAAAGAAAAGAAAAAACAAGCCCACAGCAGGACCTGTCGAATATAAAAAAGTTAAAAGTCTGTATTTGCTAGACTAAGCGCGGCTGAAGATAAAAGTCGGTTTATACAATAAAAGAAATGTTCGAAATAAATGCATGTGGTAATAAGAGCAGCATGTAGAAAGAAACAGCGGGATATGAATGAGCGAATGAGAAAAATAATCATGTAGAGGGTGATGCATAGAAACAATGCTAAAAAAAATCGAACAATAAGATAGCGATGGAAGTTTAAAAGATGATTACAGCCTCAACACAGGCGGCCGATGCCCGACATTACCTATCGTCGTTGAGTTGGAGTTTTGACTCGCACGGCTTCGTGTACGGGGCCCAGCAGGGCCACCAAGCGGTGAGCGGATTGATGATACCGGACGAGGTCCAGCTTGCTGCTGCTGTGCTGCCAAAGATTGTGCAGGGCAGGATGCTCGCGCAACTGCAGGAGGCGCCGGCGAGGCAGTCCGCGATGGTCCGCGTGACGACTGAGAACGAGATGGAGGTTGAGGTGATGATCGAGTTTGTTGTGCCGGTGGTGCCGGTGTGGGAGCGCTCGCAGCTTGAATGGCGGGTTGGGGTTGTTGAGCTTGCGAAGGGATTGGAGGTAGTGGTTGCGGTGGCGTTGCTGGTCGAGAGTTGCTAGCTGGAGTCTCCGGAGGGATAGAAGGCAGACGCCTTGGGAGCGAATCTTGGGACCCGGAATTTCCTCGAGAGGATGCCCTAGAAGATGGACCAGAAACGGAAGGCAGCACTGAACCCGAGTTATTACGCGAAGGAGGGGGTATAGGTGATGGCGTCCGTGTATAAGGTGGAGGTGCTGCAATATGCATTGCGCGACCTCTCTCTATGCCTCCTGTAGCAATCTGAGATCGAGCAGGTCCCTGTGGCTGTTCGGCTGCATGGTTATTTTCCTTTGACGGTGATTGAGAGCGGGGAACATCTGGGGAAGAAACCGATCTTTGATGCTCCTGAGGTTTACTAGCATCATTGGATGGGGCATCAAGACCTGGAGGTGCAACAGAGGAGGTGCGTTTTGCCGGTGGGTTGTTGTAAGGTTCTACTACAGTTGTTGAACTTAGCAAGGAGGACGGAGGCCGAATGACGTGTCTAGGGGACGGAACCTGGAGTACGGGTGCCTGTAAGCGTGCCGATTTGGGTTGCATGCGCCGCCCAGCCAAGTCCAACCGTGGGGAGTCTGGATAAATGCCATACCACTCCAGGAAGCTAAGGGTTGCGGAGGCGGAATAAACGCTAATTGGTGAAGGAGATTCTGGGCCGCTTCGTCCTGCACTCGAGGCAGTGTGAAGGTGTAAAGGCGTATCGAGCGTACTACTTGACCCACTTGTGGACGGTGGAGAGAGAGCAGAAGAATGTGGGATGGGACGAATGTGATGTGGTATACCGCCACTCTCGAGGATTTTCGACAACTGCAGTTGAATTTCGCTTGAAAAGTCGTCGTCGGAATGCTCGAAAAGTGCAGCTAGCGAAATGGGTCGCACATTCCCTTTCTTTCCGATACCTTTCCAGCCCGCATTCGCGTCTCCTCTAATCAATGAGACGCGATTCTTTGGTACGAGTGCCGGCGTAGTACCTGAGGTAGGAGTTTCAACGAGACTGAGACTTATTTTGTCTTTGTCAGTCGGTGTGGAAGGGGAATCCTCAAGCCTAGCAGAGTCCATCCCTGCCTTGAATTTTTCGATTTCCTCTGTGAGCCATGCAAGCTGATCTTGTCCGTCGACATCAACAGGAAAGTCGCTATCGTCAGCGTCAGTGTCCTCCCAAGAATCGGGGTCATTGAATATCCTCTCTGCGATGGCGCTGCCAGGAACATTACCAAGAATGGCGCTGAGAGGATTTGGGGACATCAATGGCGAGTCCAAGACATCGAGGTCGGGATAGTTAAACTTCTTGGCTCTGAACATTGAGAAAAAGAAAAACTGAGCACAGTCGCAGACTGTTATTGGCGAGGATGGGGAAAAAGAACTAAAAGTCGGGTAATGTTGAAACTGTATGTATACAAATTGGACGATTACATATATGTTTGGCGCGGTAACCACGTTAGTTGCACCGCCGCACCCTGATCCTGCTGAAACCCATTTCAAATTCCCTTTTTTGGTCATCATATGCCCGTTTCGGATGAACCCTTGATACTCTCCGCACCTTGTGGATTCTATCTCTGTGTTCATCTTTCTTTACAGCTTTACAACACTCGATGCCAACATCTCTATGTCATATCTTTTCATTGTCAATTATTTTATTCTTATCCGCGTTATACTTTATAATCTCATTCAGCATACCTAATAAACCGGAGCAGTCACCATAAATAGCCCCACATGTTCCGGGACCGCAAGTCATACTTAAGTAGTAACATTTTTGTCAGGTGTAGGACGACTTACTTGAGTTCTTCTAGTCAGCTCTACGATAGAGCTAGGCCCCAAAGTCTAAGCTCTCCCCGGGTGCATATGTACAAGGGTGAAACAATTGCAAAGGAATGATCCTCATCTTCTCTCCACCCGGCTCCATCGTATTCTGTTCTCAAGTCTGTCATATTCTCTCCGATTGCCTGTCTGATAAACGGACAAATATGGCATCAAACATATTCTGTCGGGTTTGAGCTGTATGTCGGTCGGTGCATGTCCCACTGGTTGTGCGTCGCTGGGTAAACACCCGCCGTCCCTATGCCTATTGTCGGACGCATCATGCATCAATGATTGTAGATTCTAAAAGGCACAGTAAAATCGTACTTGGCCCTGTCATTCTAGCTCGCTGCGATGGCGGCGCTTGGAGGCCTACCTTAGATCTGCTTGCTGTGCTGGGCCGCTGTATATTTTTAGGACTTTTGGGACGAGATCGAGAATTTTGACAAGTTCGTGCTGCGGGGTTGCGTCCAGATTGGCCTCTGTCTGTGGTTGTATACGACCTCAATCATCCTACCTAGACAATATCCACTCCAGTTCAAACGCAGGAGCCATCTCCCGAGCAGCGAATTCAGTTCTCGAATCAAATAATCAGAACCAAATAGTTATCGGATAATCAACCAGCAGTGCAAGATGATCGATGACTACTCGTAAGTCATCAATTAACCATGAAATCATAAATACCGATAACTATAATAGTCGAACAAACAATAAGTACTCTGGACAGTCATTAATTGAAGCTAAATAATACCACTGCCCGGTCGCGCAATTGAGGTCATGGACCACACCGGCGACTCCTCAATAATATCTTGAATCCCGTTGACTGGCACGGCGAGAGAAACATACCGGCGCAAGAACGGTGCAGCAGAGGTATTCTTATTGAAATGCTTTTAAGGATAAATAAGATTCCATAAGGAGGGTATATTTATTGAGGTGTTCTACAGATGTATAACACACTATAAAGTTCACTTGGAGATGGTTGAATCAATCTTTGCACAAAGTCCGCATAATCGTCCAGGCTCAGATGATGCGCTCCCAATACAGTTGCCAACGACTGAAGAAGCTGGAGATACCACCCGGTCCCTCTAACAGCCTTCGCGACTCGACTCATTCGTTAACGCGTAACACGTTCAAAATATCACCCACCAGCAGAAACATTGACCCAGAGGGACAACTATCATTCGATGAATTTCACATCTTCTGTTTCTTGAGATATATAACCATGAAGGTAGGTTTAATTAACTCTGTTCAATTTTAGACCTTCATAGGACTAGGAGACTGCCCACGGCAACGCATGCTGCGAAGATCATGGTAATTTGTACCCCGTTGCTGCTTCCACTGTTCCCATCGCCTTTACTGGAATCACTCTTGGAATTATCATCAGAGCCACTGTTACTATTGGATGCTTGAGACCCGCTCGACCCAGCCCCTGATGAAGCGGTCGTGACTGGAGGAGTAGCTTGAGAAGTGCTATTTGGTAATGTGGAGGAGCTGTTTGAGCTACCATTCGAGCCACCGACACTCTTGCCGCTCGAGCTGACGAGGTTATTGCAAGTCGTATCTGTAAGACCTAGAAAAAAAACATTCAGACACGGATTATACTAATGTGCGAATGAAGGTGCAAGTCACGCACCTTGGGTTTCGAATAAAGGAGTTCCAGAGGCCCAATTCCCTTTCCTACTCCAGCATTTACAATCTGGATCATATCAATCAACGAATGAAGGGGACTTACGAGTCGCTGACCGCAACTAGAAGATACAAAGCATGAGTATATAATAGCAAGAACACGCACTGCAAAACGGTGCTTACCGACTAATTCCCCACCCGGACTGGCTCTGTTAATGTACGTATATGAATCATCGGCCAAAGGCAGGGTAACATTCGTGACTGCAGGGGCGTTGGACGGAACGAGAGAAACGATATACGGGGAGGTACCGCCAGATATTGTCAATCCAAGAGGGTCGCAAGTCGATATTTCAGACGTAACGTTCGCCGTGAATTTGAAATTTGGCAAGCCCGAAGGTTGAGCAGTACATGAGGTGCTCTTTCCAGCTTTTACCAAGGAATAAGAAATAGTATTTTGAGTTTTCATAAACTGATACTCATAAGATTGACTTACCGGCAACGGTCATAGGAGCGAAGGTTCCGCCTGGATTGCCTTGAGAGTCTGTGACGCTCAATAATAACTTCGTGCCTATGCACAAGTCTAGTAAGCGGGGACAAGACCAGATGGTAGAAGTAGCACATCGACGCACCGACAGTATATGTTACCGTAAACTTCGAATTTTCCTCTGTCGTTCCAATCAAGGTTGTAGTGGGTACACCATTAATAGCAAAGGCAGTCATATAATAGGGTGGAGTGCCTTTCGTTTTGTTTGTCGTCGTATCGAAAGAGGTAATGACGATGTTGAGAGGTTCACAGGTTGGAATGGTTTGTTGTATCGACTGTTCTCGGACGTCAGACATCAAGAAATGGGCGCGAAGAAAAAGGGCAAGCTCACAGTATCTTGGAATTGCCATTTGTACAGGAAACTAGTCTGAGCTAGTGCTGGAGAAGCGAGCGTAGCCAACAAGGCGATAGAGTATGGATGTAATTCGGTCTTCATCCTTTTTATAGTGCCAATAGAAGAGAATGTAAGGTAAAAGTAAGAAGTGGGTAAGGAAAGAGACAGTCAGGATGCAGGGTCCGGACACTAAGTTTCCAATATGGCTGTTATATATATAGAGAGAAACGTTTTTCAATAATATATCAGGGCTGGGTCACCGTTTCAAGGGATATTTTTTCTTGGAAACCTAGCGCCAAGCTTTGAACTAGGGGGAAAAGGAAAGACTGGCTGGGGAGTAGAGTTATCAAGGTTTGGGACAATAGCAGGACGGGTTGATGAGATTTATCGCAACCTAAACGATTCGTTTTGTGTGCAAAGGCAGCAACTGTTTGCGACTCCTATGACATAACAGCCATCTCCTGAACGTCGCCTGAAGCTTGAAGGAGGCCTGAAGATCATTTGAGATTGAAAGATGAAACGCCTGACGAAATGCCAAAAGCGGTTATATCTGGCCACATCGGAGAAAGGACCCGACCTGATTAGATTAGATAAAACAGCCTTCTAGCTTATAATGTGGTTGGGCTGGTGAAAGTGAGATGGTCGGGTGTGCTATCCATGGACGAGTTTTTTGAGGATGGCACTCTTTTGTTAATTTGTACATGTCAAGATTCGTTCTTGTATACTTAATGAATATATTACAACTCTATCTGCACCAGCGGGTGAGCAATAGAATTCCAATTCTGAACTTCAAGGTGGCAATCCCCGAGATTAGAGACTTGCAAGGACAGAAGCAGCACTGGTGACGGTAACATTGGGAGGCGCCTCCTCAACCGCAATGGATACGACTTTGTCGTTGTCGGTAACAATGACAAAACGCTTCAGAGGAGATGCTTAATATTTTATGCTGGCTACTAGAGACATATGGAAACAGCGTACCTTCGACCTGGGTCCTCCAAGGAGGCCTGATGCGTCAAAAACAAGTCCTAAAGAGCCAACAAAAGATGCTTTGTCGTCACCGATGAAATGGATGGCTATGTGTTCCATGAGTTATTAATGTATGTTTTTTCAGAACATCTGGATACTCACGCGTTCCCTTCGGTGCCAATTTCTCTTTCCAGGCACTTTTGGTCACGGATTAGCACCTGAACTAATGCAACAGGAATTGTAGAGAAATAGGACATACTTGGTCACAAATGTATCGTTGACGGCAACAACATAAATTGCATTGACACCCTTCGCTTTGAATTCTTCGTACTTTTCAATGTACGGTGGGATATGACCATTGCAAGGCGTCGTGAATGCGCCTGGTACACCAATCTATGCAAACATATATAGCGGGTCGGTAGAATGATCAACACGAAGATATCCACTGCATATACTCACAATAATGTTCTTGCCCGTAAGGACTAAAGGCTTTGGCTGATCCGGGGCATCTTCTTTAACGTCCGCAGCAGGGATGGAAGCTCCTGGCTGAATCTGTGCGTTAGCGAGAAGTGAAGCAGCAACGCTGTGGGCAGCTTGTGCAGCAGATGCAATAACAGACGTCATGATAGATCTTGGGGAGAAAGAAAGGCAGCGCAGATTGCCTGTCCTTTTTATTTGAGAACCATAAGGCCGCGGGAAAAAGGCGTCATTCGAAGCGGATGTACTTCTGCACTCCAAGATGCCATCAGAAGTGGCCCCTATTTGTACAAAACCGTCTGCAATTGCGAAGCGTGGCGACTTGCACTTGAAGATATCATTGGAGGTGCTATGCTCGTGTACACGGACTGTTTCAACGATCACGACCGTTTTTGAAGATGTAGAACTTTGACCAACATTCAAGGAACCATTCCGCAGCTGATCCACAAAAGGCTCAAAGGTAGATGGTATGGGTAACTTGACACCATTTAGGTCCAAAACATCCGACTCAAAGGACAGTCGTGTCCTCATGAGTCGTCTATTTCAAGAAGGCTTGGTACTTGGCAGCGCGTATTCATCCACGATGGATGGAACGAGATTCACAGGGTCCTACGTAGTTGAATAGCTTGAATATCTTCGAGGTGGGTTGTGAGGATAATCATGAGTCTTGAGCATTTCATTATTGTTGAACGCAGTGGAAACTGCAGACTTCAGAAAAGTGAGATACCATCTTCACGACCTCACCTTTATCATGAGCAACTTCCACGTCTGACAGAGAACGTATAAAGGGGCACAGAAGCTCAAGAATGTAATGATACAAAGAAAAAGTGACATTAATAAATAAAAGCAAGAAAACAAAATCACGACCTGGCAACATTCTGATAATCCAATGCGGCATTTTCATATGGTTTCTGGAATATTCGATCTTTCTCATTTACCATATACCTAAGGAATTTATTAGATACGCGTGCAAGATGGCAAAAAAAGAAGCGGCGCACGTCATCAATTCGTTGGTATAGTCGCGAATAAGGATGATAGATTCTGGATCCAAAGAAGTTCCAGCCAGAGCTATCAATTGAGGTAAGCTCACTATATAACGAGACATGAGAAAATGGTCATCATATCGCATAATATAAAAGACATTACCAAGCATGCGAAGGAGATGCTCTGCGCCGTAGATGGAGCTCATCTCCTTTTCTAACCCTACTGTGACATGAGGGCCTGTCCAATATTCCCGACGGATACGCGAATACTGAGGTCTTTCGAAGCGGTACAGTAGGTTGCTGCCCAGTGCCTTGTCGAAATACACTTGTAAACCGTCAACAACAGTTTGTACTAAAATCGTTGGCTCTTTAAGACTGCGGATGTCGATTAGAAACCAGAAAGCTGATGTAGCAACATACATACTGAGATGGTTTAGTTTCTTTGATATGTTGCGCAAACTCTGCTAGGACTGTAGCAGCGTTTGGCACCCGTGGTAGTGTTACGAGCTGTATGCTCTCTAAGTGTGGGTGGCAAAGAAAAAATCAATCGTGAATCATACCTGATTGTTTTTCGTCACGTTCTCCCAGTCATCCACCAGTATGGTCTTCAGAATCTCAGGTACGGTAAGCTTCATTTCAGGTTTTTTGCTCCCATCATCCTGGAGAAAACTTAAGCATCGAGGCCTGCATTTTGGATGGAAAAGTACATACCTCGTCCCTGCCCCGCTTGGTGCCTCGTGGTTGATTTTCTTTCCTACCACCTCCTCTAGTACTGGTGCTGTCCTTATTGCTTCCAGCAGCGGTAGATTTATTGTGTGCTTTGGCAATTGTTGACCCCCCATGAGCATTCGTAGGATTGGCCTGTTGAAGCCTCTTTTGGAGTGCCAGATTTTCTTCTGTGACTTTTAAAAGTCTGGTGGCAGGCACCCATTCGTCCCAACTACCATGAAAAAAAGAGAGATATATTCAGTATGCAGCAGGCGACGTAAGACCTTTCCCTAACAATGCAAGAGGCAGACTGTTTGGGAAGGCCTTTTTTTCAAAAGAACAACATACGTTTGCTTCCATCCTTTGTAATGAACTAAGTATTGAGGACCATTCTCTTCGGCGTCTTTGGTCTTCAAAACCTTTGCTTCGTAAATGAGAGGACCGTGGTAACATAGGACGCGTTCTTGCGCATTGAAAGTTGGAAGTGGTGCAGCAGCAGCAGATGCAGTCGACATATCCGGGATCAATTAGAGGGAAGGGTATGGGGAAAACGCGAGAAACAGAAGAAGAAACACTGAATTATTTCAACTGTTACCGCTTGTAGCGTTGTATATACCTATAAAAGATCTTGTAAAAAGGTTCATGTTTTAGCCAAAGAGACAACAACATACCGCCTCAAGAGTCAAGAAGAATTCGGAAGTTTGAATAAGACGAGTAACGATCAATGCGATGAGAGAAAGTTGCGAGACGCGTTCTCCGTTTGGCGATGGAAGTGGTAAAGAGTCAAGATGGGGGAATGTCGGAGTTCCTTTCAAATTTGGACGCAATAGTACTTCTTTTTCGGGAAGAATTCGAACATGAATGCCGCTCTTACTAACAGGCGTATAGGATATATTACATGAGGTATACAAAGGTACAAAAGGTGATTATAACATGTACACGCCACTCTAGTAGTTTAGGCATAAATCATAAGAACACCTAGAAATTATGTAACGAAAGCATAAACGAAAGCAAGACAGCTATAGGACATGGGAGAGAAAACAGTTTTGGCGCCAAAAGCAAGGCAAATCCTGTCGAGTGGTCAGCACGTTTTGCATACATTTTATAAGAGTTAAAATTCTCACAGAATGGAATTTGAACAGGGAGCTGTGTGAAGCAAAGCAACCCAATACTCGTTCCAATAGATGACCGAAGGCGACGAAAACGGGAGACTTGTTCGAAAGGCGGCGACACCGTTGAAGGTGTAGAACAAAGAAATGCCACAAGAATGCTGGGCTTCGAGGATTTCTGTGCAAGAGATCATAGAGCCACGCATTGAAAGTAGTGGGCTTATGGCATAAGTCATCGTTAAACGTCATGGAAAAACCGCAAAATGGCACGGTTAAAGAAGGTTATCGCAACGCTGTAGCAAATTAGTTAGTATCTCTGTCACACTGGATGTGTAGAGTGACTGACATATCCTCTTCACTTTATCTGGCCACGTGTAGTCATCTCCTCCTGGCATTGCATGCTTCGCAATACCTACGTCCACCACTACCACTACCATTGCCGCTGCCCTCGCTCATGCTGCGTTTATTATGACCGCTGCCTGTACTCTTTGACGGAACCGTCCAATCAAAAACGCCATCATACTCGATGCCAACGCGCTCGGCTAATCCCCTGAAAAGGTTCCTGAGACCTTCGTAATCCGGTAGATCATCAAATTCTAGACTTCGAGCATATCGATAAAGAACATCGAATTCGGGAGGAAGGCCGAGCGTTAATAGTTCTTCGTTGGCAATTTTCGCATCGCGAATGAGGTCCCACGTTGCAGAGACGGGATTATAGTGTTTGCGGGCGTGTTCTTGCTCTGAAGGGGATGCATCCGGAATTTGAGGCGCTTCTTGAGGTGCTCGAACTTTCCGCCATGGGAGGGTTCCACGAAGAAAGTAAATGAGCATATAGGCTAGGGATTCAAGGTCATCCCGACGGGAGGATTCTAAACGGAAAGAAATTATTAGCCGAATGGCAATAATAAACATCGAAGGCCGGCTCACCAACACCAAGGTGTGTATTGATGGCAGCAAACAACGAGGTCCCTACACCGTGGAAGTCGTCTTGTTTGTAGGGTATGTGATTCGACGTCCGAGAGTCGCGGAACTTTTTGGCAAGTCCAAAGTCAATGACATTGACCATATGTGCTGCTCTGCCTGTGCCCATAACGAAATTGGCCGGCTTGATATCGCGATGAACGATTGAATTTGTATGGATAAACTCAATTCGGGATATCTGATATGAAAGAAACGAGTGAATTAGAACTTGACGGTCCCACACAAGAATGCGGGGTAGTGCAGGATTGCACACATACTAGCTGGTCCGCCAAAAGCAACACGGTTTTCAGAGAGAAGTGTCGATTGCACCTCTTGAAAAGATCTTCTAGAGATGGACCAAGAAGGTCGATGATCATAACATTGTAATCGCCCTGACGTCCGGACCACATAATCCATGGGACCCCTGTACCGCCCATGAGAGTCTTGTAGATTTTCGATTCTTGCTTCAGAGGACTGTGACCCGCCACAGCAGGTTCGAGCTTTATCGCAACCTCTTTGCCAGCTACAGTATGTACACCTAGAAATACAGTGCCTAAAGGGAGAAAAAACGCCTTGAGAGTCGCCCATTAGGAGAAGCGCCATAATAATCCTCACCACATCCTCCATTGGCTATCTCTTCTTCCAGGCGATATTTTCCAGCAAATGTCGTATAGTCCATGCTGGAGATGGATCACGCAGTGGCCGGAAGTAAATCGTGGAGGTAGGTGGATGAGAAATAAAAATGAGTTCTTGGAAGACACAAAATGAACCACGAGGCGTACTCTTTAGGAGAAAAGGAAAGAACAAACGCGTGTCTTTGTCAGCATTCGGCATTGTCGGCACCCTATTCGTGAGACGTTCCATCTTCTCTTCTTGGCTGCACTAAAGGGCCGTCTTCATACAAGCCGGATGTTTCAAACAGTGTTTTGACACCCTGAACTCGAAGCAAGTAAGACGTGGCCACAAGTCCACTTCATGAACGTACTGCTGGAATTTTATTGAATTACTTATTAGTGTATATACAAGGGTCACATTGGTAATTTATCAGACCTACTCGTACTACTTCAATACATTTAGGCTCACAAACAAAAAAGATAATCCAACTCTGCACCTTCAAAATTCAGGCACAGATGATTTTCTAAGAGCGAAAGATGAACAAGGACGAACGCATGGGTGACGTCGGGCTGCGGTGGCTTAATAACAGGGCAATGAAAAGTAGGCTTCTTGAATGGAAGCGCAAGATGCAAAATGGGCAATAATTACTGTCTGCAGCCGTGCCATAGGAAGAAATCAACAATTGCGCCTGCCAGCATTTATGTACAAAATGTGGAGACGAATAAGAGTTAGACAGTAATGCTTCAGAACCCCCAAAAAGAAGCTGTTAGTTCGACTGCTTATGGTTATACATGCATCAAGTCACTGGAGATGCAGTATCGATAGAATATACACCTCTGGTGGGTACGCGGGCAAATCGTAAAGAATTGAAGTCTGGCAAAATGAATGACATCGGGGTTAAAATGGACGCTTTCTGTATATGCAATTAATCGATGTTCAGTTGACGATCGAACTCAGTCAAATACGGCGATGATGTACAAGAAAAGTTGAATTTGATTCATTATGATACACTAAAGGAAAATTATCAGTAATTTTTTTTACCAGGCAATCTGTGGAGCTGACCTCAAATACAACGTGCAGGCTTTCTTGAGGGCGTAATTTTAGAGCTGGGAACAGAGCTGGGCAGGATGCGAAACGTAAGCACCGGGAAGAGATACAAAACACGATAGATACTTACAACACTTGGAACATAAAGTCCTCTTCCTTCCACATGCACTTCTCAAGCAGTATAAGTGTATATACGTCTATATGGGTTTGATCTTGAAGTGGAGGGCAATCAATGAAAAAATGAAGCACTAAAAAAACCAAAAAGACTTTATTACAACAACAAAGGCAAGTTATTATGTTCATACCTTGAGATCTTGGACAAGATAGTAGAAGACGCGCAGGCCTTCAGGGTCTTCACTGTCCTGGATGTCAACTAAAGAGCCAATTTTGGCCGTCTGAACGGGCAAGATAATTCATGAGAAAGATCCACCCAAGTAAGATTGCACATTTACCTCAAAAGCGATATGGTCATTGCCAACACGGATTTCGAGCTCCTGCTTTCCAACAATGTTCTTTTTTGGCCAGTTGGCATCATCTTCCCTGGAGCCATAGTCAGAATTGCACATCAAGATACAGAGTAGATGCGAATCACTTTGTAATTTCACTGGACTCTACGATTCGTTTGAGTTCCTTCACAACAAGGGGGCCGACCCACACTAAGCCAACATTAGTATGCCTTGCACTGAAGTAATAACGCTTGACAACTCACTCTCTTTCCTGATAAGAGAGTCATTTCGGTAGTTGGAGTTATTGGCATAACGAAGACGGCCATGCGAGTACTCGAATTCCAGAAACTCGTGGCCGTGCTTGCCAGAGTGACCAGTGCTAAAAAGTAGGTTAACAGTTGCTGCATGCTTGCGGTTCACGGGTAACTGACTAGTATCTAATAAAATGGTCAGCATTGTACTTCGCGTAAGTAAGCCACATCCTACCTGAGGTAAAAGGGATCGTTGTCGACGGAGGTCATTTCGGGAGACGATGAGCAAGTTGAAGGAACTCGGGCACAGACCTTTGTTCGTGTTCGTAAATTATTCTCACGGTCGAGCCGTTTCGGCTGATACCTACCGTACGGCAGACGAGTGATCTCATCTTCGCTTTCAACAACTTAAACTGAATTAATTCCGCAAAGGTCGCAAGGTCGGATACTGCAGCAGTTCTGGCGCCTGCTCTCCGGCTAAGACTGCGAGGCTGTTGGTAAACCCTCAGGCAAGTGCTTTTACGGCTGCAAGTCCAACTTCTGGAGCTCATCATACAGCCGACGACAGGGTGCAGAGCAGATCACCCCGTGTACGACTGAATACGACGGATTTTGAACACCGGAACGTGTTCTTTTCCAAGTCTGGTAGAACAGAATCAGTATAGAAGTGGTAAGCCATCTTGTACTAGTCATGTCATTCTTGTCGTGATTCACGCGTATCCTAGCACCATGCCACAGGCGGATAGTAATGCCTTATATACTCAGATCCGTCGACGACTAATTGAAAGCGGCGAATGGGATCAGTGAAGTGTTTCTCTAATGTTTGGACAAGGACAGCCCGAATAAACCATTATTTCTCTAGTATACGCTCTGTCATGAAGGCAAAACTCAATGAAAGTGGGTGGAGCGATGATGTTCACCACAAGAGTAAAGGTCAATTCAACTTACACTCATGATGTAACTCCGAACTCACGCACAAATCTCAAGAGCTAGGCCGAAACATGGACCCGGTGTCCTTCAAGCGTCTTCACGCAGAATTTGCCCCACGCGCAGAGAGTAAGCATTGTAATTATTCTGAGCCTTCATTTTATGTCGCTGAACGAATCAAATCAGACGCGATTCCTCTTTCTGTGAAGCGAGAACTGTCGAATCTTATACGACATCACATAGAGAAGCAATTCGACTGATACCTCTGTGCGTGCTTCCGATCCGAGTCCATTATCTGCGTGTACTGGCGATTTACTCGTGCTTTGGACCGGGTTTGCCACTCATTCCTGTAAAACTACAAGGCTCTATCATATGAAATACAGATCGCACTGTCTGCATCTTACCCCTCAGCCTACTCCAACTTCTTGAGTAATAAGATGCATAATTAACGTTTCTCCCTAGACACCTCGGAAATTTCAGAACGTACCAGAAATATCGGGTTCTTGGGAGTGAAATGCTGCAAGCATGGGGCAGAAGTGAAGCCAACTCGTTGACCTCTTCGCTCACATAGGAAATGCAAAAGTTGCATTTGTGTCATTAATAAATAATACAACGCAGACACAGAGAAGTTTTCTTCGTGGGGAAATCGTAAGAAACAAGATTCGGTAAGAAGGGTATCATCGTGGCGAGAGAGTGAGAATAGAAAGTCAGCCGTCGTACAACGCAATTCGTTTCGAGTGCGTTCAGGAATACACAATGATTGCATTAGCACATATCGCATCTTCACGATAGACGACTGCTTCATGATACAGGACTTTGCCTCCTTCAGGGATAGTAGCTGCAGTAACCTGCTTTTTGGTATCAGTACTTGTGCTGGCTTACAGAGCAAGAGGCACACTAACAGAATTATACATGTGTGGGGCGTGTTGCATGCCATGAGACGGCTCGTACACGGTCTTTGACCTACCGAGAGCAACGTGGTTTACTATCATAACTCGGGGGCGCAGGCTGCCGTCCAAGTTTGTCGAATAGATGTCAGCCTTTGAAGAAACCTCTGTTGAGTATATTCCAGGTCCGAACATTCTGGCTAAATGGTGTTTCCTTAGATGAATATGGTAGACTCATATGGAACTTTGGACGAACCTCCTCGAGATCTTTCCATGTTATACGACCCTCTTAATATGCAACAAAGGTTGCAATCGTCTCTATTGCAACAGGTCACATTCTGCTCGCTTTCTCCAATCTTGCAGGCGCGTTTCGTCCCATGGAACAGCATCTGAGTGTTGCCTACTTTATTACTAAAGATTTTCATGAACAAACGTATGAGGATAGATGGTGAAATATATTCAGATACCTGTACTCGCTAAACATAGCCAGGTGGGATAATCCTGCTGATGAGTATGCAACGTAGAAGATTCTCTCGATTTTTGGCACTATAGGTTTCTGAGGGATATGTTTCCATCCGTCACGGAACTTTTGCGCGACTTCTTTCGTGATTGATTTAAGCCTTCAGACAAGATAGATCGTAGCCTTACTGATTTGATATTCTGCGTCAGCCTTTGGAACATGAATTAAGTTCTAGTTCGACGGCATAAGTAGGATCACATCCGAGTGATTGGCAACATATCCCACCACAGCAGAAGCGGAGTCGTACGACTGAAGATGGACATGGCCAGAAGCATCAAGAGCTGCGTGCAACATCAGGTATTCAGACTTGGCTGCACAGATGATGATCAATGTGTTTGGGGGTCGAAAGCGCTCGTACTCGTTGCTGCATGGACGAAAGAGCGGCTATATTTGGCGATCCAATCATGATTTCTCAGAGCCATTTCGAATGATGCCTGGTTGAAAAAGATTAAGTTCGATATATAAGTGGGATTTCTTTTTTTAAGCCAAGGTGAGGCACTGTTCCAACTAATTCCAGAAAAGTGGTAGCTATATGTGAATTCTGTACTGAGAATTATTGGATAAAGGGAATTTTTGTGTTTCAGGGGAAAAAAGTTGGTCATGGCAAGATAAGTTCAGAGAGAACTTGAATCAGACGCCGTGGGAACTTTGGAATATTTTTTGAATTGTTACAGGCGCGACCGCGACTGAACCGCGACCACTTCCGACGATACCCAATGTTCAGGCTTCCCTCCGTCCTACGCTCATCCCAACGGTACTCTTCTACATCGGTGCCATTTTTACGATGCCAAGCTACAGTGGCAAGGTAAATACAGTGTACTTGTCCAGTTTAAAATCTTACCAACGGAAATGCCAGCAGTACCCCTTCCACCACACGAGGGGAAAGCTCGTAAGGCGGACATCTGTCTTATTGTCTTACTAGTGAAATTTAGACTGTTTCTAGGCTTTCATCGAAGGGCACTGCTGGTAGAAGAAAAAGTCGTAGAAAAGTTACCACTCAGCAAAGCCTTCCTTCAGTGCAGTACGTTCGTTCCCTTTATTCGTCCCCAACGTTCGATACAAAACGTGTGCTAGGATTGAACAAGACTGGAAAACTTTGGGCCTTAAATGCGACCCCGCTACGCTGCCAATTGAGCAGACATTGGATCCTAATGAGAGAGAATTCTCGGAAGAAGAATATGCGTCCACCCTCATCCATGGTCGTAGCGTGCACGCACCCTTCTATCACCCCAGGACCCATGAAATTCCAGTAGCCAACATCCACTTTAGATCCCACCATATCCAACTCCTGAATTTGTTCACTCACTTCGCTTCGCATGCCGCCTCCTCCCTGGGTATCCCAATTTCGAAAGTAGCGGCCCTTCCAACAAAGCGAACTTTATGGACCGTCTTGCGCAGTCCGTTTGCTCATAAGAAATCGCAGGAGAATTTCGACAGAAAGGTTCACAAGCGCGCAATCAAGGCCTGGGATGCGCATCCAGAGGTGGTGCAGCGTTGGGTAACTTACCTCAGAACGCACGCTATTGCTGGTGTCGGTATGAGGGTGACTACTTGGGAAAGAATACCAGTTGGCATGGGCTCTTCTTCTGCTTTCGTTCAGGATGATAGCGCCCAAAATCTGACCGTGGACGCTCCGGCCAAAATTCGAGATCTAGGGAAGAAGATTGTGACAGAAGAGGGACCTGTTCCAGTTAACGTATAGAACGCGGGGTCTGTTTTATTCGAGGAACCCTAATTTGCCCTTGTATGTCCTGATGCCATTATGTTCAATCTTAATACACAAAATAGCAGATTCTGTGCAACCGTGGTTGGAGTGGGATAATTGTGATGCGCTCACTTGACGTCAGATGGCCAAACTCTCAGAAGTGGTAGCTTTAGCTTTTGACGCCCTTGGTTTCAATGAAAAGCCTCAAAAGCGGTGTTCCGTTAGGCCAGTCCAATTGAAACGATGGATTTGATCTGCCTGTCTGTCTCTGTGAATAATACTGTCATCCAGGCATCTAGACCTAGTTCGCGGGTATTTAAAACCAATGCGAAATTGATTAAGGCTTTGTTTTCACATTCATTGCGACATGATCTCAGTTACTAAATGCCGATTTTCCATCAGTTGCATAGTGATGTTGTTCTTGAATCACCATCACGCTCAGTGGACAGGCCCGTCTCACCATTGGACGGGAGCAGCATCTCTTCCGTATTGGCTACCCGGCGTTTCCAAGAGAGATGGTCATGGGCGATGATCAGTCACAAGTCGTGTATACCATTCATTCCCGCGGAACCTCAAGCTTGTTTCTTTTCTCTTCGTACACTCACTTCTTTTCGTCGTGTGTTAGGCTGGCCCGCTTTTTATTCTGTTAAGGTCAGTGGAGTTCTTCGTGGTAGGAAAGCCTCTATTAACACAAGGCTTTAGGCTTTTGCCTTGGAGATACTTGTGATCTCTCTTTACTTTTTTATACAGGTTTTTGTGGTGCTGGACATCAGTTTGTCCCTACCTTTTCCTTCCCCCCACCCCTCCTTTTTATGCCGTGGCCTTCTTTTCTGTTGTATAAAATGTTCTGCTATCCATCTCGCACTCTCCGCCTTTTGTTTGTCATTTCTCTGGTTGGGTATGTCGTTGGAGATATTCAGCCGAAGCAATTCCAGTGGCAATTTAAAGACAGTGTATGTTCTCCAATTCATTCAAGACATTATCACCACTAATTTCTTCTATGCTGTGGTCTTGTAGTCTCTGGCGCCATCTATACCATCATGTGCCTCATTTCCCATTGTCGTCAAACCGTTTGATTTATCTCAACCTAACACAAACCGGACGCCGCCATATTACATGATAGCTTTTGCAGTTGGTGGGGTACCAATAACATCTCTAATAGGAAGTGACGAGAATAATCTGAGCTGGACGGTTACTCACCCAGTCGGTTAGTACTTGGAGTCTCAGTTTCATTTTGGAAAACTAACTGAGCATCTTTATAATGCAGGATCGCAACTTCTCCTGTCTGTTGTAGATGCGAACGGTAATCCGGGAGGTGTACCTCCTCAGCTTGTTAAAGTCATACGTACGCACATTCGTGTCTTTCAAGTACCATGTATTACACATGACATATTCTAACTATCATTTTGACAGCTGGTCAAACGACTCAATGTGTCGCTACACCACCCTCAACGCCCACATTTGAAGTCAGCGCCAATGTCACCGGCGACCTACAAACCTGTCAACAATGGGGAATACGGATCAAGGGAGGCGCACCGCCGTATGTTCTTACGCTGGCTGAGCTAAATCAACCTGTGGTTACAAACGTTACTATACCAAACGGTTTCGATGCTTTTACATACCCTAACCGCGCGGAGCCTGGCAGCCAGCTCATAGGTGAGAATTTAATATATATTGAGTGATACAAGTCGCTCATACTCCACAAATTTGCAGCGGCCATAAGTGATTTGTGAGTACCATACACGAGTTTTACTTTACGTTAGTAGGCGTCTCCTCTGACACAACATGCAGTACGGGCAGATGGGCAGATAAAACTGTGATCGTAAATACAGTAGGTGGGTATTTCCGTGTTTCCGAGAGCGACAATAATGCTTACATTATATGGTATTGTAGGATCAAGCGATACAAATTGCACAGGGCTGGTCAGCGCTAGCGGTGACGCAGCTACGTTAGAAGCGGCGGATGCCGCTGCTCTAGCAGCAACTCAAAGTGCAAAACAACGCAAGAATGCTGCGACGGCAGTTGCAGTTACTCTCACGCTTTTATTGGTGTTCGGTCTGGCTGGTCTGGTTTTCTTTCGTATGCGCAAGCGTAAGCGCGAGGCTGAAATCGAACGCGCCGAGACCAAGGCACATCAATATACGGAGCCCGAGTCAAAGATGCTTTCCATCACCAACTATTTGGTTTCGACATCAGAACCAAGTATGGATGTAAAAGGATCCTTGACTTCAGTATCTTCAAACCCTTTATTCCCCAATTCGACGAATACTATCGCGGGGACGGAGCCGGCGCCGCCTTACATCTCAAGCAAGTTAAATTTGCCCAGGGAGAATATCGATACATTGGCTGTGGCAAACCCATCATCGACGCGCGTAGCAGGACGACCCAGCAGCCGAACCTCAAACCCGGGTTTTGCCAACTTCCCTGCCACTTCGATACGCCGTTCAGCAAAGGCGATGGAAGCTGCTGTAGTGCAAAATCCTTCCCCAGATTCGGAGTATTCACAGGACGCCCTCCCCTCCAGCAGTACGAGAATCTCCCAAGCGGAAACAGTGGGTGGCTCGAGGGTCTTGCAACATCGAGACGCAGGCTCGGTTCGCGAGTTGCCACCGCCGTACGCCGATCGAGCCTCCCGTCCCCGTTCCTCGTAGTCTTTCTCAAGTTACTTCCATGTTTCATCCCCTTTTCATTTGGGTCTCAAGTCTCGCTGTATACTAGTTTGTAGCATTGAAAATGGGTTCTCCCACTCAGCATTTACCTCGGGCAGGCAAAACTGGGAAGTCTTGACTTTCATCCAGTCCTACATATCGTACTTGTATAAGTAAAGTTCTTTAAATCGCAACTTCTCTTTGAAACAGAACAGACTATGATTCGACAATCAATCACCAACGGTACATCATTAATGTTGATCAGGGTTTAAGTACAATACGTGCGAATCTACATTGAAAAAGAAAATACATGGATAACATGGAAACATAGAATTACAAATAAAAAACCTGGCGGGAGCCTGTTTCTGCAGACGAATAGTATTTTTACGCGACTTCGCAGTCGAGAGACTGAATTTTGGAGAATATAGCATCCTCTTCGTAATAGTCACCTTCTCCTTTGAGAGTGGACTCGTGGTGGCAAGCGGCTGCATGCTTCCACCTAAAGTAGAATAAGAACGCTACTTATCATGCGAGTTTCACACAAAGCTATGCATACCAGTGCAGTTCTATGACCTGTAGTAAAGTTGGACTAGATTAATAATGACTATGGATCTTGCAACATGAATACTGGCCTTGCTTTCCATGTCTTTGATACCTTCAACGGCAACCCATTTGAGACACTTGTGACATTTTCCCTGTTGGATATTTGTTTTCTCTTTCTTTCCTGGATTGGGCCTTGTAATAACCCGGAAAGAGGTCGGTGGCGAAAAGGGAAGACCAGTGGATGCAGATATTCCTAGCATGACATGACTTGGGACGTGTAACACACAAGGCACAAAAAAAAACATCATACCATGAGCGTACTGCATATGGTAACTATCAAAGTATGATATAAGTGTGTAAGGAGTAAAAATAGAGGAGAATAACGCTGGACCAGTGTTAGCGGCAGGAAAACTGAAAGCATTCAAAGACTTACTACTTGAAAGCGGAGAACTTCATGGCAAGCCATAGTTTCTTTCTTTCTCCTCCTCGTTCGTAAGGTTCGATGCAAATTGGACAGAGTCCAACTTTTTCAACACCTTTACCTTTAACGAATCTTGGGGTATATAGGTCCAGTGAGCTTCGGGGATGGTTGTATATTCCGCCTGGATGGGATACACCAAACAAAGTACACGGAGAGCTGAAATAGTGTGAGGTTCATAAAACATGGCAACAATGGCCAAGAAACTCAACTTGAATTCTGGCGGTTGATAGAATGAACTGACTGGAAAACGGCGATAAAATAATGGGAAGTTGGCAGAGATTTAGATATCATCCGGTAAAGTCCTGTTTGTATAAAAGGTTAAACGGTCCTCCAGGTCGGTTGGATTATAATCAGGAGAAGATGGCGATGATTTGACGATATGTTCTTCCGAAGGTGGTGATGATTCTATCTGAATTGACATACGTGGTCTCTTACTCCTCCTCACAGGCGTGACTGGTATTGGTGCAGGCCTCTTCAATTTGAGAATAATCTTCAAGCGCGGTGGAGATACAGGAGAGCTTGGTATAGGCGTTAGTGGTGACAAATTTCCGATAGACGCAGGGGTAAAAAGCAGGTCACTATGAGCGTTGGCAAAACCAACTTGGCCCTCCACCTGCAAGGTCGGAGCATCGGACACCGAAGTTATTACTGGCGAGTTTATAACATGGGACGAAGCAGTTACAAGTCGACAAGGCGATAGAAGAAGCGTTTGAGGAGAAAAGCCAACATCCGGTACGACCGACTCAGCCGGTTCTATTGGAAGAGAATGTCCTAACTGTTCAGGCGGCTCGTGATACAATTCCGGGCCTGACATGAACGATTCTTTGAAAGGAACTGCACGGAGTCGTTCCACAAAAGAAGACGTCCTTAGTACGTTCCTTCGACGCTTTTTGTTCTTCTTCTTTGTATTCTCGTTGGCTTCCTTATTGTCTGCACGAAGGATTGGTGAAATATCCGAGATAGTTTGTACGGGAAGGGACGCAGTAGATAAATCGCAGTAATAGCTCTCGTAGGAAGTACTCTGGAGGTCTCGAATAAGTTTCGTAGACGGCGACGAAAATGCAATCGGAGAGAACAGTATAGTCCTGTCGAAGTCGAGATCTTCTAGCTTCAAATGATGGTGGTACTTAGAGTGTGGCGATGGCGTGTTAATGAGTGTGGCGCTGTTAGAATCCAATGAGAGCATGCGATGGTGTTCGTTGAATGAGACACCTGAGCGCCCGACATCATACGCTTCATGGTGATTAATAATCGCTGTGATATCATCCGTCTGTAGCAAGGAATCCACTATTTTCTCAACAGGTGAATAGCCAGAGAAGCCAAAAGAGCCATGTTGACTAGGCTGAGGATATTGTGTTTGATTAACTCTAGAAGAACACAGGACATCTCTAAGAGGCGATGAAGAGTAGTGAAAATCCGAAGTCGACTGAGTTGCAGTGAGAGAGTCCGTGGTCGGTGAAATGTGAAGCCAGTCAGTAAAATTTGGCGAAGCAGACGTGGGCTCTGGAGAACTAGTACAGACAGCACGAAGAGAAAGCAGCCAGTCGAGAGCAGAATCAGTAGAAGACATTTGAAGAAAGGAAAAGAAAGGATCGTCATCGATAAAACCCTATTTACTCTTGCTTGCCTTTGTGTAGAAATGCACGGGCCATGTGGTAATCAACGTCAACTTCTATGGCATTTATCCTGAACACAATTTTATTGACCAAAGTACAAGAACAGGTCCCAGAGGACGCGTAGCAGGTCTTTAACGTAGCATTACTGATAGTAAATCCACAGAAAAGCAAGAAAATTGGTATCTTGTAAAAGTACACATTCCAGATAGAGTAGTCCATGTATAGCATTACATATTGGTTGTCGATAATCCAAGGTCGTTCCAGGTTTCCTGCATATTGCCCTGTGACGAACATATAACTGTGTCTAACCGAGCTATATCTCTGCATACATAGCAGTATCCAGCTTGGTCGCGTAAGCTTTGCATGTTGAGGACAACCAGAATATATAAACTTGTTCTGCGACAAACAAAGAACACGTTCTGAAGCTACTAGTAGGCCCATCGTTGCAGCAAGAATTCCAGTTGATAGATCAATAGCAGATGTTGGTATGCATAGACAGTATCCTCGACGTGTATAAGACCTAGGTTTAATGAAAGTAAAGAGT
>Ga0247779_1000551_pt1 | contig 22969 bp, 15 predicted proteins | sample UWRJL221509R5_FD_179925 | JGI IMG/M metagenome (GOLD analysis project Ga0247779, IMG submission 179925) | Plant litter microbial communities from Arlington Agricultural Research Station in Wisconsin, United States - UWRJ-L221-509R-5 | ecosystem: Environmental > Terrestrial > Plant litter >... | reverse complement strand
GACACCGGCGGAGCCGAGCGCGACGACATCCTCGGTCGTCATCGTGGCGATCTGCGCGGTGCCGATGGCGGCGACCTGGGCGCTGGTCAGCGCAGCGATCTGGCCGCTGGTCAGCGCGTTCAAGTCATCGCTGCCGAGGCCGTTGATCTGTGCCGTGGTCAGTTGCTGGACCTGGGCGGTCGTCAGTGCACCGATCTGGTCGCTGTTCAGCGCAGCCAACTGGGCGCTGCCGAGGCTGCGCAGTGCAGCGCTGTTGAGGGCCCGCAGGTCGTCGGTGCTGAGGTTGGCGAGTTGGTCGGTCGAAAGACCTTGGACCTGGGCCGAGCTGAGAACGGCGGCTTGGCCGGTGGTCAGCGCGACGACGTCGTCGGTCGTCAGCGCATGGATCTGCGCCGAGTTCAGCGCCTTGACACCGGCGGAGCCGAGCGCGACCACATCCTCGGTCGTCATCGTGGCGATCTGGGCGGTGCCGATGGCGGCGACCTGGGCGCTGGTCAGCGCAGCGATCTGGCCGCTGGTCAGCGCATTGAGGTCATCGCTGCCGAGGCCGTTGATCTGTGCTGTCGTGAGCTGTTGCACCTGAGCGGTGGTCAGCGCGCCGACCTGGTCGCTGCCCAGTGCGGCGAGCTGTGCGCTGCTCAGCGCCCGCAGCGCGGCACTGTTCAGTGCACGCAGGTCGTCGGTTTCAAGGTTGGCGATCTGGTCGCTCTTCAGGCCAGCCAGTTGGGCGGAACTCAGCACGGCGGCCTGCGCCGTGGTCAGCGCGACGATGCCGTCGGTCGTCAGTGCGCCGATCTGGTTGGAGTTGAAGGCCTTGATGCCGGCGGAACCGAAGGCCTGCAGGTCCTCGGTGGTCATCGTGGCGATCTGGGCGGTGCCGATGGCGGCGATCTGGGCGCTGGTCAGCGCGGCGATCTGGCTGCTGGTCAGTGCGTTCAGCGAATCACTGCCGAGGCCGGCGACCTGCGGTGCCGTCGTCAGCTGCGCGATCTGCGCCGAGGTCAGTGCGCCGATCTGGTCGGAACTGAGCGCGGCGATCTGCGCCGTGGAGAGGCCGCGCAGCGCGCCGCTGGACAGCGAGCGCAGCTCGTCCGTGGTCAGCGCGTGCATCTGGTCGGTCGTCAGGCCCTGCACCTGGGCAGAGGTCAGGACGGCGGTCTGCGCGGTGCCGAGGTTCGCGACGTCGTCGGTGGTCAGCGCGTGGATCTGCGCGGAGTTCAGTGACTTGATGCCGGCAGAGCCGAGAGCGACGACGTCTTCCGTCGTCATCGTGGCGATCTGGGCGGTGCCGATGGCGGCGATCTGGGCGCTGGTCAGCGCAGCGATCTGGCCGCTGGTCAGCGCGTTCAGGTCGTCGCTGCCGAGGCCGTTGATCTGTGCGGTGGTCAGCTGCTGCACCTGGGCGGTGGTCAGCGCGCCGACCTGGTCGCTGTCCAGCGCGGCGAGCTGGGCACTGCCCAGCGAGCGCAGGGCGGCGCTGTTCAGCGCACGCAGGTCGTCGGTGCCGAGGTTGGCGAGCTGATCGGTCGAGAGGCCTTGCACCTGGGCTGAGCTCAGTGCGGCGGCTTGGCCGGTGGTCAGTGCGACGACATCGTCCGTCGTCAGCGCGTGGATCTGCGAGGAGTTCAGCGCCTTGATGCCGGCCGTGCCGAGGGCGACCACGTCCTCGGTCGTCATCGTGGCGATCTGGGCGGTGCCGATGGCGGCGACCTGAGCGCTGGTCAGCGCAGCGATCTGGCCGCTGGTCAGTGCGTTCAGGTCATCGCTGCCGAGGCCGTTGATCTGCGCTGTGGTGAGCTGTTGCACCTGAGCGGTGGTCAGCGCGCCGACCTGGTCGCTGTTCAGTGCGGCGAGCTGGGCGCTGCCCAGCGAACGCAAGGCGGCGCTGCTCAGCGCGCGCAGGTCATCCGTCTCGAGATTGGCAAGCTGGTCGGTGGTCAGGCCTTGCACCTGGGCGGAGCTGAGAACGGCGGCCTGACCGGTGGTCAGCGCGACGACGTCGTCGGTGGTCAGTGCATGGATCTGCACCGAGTTCAGCGCCTTGACGCCGGCGGAGCCGAGCGCGACCACATCCTCGGTCGTCATCGTGGCGATCTGGGCGGTGCCGATGGCGGCGACCTGGGCGCTGGTCAGCGCAGCGATCTGGCCGCTGGTCAGCGCATTCAGGTCATCGCTGCCGAGGCCGTTGATCTGCGCCGTGGTGAGCTGCTGGACCTGGGCGGTCGTCAGGGCACCGACCTGGTCGCTGTTCAGGGCGGCGAGCTGGGCGCTGCCGAGGCTGCGCAGTGCGGCGCTGTTGAGGGCCCGCAGGTCGTCGGTGCTGAGGTTGGCGAGTTGGTCGGTCGTCAGGCCCTGCACCTGGGCGGAGCTGAGCGCGGCCGCCTGGCCGGTGGTCAGCGCGACGACGTCGTCGGTGGTCAGCGCATGGATCTGCGCCGAGTTCAGCGCCTTGACGCCGGCGGAGCCGAGCGCGACCACATCCTCGGTCGTCATCGTGGCGATCTGGGCGGTGCCGATCGACGCGACCTGGGCGCTGGTCAGCACCGCGATCTGGCCGCTGGTCAGCGCGTTCAGGTCGTCGCTGCCGAGGCCGTTGATCTGTGCCGTGGTCAGTTGCTGGACCTGGGCCGTCGTCAGTGCGCCGATCTGGTCGCTGTTCAGCGCAGCCAACTGGGCGCTGCCGAGGCTGCGCAGTGCGGCGCTGTTGAGGGCTCGCAGGTCGTCGGTGCTGAGGTTGGCGAGTTGGTCGGTCGTCAGGCCCTGCACCTGGGCGGAGCTGAGCGCGGCGGCCTGGCCGGTCGTCAGCGCGACGACGTCGTCGGTGGTCAGCGCGTGGATCTGCGAGGAGTTCAGCGCCTTGATGCCGGCCGAGCCGAGGGCGACGACGTCCTCGGTCGTCATCGTGGCGATCTGGGCGGTACCGATGGCACCGACCTGAGCGCTGGTCAGCGCGGCGATCTGGCCGCTGGTCAGCGCGTTCAGGTCATCGCTGCCGAGGCCGGCAATCTGGGCGGTCGTGAGTTGTTGAACCTGTGCGGTCGTCAGTGCGCCGACCTGGTCGCTGTCCAGCGCGCCGAGCTGAGCACTCGTCAGGCTGCGCAGGGCGGCGCTGTTCAGCGCGCGCAGGTCGTCCGTGCTCAGATTCGCCAGCTGGTCGGTCGTCAGGCCCTGAACCTGGGCCGAGCTGAGCGCGGCGGCTTGGCCGGTGCTCAGCGCGACGACGTCGTCGGTGGTCAGCGCATGGATCTGCGCCGAGCCCAGCGCCTTGATGCCGGCGGAGCCGAGGGCAACGATGTCTTCGGTCGTCATCGTCGCCACTTGCGCGGTGCCGATGGCGGCGATCTGGGCGCTGGTCAGCACCGCGATCTGGCCGCTGGTTAGCGCGTTCAGGTCATCGCTGCCAAGGCCGTTGATCTGTGCCGTGGTCAGTTGCTGGACCTGGGCGGTGGTCAGCGCGCCGACCTGGTCGCTGTTCAGCGCGGCGAGCTGGGCGCTGTTCAGCGAGCGCAGCGCGGCGCTGTTCAGCGCGCGCAGGTCGTCGGTTTCAAGGTTGGCGATCTGGTCGCTCTTCAGGCCAGCCAGTTGGGCGGAACTCAGTGCGGCCGCCTGGGCCGTGGTCAGGGCGACGATGTTGTCGGTGGTGAGCGCGCCGATCTGGGCGGATTTCAGCGCCTTGATGCCGGACGATCCGAGGGCGACGAGGTCCTCGCTGGTCATCGTGCTGATCTGGGAGGTACCGATCGAGCCGATCTGGGCGCTGGTCAGCGCGGGGATCTGGCTGCTGGTCAGCGCGTTCAGCGTGTCGCTGCTCATCGCGGCGATCTGCGCGGTCGTCAGGGCCTGGATTTGCGAGGTCTTGAAGGCTCCGACCTGGTCGGAGCCCAGCGCGGCGAGCTGGCCGCTGCTGAGCGTCTTCAGCGCGAGCGTATTGATCGCCATCAAGTCCTGCGAGACGAAGGCGCCGAACTGCTGAGTATTGATGAAGCTGTAGGCCGCCGAAGTCAGGCTGCCGACCTGGGACGAGGTCAGCGCCTGGATCTGGTCGGTACTGAACGCAGCCCAGTCGGCCGAAGTCAGGTGCGCCAGTGTCGATGTCGACAACTGGGCGATCTGCGCGGTGGTCAGGCTGGAGATGATTGAAGCCATTTGGAGCTCGCTCAGTAAAAGTTTTTTGCGTAACCGGCCGGGCGGCTCGCCCTCCCTGGGCGGCGCACGTATCTGTCTTGTGATGAATCCGTCAGGCGACTGGCGGATCCAAGCCCTCGTATCCCAAACAATTGCTTACCGTTATTACCTGACCGGCATGGACAGGACGCAGATAAGCCTTTGCTCGTTCATCGGTATTTCGGACGGTACCCCCCAAACTTGAGGGAAGTTCGTTCACCTGTGCGCGACGTGCGGAAAAGTTCCGTAGGACGGCAGGCCGAACCCGCGTAGGACAGGGCCGTGAGGTGGCTTCAGGGCCGTTGGCGAGATACGACATTGGGACGCACGGCGGATTCTGGGAAGCGGGATGCTACGGTTCTAGGGGCTTGTCGGATCTTCCCAAAAAGTGTTCCTTTGCCGGCTTGTTTCCAATATGTAACGAGTCCGGGCGTGTGAACTTGTCCACGTGAACCAGGCGTTAGCACCGGCAGGGGGATTGCGCGATGCCGTCGAAGCGCGGAGTTAGCTATCGCTATGGGCGACGCGCTGGATGGCTGCATCCAGACCATTCTCGAAATGCAGGCGCATCAGCCGGGCGGCGGACTCGGGATCCCGGCGGGCGATGGCCGCCATCACGGCGGCGTGCTCGGCGGCCGACTCGGAGAGCCGGCCCTGCGCGAACAGCGAGTGATGGCGGTTCAGCTTCATCACGCGGCGCAGGTCGTTGATGATCTGTTGGCGCCAGCGGTTGTCCTCGATCTCCAGCAGGCGCAGGTGGAAGCGCTCGTTGGTGGCGAAGAAGGCGTCGCGCTGGTCGACCTGACTCTCGAGCTGGTCGTGCAGCGCCTGCAGCTCGGCGATCTGAGCCTTGCTCACCTGGCGGGCCACCTGGGCGGCGGCATCGCTTTCCAGCAGGCCCAGCAACTGGTAGGCCTCGCGCACGTCGCGCTCGGACATCTCGGTGACGTAGGCGCCGCGGCGCACCTTCATCGTCACCAGGCCTTCGACGGCCAACACCTTCAGCGCCTCGCGCAACGGCGTGCGGCTGATGCCCAGCTCGGCGCAGAGCTTCAGCTCGTCGATCCAGCTGCCCGGCTCCAGCTCGCGGCCGAAGATCTGCTGACGCAGCCGCTCCGCCACCTCCTGGTAGAGGGCGCGCGGCGCCAGGGAAGTGGCGAGGCTGTTGTCGGCGGAGACGGGCGGGGCGCTCATGGCAGGCCAGTGTAAACCGATCTGAATTTATAATTATGAATAATTCCTCGGCTATGATGCGGCGCGTTACAGGAGTGCTCCATGTCTGATTCGTCCTCAAAAGCGTCCTCGAAAGACTTTGCGCCGGCCACCTTGGAACAGTGGTTGAAGGCCGCGGCCAAGTCGGCGCCGGGCGGCGACGTGTCGGCGCTGAACTGGACCACGCCCGAAGGCCTCACCGTCAAGCCGCTGTACACGGCGGCCGACACGGCCAGCCTGCCGCATGCCGACACGCTGCCCGGCTTCGAGCCCTTCCTGCGCGGCCCGCAGGCCACCATGTACGCGGTGCGGCCGTGGACGATCCGGCAGTACGCCGGCTTCTCGACCGCCGAGGAGAGCAATGCCTTCTACCGCCGCGCGCTGGCCGCCGGCGGGCAGGGCGTGTCGGTCGCCTTCGACCTGGCCACGCACCGCGGCTACGACAGTGACCACCCGCGCGTGACCGGCGACGTCGGCAAGGCCGGTGTGGCGATCGATTCGGTGGAAGACATGAAGATCCTGTTCGACGGCATCCCGCTGGACAAGGTCTCGGTCTCGATGACGATGAACGGCGCCGTGTTGCCGGTGCTGGCCGGCTACGTGGTGGCGGCGGAGGAGCAGGGCGTCGCGCAGGCGCAGCTGAGCGGAACGATCCAGAACGACATCCTCAAGGAGTTCATGGTCCGCAACACCTACATCTACCCGCCGGAGCCGTCGATGAAGATCATCGGCGACATCATCGAGTACACGGCCAGGAACATGCCGAAGTTCAACTCGATCTCGATCTCCGGCTATCACATGCAGGAGGCGGGCGCGAACCAGGCGCTGGAGCTGGCCTTCACCTTGGCGGACGGCAAGGAGTACGTGAAGACGGCCATCGCCAAGGGCATGGACGTCGATGATTTCGCCGGGCGGCTGTCCTTCTTCTGGGCCGTCGGCATGAACTTCTATCTGGAGATCGCCAAGATGCGGGCGGCGCGCCTGCTCTGGTGCCGGATCATGAAGGGCTTCGACGCGAAGAACCCGAAGAGCCTGATGCTGCGCACGCACAGCCAGACCTCCGGCTGGAGCCTGACCGAGCAGGATCCGTACAACAACGTCGTGCGCACCACCATCGAGGCGATGGCCGCGGTCTTCGGCGGCACGCAGAGCCTGCACACGAATTCGCTGGATGAAGCGATTGCCCTGCCGACCGAGTTCTCGTCGCGCATCGCGCGCAACACCCAGCTGATCATCCAGGAAGAGACCCACATCACCAGCGTGATCGACCCCTGGGCCGGCAGCTACATGATGGAGAAGCTGACCCAGGACATGGCGGGCAAGGCCTGGTCCATCATCGAGGAGGTCGAGGCGATGGGCGGCATGACGAAGGCCGTCGACTCCGGCTGGGCCAAGCTGAAGATCGAGGCCAGCGCGGCCGAGAAGCAGGCGCGGATCGATTCGGGCAAGGACGTGATCGTCGGCGTCAACAAGTACAAGCTGGCGAAGCAGGATCCGATCGAGATCCTGGACGTGGACAACGTCAAGGTGCGCGACGGGCAGATCGAGCGGCTGCAGCGGATCAGGTCGACGCGCGACGCGGCGGCGGTTGCCGACGCGCTGGCCGCGCTGACTGCGGCGGCCAAGTCCGGCGAAGGCAATCTGCTCGATCTGTCGATCAAGGCGATCCGGCTGCGGGCGACCGTCGGTGAGATCAGCGATGCGCTGGAGGTCGAATTCGGTCGCCACCGCGCCGACACGCAGAAGGTCAGCGGCGTCTATGCCGCGGCCTACGACTCGGCCGAGGGCTGGGCGAAGCTGCAGGATGAGATCAAGACCTTCGCGGACGACCAGGGCCGCCGGCCGCGCGTGATGATCGCCAAGCTCGGCCAGGACGGCCATGACCGCGGCGCCAAGGTGGTGGCCACCGCCTACGCCGACCTCGGCTTCGACGTCGACATGGGCCCGCTGTTCCAGACACCCGAGGAGTGCGCCCGCCAGGCGATCGAGAACGACGTCCACGCGGTCGGCGTGTCCACCTTGGCGGCCGGCCACAAGACGCTGGTACCCGCCATCATCAAGGCGCTGCGCGACCAGGGCGCGGACGACATCATCGTCTTCGTCGGCGGCGTGATCCCGGCGCAGGACTACGACTACCTGTTTGATGCCGGCGTCAAGGGCATCTACGGCCCCGGCACGCCGATCCCGGCGAGCGCGAAGGATGTGCTGGAGCAGATCCGGCTGGCGGTGGCGGCCTGAGGGACATGGGCGTAGGATCGTCGTCTGTCATACGTCATACAACGGAGCCGGCTATGAGCGCCCTGTCCATCCGCCTCGACCCCGAGCTGGAACGCCGCCTCGACCTCGAAGTCGCGCGGCTGAACACGACGCGCTCGCGCTTCGTCCAGGACCTTCTGCGTGAAGCACTGGCAGCCAAGAACCCGGTCCTGTTGTTGCAGGAAGCGAGAGCCGAGTACAAGCTGCCGGACCCAGCGAAGAAGCGGACCCGTACCGACAGGTCCACGCAGGTGAAGGCGCTGGCGCGTGATGCCGTCAAGCGCAAGCTCGCCATTGGCAAGTCCAGCACATGAAGTTCAGCCTGCTGGACGCGAGCGTGATGGTCGCGCTGTTCGACGACGCGGACATCAATCACGAACATTACGTGGTGAAGATGGAAGCGAACCGCGTCACCTTGGCGACCACCTGGCCTTGCGTCACCGAGGCCAGCTACATCCTGTCGCCGCGCAATCACTTGGCCCTGCTGTACTGGCTGCATAGCGGCGGTGCCGAGGTGATCGGCTTCGAAACCAGCGACCTGGAGCCGATGATGGGCTGGATGCGCAAGTACAGCGAGATGCGCAAGGCCCTGATGGACCTGGCCGACGCCTCGCTGGTCTGGCTGGGCCAAAGGCTCGACTGCACCAGCATCTTCACCGAAGACCGCCGCGACTTCCTGCGCTACCGGCTGCCGGATGGGCGAGCCTTCGAGATACTTTGATGCTCAGTCTTGCCCCCATCATTGCCGATGACTTCGACGCGCTGTTCGAACTGCGCATGGCCTCGATGCTGGAGAACCTGCAGCGCCTGGGTCTCGGCGATCGCCAGCGCAGCCTCGACCGCTTCCGCAGCCAGTTCGAGCCGGAGTTCATGAGCTGGATCCTGCGGGATGGCGAGCGCATCGGCTTTACCAAGCTGCAGGCGCGCGACGGCCATCTGCACATCGATCACTTGTTCATCCAGCCGGGCCGGCAGGGCGGCGGTGCCGGTGCCTGGGTGCTGGATCGCGCGAAATCTCGGGGCCTGGACATCACGCTTTCCACGCTCAAGCTCAGCCCGGCAAATGCCTTCTACCTGCAGCACGGCTTCGTCAAGACCGGCGAGGAAGAATTCGACATCCAGTACCGCTGGAGCGCGCCGCGATGATCCGCATCGAGGACATCCTCGCCGGCCAGCGCCGCGCCATCGCCAAGGCCATCACGCTGCTCGAATCGACCCGTGCGGATCACCGCGCCGAGGGCGATGCGCTCTTGACCGAGCTGCTGCCGCACACCGGCAAGTCCCTGCGCCTGGGCATCTCCGGCGTGCCGGGCGTGGGCAAGAGCACCTTCATCGAGGCGCTGGGGCTGTTCCTCATCGACAAGGGCCACAAGGTGGCCGTGCTGACGGTCGACCCGTCCAGCAGCGTCTCGGGCGGTTCCATCCTCGGCGACAAGACGCGCATGGAGCGCCTCTCGATGGACGAGCGTGCCTACATCCGCCCCAGCCCCAGCAGCGGCACGCTCGGCGGCGTGGCCGAGAAGACGCGCGAGGCGATGCTGGTCTGCGAGGCGGCGGGCTATCACATCGTCATCGTCGAAACGGTGGGCGTGGGCCAGAGCGAAACGGCGGTGGCCGGCATGACCGACATGTACTGCCTGCTGCAGCTGCCCAATGCCGGCGACGACCTGCAGGCGATCAAGAAGGGCGTGATGGAACTGGCCGACCTGATCGTCATCAACAAGGCCGACATCGACGCCGCCGCCGCCACGCGCGCGCAGGCGCAGATCACCTCCTCGCTGCGGCTCTACGGCTTCCACGGCCACGATCCGCATGACAGTCAGCACCGGGGCAAGACCTGGCACCCGCGTGTGATGCAGCTGAGCGCCTTGAAGGCCCAGGGCCTGGATGGTTTCTGGAACGCCGTCAGCGAATACCGCGAGCTCGAGACTGCCAACGGCCGGCTCGCCCACAAGCGCCAGCAGCAGTCGCAGGCCTGGATGTGGGAGCGCATCCATGCCGGGCTGCGCCAGCAGTTTTCCCAGGCCCCCGCGGTGCGCGCGGTGCTGGCCGACGTCACGAAGCAGGTGCTGCAGGGATCGCTCGCCCCGTCCACCGCAGCCCGTCAGTTGTTGACCCGATTTTCTGGAGACACCTCTCATGCATGACATCCAACAGCGCCTCGAAGAGAAGCGCGCGAAGGCCCGTCTGGGCGGCGGCGAGAAGCGCATCGCCGCCCAGCACGCCAAGGGCAAGCTGACCGCGCGCGAGCGGCTGGAGCTGCTATTCGACGACGGCACCTTCGAAGAGTGGGACATGTTCGTCGAGCACCGCTGCGTGGACTTCGGCATGGCCGACAACAAGATCCCGGGCGACGGCGTCGTGATCGGCTACGGCATGATCAACGGCCGCCTGGCCTTCAGCTACAGCCAGGACTTCACCGTGTTCGGCGGCGCGCTCTCCGAGGCCCATGCCGAGAAGATCTGCAAGGTGATGGACCAGGCGATGAAGGTCGGCGCCCCGGTGATCGGCCTGAACGACTCGGGCGGCGCGCGCATCCAGGAAGGCGTGGCCTCGCTCGGCGGCTACGCGGATGTGTTCCAGCGCAACGTGATGGCCTCCGGCGTGATCCCGCAGATCAGCATGATCATGGGCCCCTGCGCCGGCGGCGCGGTGTACTCCCCGGCGATGACCGACTTCATCTTCATGGTGAAGGACTCCTCGTACATGTTCGTTACCGGCCCCGAGGTCGTGAAGACGGTGACGCACGAGGAAGTCACCGCGGAGGAGCTCGGCGGCGCCGGCACGCACAGCAGCAGGAGCGGCGTGGCGGACCTGGCCTTCGACAACGACGTCGAGGCCATCCTGATGCTGCGCCGCTTCTTCAACTATCTGCCGCTGAACAACCGCGAGAAGGCGCCGACGCGCGCCAGCGGCGACCCGGCCGCGCGGCTCGACTTCTCGCTGGACACGCTGGTGCCCGAAAACCCGAACAAGCCCTACGACATGAAGGAGCTGCTGCTCAAGACTGTCGACGACGGCGACTTCTTCGAGCTGCAGCCCGAGTACGCGAAGAACATCATCACCGGCTTCGCGCGGATGGAAGGCCAGACGGTCGGCATCGTCGCCAACCAGCCGCTGGTGCTGGCCGGCTGCCTGGACATCAAGAGCAGCATCAAGGCCGCGCGCTTCGTGCGCTTCTGCGATGCCTTCAACATCCCGGTGATCACCTTCGTGGACGTGCCCGGCTTCATGCCCGGCACCTCGCAGGAGTACGGCGGCATCATCAAGCACGGCGCCAAGCTGCTCTACGCCTATGCCGAATGCACGGTGCCCAAGGTGACCGTGATCACCCGCAAGGCCTACGGCGGCGCCTACGACGTGATGGCCTCCAAGCACCTGCGCGGCGACGTCAACTTCGCCTGGCCCAATGCCGAGATCGCGGTGATGGGCGCCAAGGGCGCGGTGGAGATCATCTTCCGCGAGGACAAGGGCGACCCGGTCAAGCTCGCCGCCCGCGAGGCCGAGTACAAGGCCCGCTTCGCCAACCCCTTCGTGGCCGGCGCCCGCGGCTTCATCGACGACGTGATCCAGCCGCACGAAACGCGCCGGCGCATCTGCCGCTCGCTGGTGATGCTCAAGGACAAGAAGCTCGAAAACCCGTGGCGCAAGCACGGCAACATTCCGCTGTGATCAGGCGTTAGGAGATAGAGAGCATGTTCAAGAAAATCCTGATCGCCAATCGCGGAGAGATCGCCTGCCGCGTCATTGCCACGGCCCGCAAGATGGGCATCGCCACCGTCGCGGTCTATTCGGAGGCGGACAAGGACGCCCGCCACGTCGAACTGGCCGACGAATCCGTGCTGCTGGGCCCGGCTCCTTCGCGCGAGAGCTACCTCGTCGCCGACAAGATCATCGCCGCTGCCAAGAGCACCGGCGCCGAGGCGATCCACCCCGGCTACGGCTTCTTGTCGGAGAACGAGGACTTCGCCCGCCGCGTCGAAGAAGAGGGCCTGGTGTTCATCGGCCCGAAGCACTACTCGATCGCCGCGATGGGCGACAAGATCGCGTCGAAGAAGCTGGCGAACGAGGCGAAGGTCAACACGATTCCCGGCTTCAACGAGCCGATCCAGTCGCCTGAAGCAGCGGTCGAGATCGCCAAGGGCATCGGCTACCCGGTGATGATCAAGGCCAGCGCCGGCGGCGGCGGCAAGGGCCTGCGCGTGGCCTTCAACGACAAGGACTGCTTCGAGGGTTTCACCAGCTGTCGCAACGAGGCCCGCAACAGCTTCGGCGACGACCGTGTGTTCATGGAGAAGTTCGTCGAGGAGCCGCGCCACATCGAGATCCAGGTGCTCGGCGACAGCCAGGGCAATGTCGTCTACCTGCATGAGCGCGAGTGCTCGATCCAGCGCCGTCACCAGAAGGTGATCGAGGAGGCGCCGTCTCCTTTCATCAGCGACGCGACGCGCAAGGCCATGGGCGAGCAGGCCGTGGCGCTGGCCAAGGCGGTGCGCTACCAGAGCGCCGGCACCGTGGAGTTCGTCGTCGGCAAGGACCAGGGCTTCTACTTCCTGGAGATGAACACCCGGCTGCAGGTGGAGCATCCGGTCACCGAGTGCATCACCGGGTTGGACCTGGTCGAGCAGATGATCCGCGTTGCCGCCGGCGAGCCGCTGGCCTTCAAGCAAGAGGACATCAGAAAAGACGGCTGGGCGATCGAGTGCCGGATCAACGCCGAAGACCCATTCCGCAACTTCCTGCCCTCGACCGGCCGCTTGGTGAAGTACCAGCCGCCGGCGGCCACGATGGTGCAGGGCGAGCCCGAGCGCCATGGCGTACGCGTGGACACCGGCGTCTACGAAGGCGGCGAGATCCCGATGTTCTACGACTCGATGATTGCCAAGCTGATCGTGCACGGCAAGGACCGCGCCGAGGCGATCGCGAAGATGCGCGAGGCCTTGAACGGCTTCGTGATCCGCGGCATCAGCAGCAACATCCCGTTCCAGTCCGCACTGCTGGCGCATCCGGACTTCCAGAGCGGAGACTTCAATACCGGCTTCATCGCCCAGCACTACGCCGGCGGCTTCAAGGCCGAGGACGTGCCGCACGAGGATCCGCTGTTCCTGATCGCGCTGGCCGGCTTCATCCGCCGCAAGGCGCGCGAGCGCGAGGCCGGCATCACCGGCCAGCTGCCGGGCCACGAGGTCAAGATCGAGAGCGACTATGTCGCGGTGGTCAATGAAGGCGGCGGCAGGGCGCGGCGCCATGCGATCCACGTGTCCGAGTACGCGGGCAATCTGGGCGAAGCCACCGTCAACGTCGACGGCAGGGCCTATCAGATCGTCAGCACCTCGCGCCTGAACGACATCGTGCTGAGCGGCACGGTCAACGGTCGGCCCTTCACGGCTCAGGCGGACCGCGGCACGAGCAAGAATCCTCTCGCCTACCGCATCCAGCACGGCGGTCGCTCGGTCGTTGCCAACGTCCTGAGCCCGCGCGCTTCGAAGCTCCTGGAGTTGATGCCCTTCAAGGCACCGCCGGACACGAGCAAAATGCTGCTGTCGCCGATGCCGGGCCTTCTCGCGCAGATCGCCGTCGCCGTCGGCCAGCAGGTCACGGCCGGCGAGCGGCTCGCGGTGATCGAGGCGATGAAGATGGAGAACATCCTGGTCGCCGAGCGCGATGGCGTCGTCGCCGCGGTCGATGCGGAGGTGGGCGAGAGCCTGGCGGTCGATCAACCGATCTTGAGGTTCGCATGAGCGGCCGCGCGGCGCCGGGCCGCCCCAAGCAAGCGGCAGTCCCCTCGGGGGACCGGCTGCGGTACTCCGCAGACGAGGGGCGGACATGAAGCCTTACAGAATCCTCGGCATCCAGCAGATCGCCATCGGCGGCCCCGACAAGACGCGACTGCGCAAGCTGTGGGTCGAGGTGCTCGGCCTGGAAGTCACCGGCAACTTTGTCTCCGAGCGCGAGAACGTCGACGAGGACATCTGCGCGATCGGCAGCGGTGCGCACAAGGTCGAGGTCGACCTGATGCAGCCGCTCGATCCCGAGAAGAAGCCGGCGGTCCACGCGACGCCGCTGAACCACGTCGGCCTCTGGGTGGACGATCTGCCGAAGGCGGTCGAGTGGATGACGGCCCACGGCGTGCGCTTCGCGCCGGGCGGCATCCGCCGCGGTGCTGCGGGCCATGACATCTGCTTCATCCACCCGAAGAGCAACGACGAGTTCCCGATCGCGGGCGAAGGCGTGCTGATCGAGCTGGTGCAGGCGCCGCCCGAGGTGGTGACCGCGCTGGGCTGAACCATGGACCGGCGCCACGCGATCTCCAGTCTGCTTTGCTGCGCGGCCGCTGCGCGACCCGCAGCGGCGGACGAGCGCCCGCTGGTGCTCGCGATGATCCGCTCCGAGACGCAGTTCCTCGGCCGCTGGCAGCGCCTGATCTATCGCGAGGCCTTCGCGCGGGTCGGGCGCGACGTCGCCTTCGTCGACTACCCGGCCGCGCGGGCCAGCGTCGAGCTGGATCGCGGCAGCATCGACGGCGAGGGTGGCCGGCCGCTGAGCTACGCCGATTCGTCGAAGAACATCGTGCGCCTGCGCGTGCCGCTGTTCGAAGTCACCTACGTCGCCTTCGGGCGCCGCGGCGAACTGCCGCCGATCTCGAGCTGGGACAGCCTGAAGGACTTCAAGGGCGTGGTGGCCTACAAGGCCGGCGTCTACACGACGTCCACGCAGCTGCCGCGCGTGCTGCCGGTGAACCGGCTGGTCGGCCTGCCCGAGACCGACCGCGGCCTGAAGATGGTGGCGCTGGGCCGCAGCGATCTCTATGTGGACGAGGAGCTGACGATCCTGTCCACGCTCGCCGACCCCGAACTGGCGACCCTGCCACTCGCGCGCGCTGGCGTGCTGGGCACCGTCGATGTCTACGGCTATCTGCACCAGCGCCACGCGGCGCTGGCGATGCGGCTCGGCGACGCGCTGGCACAGATGCAGAAGCAGGGCGACATCGAGCGCTTGAGGCGCCAGGTGGAGAAGGAATTCCTGGTCAGCCCCGAGCGCTGGCGGCCCTGAATCAACTCAGGCGGTCCGCACCTCGATCTGCAATAGCGTTCCCGCCGCCGGCCGCGGAATGGTCACGGCGCCGGGCCGGTACGGATGGTGGCGCCGCGTGAACGGCAAGCCCTGACCCTGCGCATCGACCAGCTCCGTCACGCCCGCACCCTGCGGGCCCGGCTGGTAGTGCAGCTCCAAGGTGAATTCCGCCAGTGCGACGCGGGCGCGCAGGCCGGCCAGTTGCTGCGGCATCACCGGGTCGATCAGCAGCGTGTCGTGCTCCAGCCGCAGGCCCAGCAGGTGGTTGATCACCAGCGACAGCATGATGCCCGGGCCGCTCGAATAGACGCGCCAGCCGCCGTCGAGCTGGACGCTGCCCTCGGCCACGCGGCCGTAGTCGTCGTGGGCTTCGTAGCGGTCGGCGAAGGCCGCGTCCGAGCTCGAGTAGTAGCAGTTCGCCTGGCGCGGCCCGGCGCTCGGCACGCGGTCGCGGATCAGGATCGGATGGGCCAGGTTCAGCGCGCGCCAGAACGCCTCGGCGCGGCCCAGGTGCGCGAGCATCTGCGCCCAGCGCAGATGGGCATGCATGTACATGATGCCGATCTCGCGGCCGAAGAAGCTGCTCGACTCGGCGCGCTGGAAGCGTGTCATCAGGCCGCCGTGGTAGGGCAGCGGTGCGTCGAACAGCCGCGCGCCGTCGGGGCCTTGCAGGTGGCGGTCGATCGCGTCGGCCTGGGCGGCCGCCTGCGCGGGCGTCAGCAGGTTCTCCAGCACCGAATGCATCATCGGCAGCAGGCTGTAGTGCAGGCCGGCCGTGGGCGCGCTGGGGTGGATCCACAGCGCGCTGTCGCCGCCGGGCGGGAAGTGCGCATAGCCGGTGACGATGCCGTCGCGCACCAGCTCGCGCTGGAAGGCGGCGTGGACTTCGCCGGCCTGGCTGCGCAGCGCCGTGGCATCTGCCGCCAGGTCCAACTGCTCGTAGGCCTCGGCCAGCGTCGTCAGCATCTGGGCGTGCAGCGTGACGGTCCAGGCGCTGCACAGCGATTCGCGCAACGCCGGGTCGGCCGGCTGCAGCGCGTCGTTCCAGTCGCCATGGCCGTAGGCGACCAGGCTGTGGCCCGGGATCATGCGCCGCGCGATCAGGTTCAGCGCGCGCCGCATGTGGGCGCGCAGCGGCTCGGTTGGTGCGTCGTGATAGGGCAGGGGCTCGTCCAGCAGCGCGGCGTCGCCGCTGGCGATCAGATAGCGGGCCACGCCCAGCAGCGGCCAGAAGACGATGTCGCCGTGCGAATCGCCGGCGCGGATGTCGGCGTCGCGGGCGAAGAACATGAACCATTGCGGCCAGTCGCCGTCGGCATTCTGCGCGCTGAAGACGCGCAGCAGCAGGTCGCGCACCGGTGCCGTGCGGCCCAGCGCCAGCAGCATCTCCAGCGGGCCCTGGCACACATCGCGCACACCCCAGCCGCCGCCAGAGTACTGCTCCAGCCCGCGCGGCGCGAGGTAGTGGACGAGGGCGTTCTGCGCCAGCCAGGGCAGCATCGTCGCCAGCGGCGCGGCCTCAGGCGGCCCGCTCAGCGCCGGCAGGGTCGGCAGGCCGATCTGCGGCGTGGCATCGAGGTCGGTGGCCGACTGCTCGGCGATCAGCGTCAGGCGGGCTTCGCGCGTGGCGGCGAAGTGCAGGCCGAACAGGCCGTCCAGTGCGATGGCCTCGGCCGTCGCCTCCAGCCGCAGCGCCGCGCCAGGGAGGCGCTTGCCGAGTTCACTGCCGGCCGGCGCGCTGAGGCGCCAGCCGCCGGGGCAGGCGCTGGCGCTCAAGAGCAGGCCGGGGCCGGCATCGTCGTCATCGTTGCGTGCGTCTAGGCTCAGCGTCAACTGGCAGGCCTCGCCTTCGAGCACGCGCAGCGTCAGCGCCATGCGCTCGGGCGTGTCGCCGGCGCTGCTGCGCACTTCGATGAGGCCGCCGTCATGGGCGTAGAGCCAGCGGCAGCTCTGCGGCTCGATCTCGAAGGCCGAGGGCAGGCCGAGCAATTGCCATGCATCGCCGTCGGCCGCGCGCACCCAGGCGCGCAGGCCCTGGCTGCGGTAGAAGCCGAGCATGCCGCGCTGGGTCGACAACATGCGGCCGAGCTTCACATGCCCCTGGGTCAGCATCGAATGGAAGATGCCGCCCATCCAGCAGGTGCTGGTCAGTGCGCGTTCGTCGGGGGTCAGGTGTTGCCCGGCGCGCAGCACGTGGCCGTGCGGCCGGTCGACCAGCAGCTCCTTCGCGCGCAGCACGACGTGGCGCGCCTCGGCCTGGAAGAAGGACAGCAGCCGGCCGTCCGCGCCGCGCTCGGCCTGAAGGCGCTCCGGGCCGAACAGCGCGCCGATCTCGTCCTCGCGCAGGTCGCGGGTCGGCAGCATCGCCAGCGAAGCGAGTGCCGCGGGCGCGATGGCACGCGCGGGGCTCGCCACTGCCGCCGGCCCGGCCGCCTCGGGCAGGGCCAGCGCGCCGGAGGCGAGCACGCGGTCTGCGTCGCTGCTGGCGGCCTCGTGCTGAGGCACCAGCGCGCCGAAGAAGCCGCCCTGCCAGACGGAGCCGGATACCAAGGTGTAGTTCGCGTCTTCGAGCAGGCCGAACGAGTGCTCGTGCTGGAGCCGTTGGCCCGGCAGGCCCAGCTGCAGCGCGGGCGGCTCGCGGTCCTCGTGGAGCGCCTTGGCGTGGAATTGCAGCGCATCGGTGCCGAACGAGACTGCGTGGCCCAGAGAGCCAAGCATCAGCCAGGGGTAGAGCCCGCGCTGGGCCTGGTTCTGGCGCGCGGCCAGCAGCCAGCCGTGGTCGTCATCGGCCAGCGGCTGCCAGTCGATGTACTGGCTGACGTAGAACTCGTTGACCGCGATCGTCTGCGGGCTGGCGAGGCCGACGTCCTGCACCAGCATCAGGCTCGTTTCGCAGGGAACGCTGCCGCGGTTCTCGATGCGGACGTGCCAGAACCAGGCGGCCGCGTCCTCGGCCAGCCGCCACTGGGCGAGCACGACCAGGCCTTGCCAGCTGCCGCTGAGGGTCAGTGCCAGGGCATCGTCCGCCGGATGGATGCCCAGCGGCGAGCGTGGGCCGAACAGCGGCACCGATTGCCAGCCGCCGCCGGCCACGCGGCGGCGCAGCCAGACGTTGGCCGGGCCGCCTTCGATCGCGTTGCCGGGGAACAGGTTGAGCATCAACGGCTGCTCGACATCGCCGGCCAGCAGGCGGCGTGCGGCACCGTGGCCGGCATCGAGTTCGAAGCGGAGGCCGGCGCGGTTGGCGAGGGTGTGTACTGCTGCCATCGTGTTCATCCTGCGCGTTTCTGAGCGAGTAGCCACGGGACCAGCCCCGTATCCTGGTAGGCCGGAATCCAGGAGCCGTGGTTCACGCCCGGATAGATGGTGAACTCGACCGTGCCGCCGGCGGCGCGCAGGGCATCGACGCAGGCCTGCTGGTCGGCCAGCGGCACGACATCGTCGCGGTCGCCGTGATAGGCGCGCACCGGCACCTTGCGCATCGCGGCCACGCGCGCCGGATCGCCGTTGCCGCAGACCGGCGCGATGCCCGCGAGATCATCCGGATGACGCGTCGCCCAGTTCCAGACACCATGCCCGCCCAGCGAGAGGCCGGTGCCGAGGCAGCGCTGCGGATCCACGAAGAGGCGGGTCTTCAAGGCCTCGAGCAGTGCGTGCAGCTCGTCGGGCTCCCATTCGCGGTCGTCCTGCAGCTGCGGGCTCACCAGCACGAAGGGGTAGGGCGCCTGATCGCCCTTGGCGACATGCATCGGCGGGCCGTTGCGCAGTACCGCATCGAGCTCGGTGCCGCGCTCGCCGGAGCCGTGCAGGAACACGACCAGCGGCCACGGGCGCTCGGCCTGCAGGTAGTCGGCGGGCAGCCATACCCACATGCGCGACAGCGGCATGCCGTCGATCCTCAGTGTCAACTGGCGGCCGGGCTGCAGGCCCGCCGGCAGCGGCGGGCGGGCGGGGCTGGCCGTACTCAGCGCGTTCGGCGCCGGCGGCGCGGCGCAGGCGCCCAGCACGGCACCGGCGGCCAGCATGGCCAGGGTTTCGCGACGATTCGTCATGGTTGTTCTTCCTCCTTGATCGTTCAATCCAGTTCGATGCTTCGCGCATCGGCGGGGATGGGCAGTTCCCGGCCTTCCCACTTCATCGTCTGGCCGTTCAGCCGGGCGCGGGGCAGCTCGCCATCGGGCCAGGCCAGGCGCAGCGGCGTGCCGGCCGGGCGCTGCTCGATCGCCAGGCGCCACCCGGTCTGCGTGCGCAGCAGCGTCCAGTCGAGCCGGCCGCCGTGGGTGCGCAGGCCGGCGATGCCGACGTCGCCGGCCAGGCGCATCGGCGCGCTGATGCCAGCGCCGAGCACCAGCGCGCCGTCGCTTTCGCGCTCGTAGGCGAACAGGTCGAGCGCCGAGCGCAGGAAATCGGAGGCCACCCAGGCATGAGGCATGTCGCCGATGAACTTCGGCTCGCGCGCTTCGCGCATGACCACCTCGGCCCACTGGTGCCAGGCCGCCGGGCGCTGGTCCTTGAAGAAGAAGTCGAGTAGCGCCTGCGCGTCGGCGGCGCGTCCGAGGCGGACCAGCGCGCCGATCGTGCGCAGCTCGTAGGGCGTGTAGTCGCGCTGCGGGCGGGTGCCGGCGGCGCGCGCGTGCGCGGATTCGGCGTAGCGGGCAAAGGTGGTGGCCACCAATTCGGGCGGCAGCAGATCTGTGGCCTGCGCCGGGTCGAAGGCCATCGTGCTGGAGGTCGGGTCGTAGTCGCCGCGGTCGGCGGCGCCGGCCAGGGTGTCCTGCTTGAACACGGCAGCGGTGTTGCGCACCGAGGCGGCCAGCGCTGCGGCGAAGGCGTCGCGCGAGCGCTGGAACGCGCTGGCGTCCTGGCCCAGGGCCTCGGCGATCTGCACCGCGTCCTTGTAGCCGCGCAGCGCCCAGAAGTCGTCCCAGAACGAGTAGGCCGGCTTGTCCGAATAGCCCTCGTGGCTGATCGAGGGCGGCATCAGGCCGCGCGCCTGCGCCGGGGTATCCGGGCCCTGGGTGGAGGCGCGCAGCTGATCCATGTAGGCGACGACCCGCTGCACGCGCGGCCAGTGCCGGGCCAGCCAGGCCTTGTCGTGCGTGTAGCGCCAGACCTCGGCGACGGCGAACAGGTACTGGCCGTGGGAGTCGTTCTCCGCCACCGGGCCGGCACCGAAGCGGTCGACGCAGCAGGGCACCTTGCCGCTGGCGAAGATGTGGGGCGCGAAGTCGTCGACGAAGTCGCGTGCGGCGGCGGTCTCGCCCACGCGCAGCAATGCCTCGGCCATCATCGCGCCGTCGCGGATCCAGGTGAGGCCGTAGGAGCGCGTGCCGGGGCGCAGCGCGACGCCCTCGCGCGACAGCAGCATCTGTGACCAAGTGGTCTTGATCGTGCGGGCCAGCGCCTCGTTGCCGGGCGGCAGCGTCAGCTTCAGCGTGCCCAGGCGTTGCTGCCAGGCCTGCTCGATGGCATCGAAGCCGGCCGGGCCGTCCAGCTTGGTGCGGGGCGCGAGCGCCATGGCGAACTCCAGCACGCGCGACTCGCCGGGGGCGAGTTGCAGCGAGCGGGCGATGGCGGCGGAGACGAGGCCGTCGGCATCGCGCAGATCGGTCGTCAAGGGGGCGGCCGCCTGCAGCGCCTCGCGGTCCACCGTGCCGGCCAGTGCGCGCACGGCGTCGGGCTTGAACAGCGGGCGGATCGTCGGCTGCCCGTTCAGGATCAGGTCTTGCCCGTTCCAGGCGAGCTGGCGGATCGGGCTGAAGCCGCCCGGCGTGTTGAGGAACTGCTGCGGCGGATTGACCTGCCAGGGGCGCAGCAGCCACTGCATGTCCAGCGCCATCGCCGCCTTGCCGGTGTTGCGCAGCGCGTAGCGGGCGAGCAGGCGCGGCGCGGCGGCCGGGCCGTCCGCGGCGGCCGTGACGTCCAGCTGCAGGCCCGGCCAGACGAGGTGGACGCTTGGCAGCGGCAGTTCGCCGCCGGCCAGCGATTGGCCGATCGCGGCGCGGCTCCAGTCGAGCCAGCGGCCGTTGCCCTTGTCGTCGGCGATGCGGATCTGCGGTTCCAGGCTCGGGCCGCCCCGGCCCAGCTCCAGCGCGCCGTCCTCGCTCAGCAGCGCGGAATGCTCGGCGCCGCCGTCCACGCCGACCAGCGTCCAGTAGTTTTGCTGGCCGCTGTAGGCGCGCGGCAGGCTGCCCTGCGGCAGGCGGCGGGCCAGCTCGGCCAGCATCGCGTTGCGGTCGGGCCAGTCGGCATCGGCGCCGGGCTCGGGGCTGGGCAGGCGCAGCTCGGCCAGGCTCATAAGGAAACGCTGGGCCGCTCCCGAGTTTCCTTGCCCCCCTCGGGGGGCCTGACGCGAAGCGGCAGGTTCGGGGTCACTCATGTTTTGCTCGCCGGTGATGCGTAGCCAGCGGGCGCGGGCCTCGGGCAGCATCAGGGCGTCGAGTCCATGGCTCGGCGTTTCGGTGGCGAGCGGCGTCCAGCGGCGCTTGTCCGTCGAGCTGCTGACGCTGAACTTCGCCGGTGCTTGCGCCCAGCGCAGCAGCAGGCCATTGAAGTCGCGCTCGCGGCCGAGGTCGACCGTCAGCTGCGCACCCTGCTGCTGCAGAACCGGCCGTGGCGGCGGCTGCGTGAGCGGCGCGCGCGGCACGAGGCTCAGCGCGCTGAGGCAGACGACGCCGCGGCCCGCCTGCGCGCCCGGGCCGCTGCCGACGACGACCAGTTCCACCGTCTGCGTGTGGCGCAGCGTGCGGTCTTCAGCAGGCCCCCAGGCGAAGTCCACCGAGCGACGCTGCGCGCGCAGCGTGCGCGGTTGCACCGGCGGCGCGAAGCCGGGCTTGTTGATCCACCAGACGTTGTCGCCGCTGGCGTCCGCGAATTTGAGCTGCAGCGTGTTGGTGTCGCCCTGGCCCTGCACGGTGGCCGACAGCTCGAAGTCCTCGGGCCAATCCAGCGGCAAGGTGCGGCGCATCACTGCGTAGCCGGATACGTTCTTGAAGTCGTAGTGCAGGCATTGCCGGCCATCGGCCTTGGCCTCGACGCGCGATTCCACCTGGTCGGAGGCGGTGGCCTGCCAGGGCTGATGCAGGTCCACGTTCACCGCGGCCGTTGTTGCGACTCCCGCCAGCAGCATCGTCATGAGCATCATCACTTCACTCCCCCCATCAACAGGCCCTGCATGTAGTAGCGCTGCAATGCCAGGAAGAGCAGCAGCACCGGCGCGATCGTGATCACGGCGCCGGCCATCATCATCTCCACGTCCTGCACGTGTTCGCGTGACAGCGCGGCCAGCGCGATCGGCAAGGTGTAGAGCCGTCCGTCGGTCAGCACGATCAGCGGCCATATGAAATCGTTCCAGCTGCCCAGGAAGGTCAGCACGGCCAGCGTCACCAGCACCGGCGTCATCAGCGGCAGCACGATGGAGATGAAGATCCGCCACTCGCTGGCGCCGTCGAGCCGGCCCGCCTCGATCAGCTCGCCGGGCATGCCCAACGCGTACTGGCGCACGAGGAAGATGCCGAAGATGCTGGCCATCGAGGGCACCAGCACGCCGGCCCAGGTGTTGACCAGGCCCATCTCCTTGAGCATCAGGAACAGCGGCAGCATGCCCACCTGGCCCGGGATCACCAGCGCGCCGAGCAGCAGGGCGAAGAGCTTGTCGCGGCCGGCGAACTGCAGCTTGGCGAAGCCGTAGCCGGCCAGCGCATTCAGCAGGGTGGACACCAGCGTGACGGCGCAGGCCAGGCCCAGGCTGGTGAGGAAGGCGCGGCCGAAGCCGCCGGACTTCAGCAGCTCGGTGTAGCGCGCCAGGCTCGGCTCCGCGGGCAGCAGCGGCGGCGGGTAGTTGCTGGCCTCGCCCGGGCGCATCAGCGAGACCGACACCATCCACAGCAGCGGTGCGATGGCGAGCAGCGCGGCGGCGATCAGCGCGAGGTTGACGGCAATGGTCTTCGCCTTCATGACGCCGTCCTCGCCATCCGCATCAGGCCGCGCGTCACCAGCACGATCAGCCCGAACAGCAGGAAGGCCACCGCCGAGGCCTGGCCCAGGTTCCACCACTTGAAGCCCTGGTCGTACATCAGGTAGAGGACCGACACGGTGCTCTGCAGCGGCCCGCCCTGCGTCATCACGTAGGGCTCGGCGAAGAGCTGGAAGTAGCCGGCCGTGGTGAGGATCGCGACCATGAAGCTGGTCGGCGCCAGCGAGGGCAGGGTGATATGGCGGAATTTCATCCAGCTGCGCGCGCCGTCGAGCTCGGCCGCTTCGT
>Ga0247779_1000549_pt1 | contig 23006 bp, 22 predicted proteins | sample UWRJL221509R5_FD_179925 | JGI IMG/M metagenome (GOLD analysis project Ga0247779, IMG submission 179925) | Plant litter microbial communities from Arlington Agricultural Research Station in Wisconsin, United States - UWRJ-L221-509R-5 | ecosystem: Environmental > Terrestrial > Plant litter >... | reverse complement strand
AGGGGCATTGTCTAAGGGTGTATACCACATTCTTGTCAATCTGCTCAAGGAATTGTAGAAGTTTTCAAACAACGACGAAAGGGTCATCGCATCTTTACGTAACGATGCAGTAATTACATAATGCAAGTGCCTGACTTTACGGGATTTTCCGCGATGAATTTAGATCTGCTAAAGATAAAATCTGACCTGTGTATTTCTTTTCACCCACCAAAGCAAGTTCCCAACGCAGAATGCCGGAATCGCCTCCTCCCACACTCTACGACGAGACCTATCGATCTATCTCATACCCTGAGCCTTGTATCGGCAGTATTGCCAATAATCCCAACCTCGTAGGAAGGCTTGAACATCATTCCCCTACGACCGATGGCTCCTTTTCCATATGTATAGCGTCTGGTAGAGGTGTATTTATCAGCCAGGTTAGTGCAATTTATATACATACTCATGAGCATCGTAAATTAATCATGCGGATTCAGTCCCTGTACGAGTCCATTCCAACTGAACACCGACCCCCTCTCAATAGTGCCGATGCCGGTCGAACGGTAAACACAATCGCCACCTCACCCATGAAGACAATTGGCTCGACTTTCATGCCAATTATCTTAACCAACAAGGACACACTCGAGAAGTTCCGGATTGTCCTCTACGCTTTGGTTGTACCAAATCTTTTCATGGGGATGTTCATCTCAGACTGGCCTTTAGTGAGGACAACTCAATGGTCATCCTCCGGTCCTACTTTCGGACTTGGATTTGATGAGACAAATTGGGACAGCACAATCAATGTGAAAGGTATTTAGTGGGATATTCTAATGACTTTTCGATGCAAAATGTCAGGTAAGCACGAACCAGTCTCTTTCCTCGATTGCTGCAGCTGACGACCTTGTTGCATATCTGGTGGGTACTTTACTTCGTCATAGTTGAGGTCAAGTTGGAGTAGAACCTCAGGCTCCGCGAATGGAAAGTAAATTACATTTCATCTGCCGTAATTACACAATCCTAGCGCCTGAGTTAACGGGGTTTCCCGAGATCAAATTTAGATCAGCTAAATTGAAAATTCGACTTCTTCGTCTGGTTCCTTTCACTACTACGCAACATACAATGTCCGCAGCACCCCCTCCTTACTATCACACTCTCTACGATGAAACCCATTGATCTATAACATACCTTAATCCCTCTATAAGTAGCATGGCCAACAGTCCAAACCTCATAGGCAAACTTGAACATCATTCCCCCATAACGGACGGGTCGTTTTCCATCTGCATAGCTTCGGGGGAAGGTGTATTTATCAGTCAGGTGAGCAGTATTTCCACATGTCTAAACATGTTGGATAGTGACGGTCCCGATACATAGTCTCTATATGGTTCCATTCCAGCCGAGAATCGACCTCCTCTCAATACCGCAGAGGCTGGTCAGACGGTCCACACACTTGTCACTGCACCCATGACCGCAATTGGGTCAACTTTCATACCGATCATTTTAACCAACAAGGATACTCTCGAAACATTCCGAATCGTCCTCTACGCTCTGGTTCTGCCCAACCTTTTCATGGGGATGTTCATCGCGGATGGGTCCTTGGTAAGGATGGCCCAATGGTCATCCTCTGGCCCTACCTTCGTGCTTAGGTTGGATGAGACAGGTAGGGGTAGCGAGATTAAAGTTCAGGGAATATGATACTCTGTTGGCTTACAGGTAAGTCCAGGTCAGTCTCTTACCTTGATAACTGAAGTTGATACTGCTCGTTGCGTACCTTGTGCTTCAAAATAGCTTGGAGAACCGTGCTTCCATTCTCAGCTGTCCCATATTTTAAGATGATTGAGTTAAATCGGTGCTAGGTGAATCCCAAGAACAACGAACAAACAGAACAGTGTCGTAAATAAATAAATTCAAAAGGAGTGAGTGAATTCACGAAGTTATGATGCCTATGACGGACATGGCAAAGTAGGATTGCGTATAGCTATGTAAATAGCCCTTCCCTTCTTCGCAATACTCCAAGAGGTGCGTAATCGATGCTAGATTGAACGTTCATCGGCGCGACGATGTCATTGAACCGCTTCATCGCTTCATCTACCGTCGGTCACTTAGAGAGGTCAGACGGTACCATATCATATATCAGAGGCCTCTCGAAATTTGAGACCCTTGCAACTAGCTATATGACGTTGAAACTTGTTATGTCTCGATCATGCAGTAGCAGTCGATGAGTAACCCAAGGTTAGTGTCCCCGCTAAGTACGTGACGAGGACGCGTCTGACACGAGTACCGCAAAAGTACTTTCTGATCGACCTTGGTCTCTGAAGAAAGTACGAAGCATGTAATACGGCTCTTTTGGAGGACATTCTTATTGGTGGCTACAGTATCGTGCCGGTGTTCCAAGATTCAGTGAAAATACAGAATCCATTCTTGACTGATAGATATTACACCGACCGAAAAAAATCTTATTCGTGAGGAGTTGATGGATGTAATCTTTCCCTGGTTAAACCGCTTTTAAGGCAGCATGTTGGCACGAGTGTCTGATGACAGGAGTATCCCATTTCTGTTCCGATAAGGAGCTACGTCCCTAATGGTCAGTTTTACAAATGTTGTTCTCTCTATAAATAAGAGTCTTACCTGTGCGCTGCATGCATGAACTGCACTGAATAGAACAACTGTAAGCACCATGATCAAAACAGTACTCAATCGGAGGACCTACCTCCTGTAGCTGTCGGATACAGTCGACAACCTCTTCAAATGGACGGAGGAATGGAATTAAAAGCATTAGTATGCCCTGTAGATTCTCGCTCAAAGGGGGATGGAAGTAGTCGAGGAGTATACACCGGTCTTAGGATAGGTACTCTGAGGAAAGGTGGAGAAGGTGGGGAAATATGACATCTTCCATTGAAATATGTTGCTTACTATACGATAACTTGATAATAACACGCAAGCCCGCAGAGGTTTGGATAGTGCCACTTCGATTTGGACGCACAACACAGCTTCCTCGTCAGGGAGCCCACAAAAGGTAGATGTGGCTCTGCCTACAGTTAAAGGATGTCCTTCTTCGTAATCCATGTCGAATTTCTTGTGAGTCGTCCCGGACGGAACTCATCCAGAGTGACATCGAGGCCATAGTTAAAAACTCTGTTCCGTTAGCCAAACGTAATTCCAGAAGATTCAAGTTCTCCTAGTTCGTCTATGTTCTAGACTCTAGACGCGGTGTAGCTGAGGAGTCCTTCGATGAATTTTGAACGTTATGATTTTTTCTGCGCGACATTATTGCTCTTGTTTTCCGTACACTTATATATCCCCTGTAGGATAAGAGGAATGATGATTATAGACCAGCCCCTGTGACGGCAGCAGTCAGTTATATCTGGAATGCGATTAGCGGCGAGTTGAGTAAAAGGGACAGATGTTACGTACAGCTTGCACAAGCGCGTAATCCTGCCTCATTCTAATGCAAAAGATAATGAGGGGAGGAAGCAAGAGGTGGGTGAGGTGACCGGTGACTAGTTGACTTTGTACTCGATCGACTTGGATTTGTATTCAGAAAGCCCAAAGTACTTGCCATACATGGCCAAACATACTTTTTCAGCCCGAACAACACCGACGTCGCGACTATGGCAGCTGGCTCCTTTTGATTTCTTTCTCTTTCTCTTCATCTCCAGAACTCGTACCAGCTACCGTCGTCCACCTAATTGTTCAACAATTGTCTAGAAGCCAACCTCTCGGTCTACACTGCGAATGTCCCATCACTCATACATCTCCTCACGGTTTTGGGCCGGACGAAGTTTGTTTACGAGAAAGGTCCGAATGAACTAAAAAAGGCTGAATAAACATGGTCTGGTAAGTTTTGCATTTTGCATTGTATCCTTTTCTTCCCGGCGAAAGGTTTCGCATCAGAAATTGACTGGTAGTAATGTTGTACCGGGTTTTCTTCCATCCTAAAGCAATTCCCCTGCCAGCCATGGCATCAAGACCTTTCCCAGTCTATAGCTTCCTTCGCTTGATCTCACACCCTATGTCCATGACCCTTCAATCAGGGGATAAAAAATGGCCTATCCGGGCGTCGTTATTTGATATGTTACAAGGTGAATCATGTACTAACCTAAATAAACGACCAGAGCCGTAATTCAGCGATTCATGCGCTCGGGGTACATGCGATAGAGTCGTGCAGGAAATGGCAGTATCCTTTGTAAGATACGCCATCTTTCTTTGCCAATATGATAGGAAATGGTTGAAATCGCTGAATATGTTAGCTTGGTGATACGAAACCCGCGGGCGTAACTTCCATGTGCTGGGTCCTTGGACTAGTATGTCAAAGTTCTCGACGCTTCGTTGATTCTAGGCCATTTGGAAGGGTCGTCTTGGGTCATTTTCATCACCAGAGGTTATGGAAACTCGAGGCCCTTATATTCATTGTACTGCAGGTGTCTAGGCGACCCCGTGGTGTGACGTGACTCTGATTTCCTCTCCGTTTGGCGGGCGAGTTACCTGGGTGTGACACCTCGAGTCACACTTGGTTACCCCGCTTTCCTCCCTCCTTTTTGCGACGTTTTCCTGCTCCGCATTGCTCGGCGGCATCCTATATCTGAATCCTGCGCCTTTGAATATAATCTGTACAGTAATTCCGTGTTCAGTTGTCAGCCTCATATGAAGGTTCCATTCGAATATCCCTGATAGTGGATAAACAAGCATATAATAAATTAGTAAGACCATTATACTGGGCGATGTACTTCTACTCACGTCAAGGAATCCCTCTCAGATAAGATTTTCAGCGTAAAGATACATAGATCGGTCCGGAAAGTATTCTGTGGATTGTTAGGGGCGCGAAAATCTGGAACGGTGCGGTCTTCTCCAATGATTACGTCTTCCAGAGGCGCTTTCTCGTTGGCGTCATACAAACGTAAGAGGCCAAAGTCGTTGATACAATACTTGAGGGGCACAAGGTCCTTGTGAAATACTTTGCTGGACCACTCAAACTGCGTTTCATCACTACCTGAATTGGATGAAATCCTTGGGAAAACATCGAGCAATCCACCATGAAGTTGTTTACGTTCAAGTGCCTGAATGATTGTATCGTTAGGTCAGTGTAAGACATAGATTCCTGGAAAGAGTAATATCTTTACGCACCTATGTGCTGTGTGGTGCTCGTGCATAAGTTGCAGTACCTGTTATAAGAGAAGAACTTAAACGGCTGGACTGGCTATAGATGATAATTGAACTTACCTCTAACATCTGGCGAATACAATCCACGGCTTTGCCGACCTGAATAAAATGCTCTCGTTCCAAAGTTCTGGCCAAACAGACGTCCGTCATAAAAGGATTTTGAGGTTTTATCGAATTCCAGTGCAGTCCTATCTCCTCCAAAGGCTATAGGAGCAAAAAGAGTTGCATCTCTCCTGTTATGATTTAGCGCAAGGCTGAAGTTAATAATACGATGCTTTGATGGACGTCGCATTATCGTATAAAATGGTCCTGGAGTGTTTAAGCTGCAGTCGCACTCTGACAGTCACGTGCCTTCCCCATGATAGTGAACTGAGAGGGACAAGCGCGAGTTGCTGCTGAACCAAGCCCACCGTGCTTCAAATCTCCGTTTTAGTTGGTTATATAGTATTGTTGCTCTGAAAGGCTCGTTCAAGGCCGCCCACATCATTGAGTCTTTTTCAACTCCAAACCTCAGATGAAGTAGCTGTAGCAATTTCTTGTTGCGATCAGGTCTTGTACTCCCCTACATCTTTCATGGAGCACGATATGGCTAGATACCCACAGTGAGTTACAAAGACTGAAAGGAAGTCAGAGGAGCAACGGACCCGCGAGGTCAAGTTCAAGTCTGGAAGGACCCCAGGAAGCTTACAGGCCTTCTCCTCTGGTGCACATCATAAGAGCATCTATTTCATCAAGAGAATCGGCCCAATAGGCTTTATCAGGAGAGCGGGCATAGCAATTTTCTAGAAAAATGGGTATTTCAATGGTACACTTCCTGAGCGATGGTCGATAGATGATCATACCTTTCTTCGGCTAGTTGTAGCCTGTGCAGCCTGAATGAACTTGCTTCTGTGCTTTTGAGAAGCATCTGACTTTTGCACTCTATATACTCATTTTAACCCATCCATATAGTAGTTCCGTAGTCCCAGAGACCTAATTATCTGATTTAGCGCTGAAAACAAGACAAGGAGAAACAACTCACTCTTTACAAACTTCAAGAAAGCTAGCAATGCCCTTAACCATCGAGTCCGCTTCTTCCGTCTACTTAGAAAGACCCGTGCTACCTTCCATGTGCCTTGCGTTTCTTATGACCGTATCCAATTTGGGCTGTATAGAGGCGAGGTAGCGGATGAAGACATTGAATATGTCAAAATTTGCAAAGGCCATGTCGACAAGGGGTTCCAGGTCATCAGGACGAAAATGTCCCTAATGACATTGGCTAGTTGAAGCTCGATGTCGATAGAAGCAGCCTGGGCCCTGCCGAGCTTTGGAAGCCTTGTATGGCCGATGCTCTTGAATGCGAGCGGACTGACCCGCTCAATAAAATCGCGTAGGTCTGTGAAGAGAGTGGTGACCATTGAATTGAATAGACTAAAAAGAGGGGGAAAGGGACACGCACGATGATAGAGGTGGCTCCCGATCCGTAGGCATCATTTTGAGTACCAATACGAGAGTATCAGTGCGTTTTACCGGAGCCAGCGAGAATTTGCATACGGACTGGCGTTTGTCTGGATCAGGATAAATGAAGGGAATTACATGTATTATTTCTCTTACACGTCCGACGAAGCACTAAGCGTGAGTTTCTCACCCAAGCTGTTTTCTTGTTTCGTGTATGGAAAGATGATTGCCACTAGTACCATGAAAAGGCGAGGTCAGGAAAGTACAAGGGAGAAGACGCCGGATGGTACCAGGTTCAACAGCGCATCCCTTACCAAATCTATCGCACGGCCAAGGGGTAACTATTCCCACACGGTTGATGACAGTCCATTCCTCCGACTGAAGTTCACGTAAATGACTGTTAGCTACCCACGAAGCGGTGTATTGGTGGTGGTAAAAGGTAGCCTCTTATTGTCATATACAGTACACACGCTTGCTCCAGGGTCTCAGAAAATAAATTAAGCACCGATAAAAGAGTATCGTTCTGTCCAGATATGATCCCGAATCGAAGGAAGAAAAGGCCCTATTAAATAACATGGGCTTATATTTAAATACAAAAAGATTATGGCTTCACTACGGCTGCACACACACAATTCATTTGATGCCATGTGCATACAGCTGAGCACCCTCGAATCTAAGGACCTTATTGACAATCTCAAATTTAAATAGGTTGGTCGTTGTGCGAGATAAGCGGGTTGCCAATGCGCCACTAACCGTAATATCTGATTCTTTGTATTTTTGACAGAATCGAGACCTTGTACTATCCGTCAATTTATGTACGTAGAATCTAGGAATGCATGGTTTTCTATACAGACCATGGGGCAAGCCTGTGGGTACTTCGTCGATTAGAAGAATAATCTATATATAAAAAGTCTTATCCTCACAAAGGCATAGCATCCGGATGAGTCCTAGTTCTATCGCTCGACTGCTGTTCTAATGTCGACCAATTTATGCTAAGATATTAAGGTCGATTCAATAATTAATACTTATTGTCCAATTTTCAGTTGCTTTCTCAAGTTCTCTAATATTGTTAGCCGAGTCGCCTGACCCATCGGGCCGAAACAATCTAATAATAACTGACATCGACGAGCCTTTTTGGGTAATCATATCAAAATGGAGTTGGGTACCTAGCGGACGTCAGAGGTCCACGGGTAAAAAATGATGAAATGACCGTACGTGGGCAGAAGATGAAGCCACGACGGTATGGATAACTTACATCCCTCGAAACTTGTAATCAAAATTTTAGACAAAATCAATGAAATTTGAAGTAGGTGCAAAAGGCCCTGATACATTCATTCTATGATCCTTCGAAATTTTTATCAAGTAGTAAGTACTGTATCCGGAGGCGTAATAAGTGTCTTCTGTTTGCTGCTTGACTTCGTTGACAGATGGATGAAGTTCATAATTTCATGATTCTCGGGATTCTTTGTTGGTCGTCTGTCTCTGAAAATTCGGATTCAATATCGGAAACAACGTCATGCGACGCGTGATTAATTGATTATTCATAAACTGCTAGAATATGGACGCCCTATTTATTCCAGAGCGTGATGCCTCCAGAAGATCTGTATGCAAGTTGTATGAGTTAATCTATATTCGCCAGATAGGTATTCATAATATCATACTTTCAAGCCTACGCTGGCCCTCATCTGGTGTACAAGTGAATGGACGAGATTCGTCGCTTCTGGTATCTAGAGACATTTTCGCCCGCATAATCACAGCTTGGCTGGTTATACTCTAACCAGTGAAGTTGGCCCATTAGCACAGCAGGCGTACTGATAGACCTGTATATGTGCTTACCTGCCCACATTGGCATAGGCGGCGGGCATGTTCAATTAGCTCTTTCCCGAGTCGTCTTTTGTTTGTTCCTGGCAATTGGAGCTGGTTGTTTGCTGTACGTTCAACATGTACCTCGTAAGCCTCCGCTGCAATGGTATATCTAGCTCAGATGCATCAAGAACATTGAATAGCACAGAATCATTGAATGAGCTCACAATTTGAGAAGATCTATGAAGCGGGCTACAACTTCGCTGGGGATGTAGTCCAGACATTCAGAGACGGAGGCACGAGTATCCTGGACATGTTGCTTCCACGTATCGACCTCGTTCGAGATGCTCGCTATGCTCTGCACAGCTGAAAAAATACTGGAGGCAACATGAATGGGCGTCACGTTCATATTTCAGGTTGGTGAATATATAGAGTGATAGGATAGGATCGATCAAAGTAGTGTAGTCGTAGTTAGGTAGAATATACCGAGAATATCTTCAGGTTTTATACCTCACGCGTACATTCTTGACATCTCAGATGCATTGAGAGATAATCTCTCTGTTCCCTTGAGGATTAGTGAGTGTTTGCAATGCCGTGAGGAGTACAAGGGATAGATAGTTGCTAGGCTCCAGAGCACACTATAACATAATTGTGTCACTAATGGCTGGTATTGTTCTGGTTGTACGTGACCTACGAATTTTGGGACCTTGTGTATCCGCTTTTCAACTTTGCTTTCCAGTTATTTGTGGAGAGGGCCGCACATAGACGGTTGTAGCAAGAACGCTGACGTTACGACATAGGACTGGCTTCCCTTAACGCAACATTTAATGGCTTCCTGGCATAGCCTGCTCATAATTAGAACCTCTGCCATTGACGGATCAGCGGTTCAACTCTGAATAAATCCAAATGGCCTCAACGGGACCTGGTCGAGATCTTATGTATCCAAAATGGACATATGCGCGAGTATGGAGGTCAAAGGACACAGTCAAAGACAATAAGAAATCAGTCTTGATTATCTTTTGTAGGTTATTCGTGGATTAATCACTCGTGAAATTGCGCTGAACTTTCGTTGTGATGCAGTGTGATCAAAGTAAGTAATCGACAAACAATATCAAACGAAATGCCTAAGACGAGCAAGGCAGAACACGTTCCTAAGATAGGCGAGGCAGAGCAGGTGTACGCATAGCTATGTAGGTAACCCTTCTTCTCCAGTGCCCCAAGAAGTGGGCGAAATCAGTGAAGACATTGGATCTTCTTGAAGGTGTCCGCGATCGCAGCTTCCAACTACCCAAGCTAGCGACAAGCTCGGTAAATTCTTTGACCACTTCGTCAATCGTCGGTCGACATGCGGGATCTCTTTGCGTCATTTTATCCACTAATGGACTCAGGAAATCGAGACCTCTGTAGCCCATGGTCCGAACCGCTGTTGGATCTTTCTAGAGGCCAAGGCGAAGTTAGAATTAGCTTGCGAGCTATAGCTCAAGTAAATATCATACCCCAAATAAATCTCTTCGTATGAGACTACCAACGTAGTATATATCTGTTTGGAATGGATTCTGTGGCTCAGACGTGTCTTGAAACTCTGGTACTGTCTTATCCCCTCCCAAAATAATATCTTCGAGTGGAGCAGCATTATCCGCGTCGTATCTTCGAGAAAGACCAAAGTCTATGATGAAGTATTTTGTCGGACGCTGTGTTCTAGTGTAGAATTTTGCCGGCCCAGTAAGATCACGATTTCGCATATCCTTACATGGATGATAACCATTGGGGCAAAGCCCTTCCCATGCCATCATGAAATTGCTTCCACAAAGGTCTCTAAGGCACCAGACAATTATTGCGACGCTATGCGACGGGTAAAGCGAATAGAACATACCTGTGCGCGACGTGGTGCTCATGTAGAAATTGCAAGCCCTGTCCGCCAAATGTAAGCCAGGATAAATATGAAATACATGACAAGTATAATAACTAACCTCAAGAATTTGCCTGAGACACTCAAGGACTTCGCCTACGGTATCAAATTGAGGGGACCTAAAAGAACGGAGTTGTGGCATGACAAGGATTTTGATGTCCTCTCCATGTGCTTCCAGAACTGGAGGATTGAGGACGTCGAGAAGTGGGACACATATGTTACGCTTGTCTTTCAAGAGATCTTCCGATGTGAGATACCGGAATATCTCTTCCTCCAATGGGTTATACCTCTTAAATAACATCTTCAACGCGACGCGCGAACCCGTGGACACCTGGAGCGCGTCATTGATTTGAACGAACTATGGAAAGTACAAAGTGATGAGGCATGGTGACCAATGCGTAACGGGTAGTGGCGTACTGGTAATGGATGTCCGTCTTCGCATTCAGACTGTCTTTTCTTCGAACCTCTCCAGGAGGGCTTCCAGTCGGGAGCGTAACGCGGACGCAGTTGGTATCCTTGCTCTAGTAACCAAGTATAATGATCCCGCCAGAACGTTTCTTTCCCCAATAAACCGTCGTGATTGCCAGGCGTTATTCCTTGAGGGTCAGAAGCCATAACGCAATGGATTCAAGATGTGGTTAAAAGAGAAATACACCGTTTAATGATCACTCGAGTACTAAATCAACTTGGTGCACTATTTGTCGTTATTGTGAACAAATAACGTGGGAGACTCCTGAAAGCTTTGTACCCAATTTGTAAACTGCGCCATGTGGTATGTATTTTCTCATCCCGTGTTAAAACGCTCGGCAAGAATTTCGGATCAGATGCCATCATCTTCAGAAGTGATAGTCTTGCTTTCCAAGTTTCCGTAGATCATTGATTCAAGTTCGAATACTTGATTATTGAGTATCAGTTTTTGCTATTCAGATAAACGATTTAAAAGATGCGTGTTAAAATGTTAAACATGTAAATAGTCGAAAAGTAGTCGCTGTTTGAGCTTGAGAAGTATTCCCAGCCATTTTCGGCGATCAGAACATTTGGTGGCATCCTTTCTTGGTCTGCAATATTTGACGAAAGTAAACATTTGCATTAAAGCTGGAAATCAGGCTTGGTTTTTACAGTACTCAGTGTATGTAAGTACGTTTCGACAACCAGTCAGTGCGACTTCTTGTCATGATATGAGGCCTCGTCGCGAGCTTGAGCCTCGGCCTCCCAACCGCTGACCTCTTCGGAAGCTGCAGGAGCCTCTCTGTGGGGATCGACACACAAGTTGTATAATGCTCTTATTTCTTCGTTCCGAAGGCCTTCTGACTCGGAGCTAAGATATGAAGGACAATCTGATTGAACCGCCGACGGCCCTGAAGATGGGCGAGTATGCCTGGTGTAGGAAGGTGGACTATAGGGCACACTGCCGCTTGATAGACTTTCTACCGTCCGAGATGTTGTGGCAATCTGATTCGAATCTGTGATATCAACGGTAGACTGAGTCGGGGCTGAAGCTGAACGAGCCTCGGTGGCCGAAGATAAGTTCAATTCTTCAGGCTGCGCCGCTTCCCTATTTGTAGAGCTGAGAGCTCCGATCATCTTGAACCAGTCATCTAATGTATCGAAATATTATTCAGAACTCGGATTTTGAGTATCTTTAAAAACATACCTGTATAATAACTCTCGGGCAATCGTCTCCTTCGAGTGGAAGAGTACGACAGACTCGGAGGGAAGCATATAGGGCATTTTCCGTCGGAGTTTCTGGGTACGTATCTATGATCCCGGGCACATCGCTTCCCAGCTACATAAGCTTGATTCGAAACTTGCTACGATTCTGTGAATTCAAAGTGTCTGCCCCGAGTAATTTGCAGCTCACCTCTCCATTGTTGACGGTTAAACGAGCCTTTTCAATGACCGCGTTGCACTTATCCCTCCCTTCTCCTGTCCAGTGAGAGAGGGACCCTCCTTTAACGGACTTAAGATAATCGTTTCTAGCCACGACATACCTAATAATGATTGAAGATGGTAAGTGAATATGTGCGAAGAGTGTTCCATAGCCTCACCCTTCGCAGACGCCAATAAAATATTCCATGACGTAGTCGGGAACCTGCTCGTCGCATTGAGAAACAACTGCCATGATTTGATTGGCACGCTCAGACCATCTCTTGACTTGGGTTGGAGGATGGAATTTCAGGAAAAATTTTGCTATGGGGCCAACCGCCGGTGCAATTTGAAGGGGTAGACCTGCTACAGTAGATACTTGGCTGGCAAGCTCCATTGTCGTAATTATGGGGAGAAGATCAAGTAGTATGGTTTGCAATGATATTTACGGTATATATAATCTCTTCTTTATGCTTTTCCCTACCACTTGCTTACGAAAAGTGATACTGCATGTCCTTGTCTCCATGTATGGTCATACAAAAGCCACCAGATCGGCGTCGTTGCTGCCCACTTCAAAAATAGCTACGTAGACTCCAGGCTCCGAGTCTTCTCACCAACGCGGTGTTCTAGTCTGGTAATACGTAATGGGTATTGTCTGTGTGTCATGAGGCGGCCGGTACATAATGTTATCTGTCTATGGCTTGCCTCATAGATAAGAGATCGCGGGAAAAAATAAAATGCGCAGATGTTCCGAAGTGACATAGGATCGACTCGCACACGTAAATGATAATAACAGTTATTTGTGCGCATCATGAACGTCCTCCTTTTGTTATTTTCAAATGTACATTAATAGGTAATAAAAAATCATGCGGAAGATAACCAAACAATAGGTGACATAGCTCTATGGCAAAACAGCAAGATTGGAGAACTCAGTAGTTTGGAGTTGTCTGCATGGCCTAAGACTCGGATATATTAGTCGTTATAATGCCTACAGAATTTCTGCCCTAGCACATTGACCGTATATCCCACAGCGCCCAGTGGAGAATACCTACCTGTCAGGGGTACTGAAAACGCAAAGATATAATTTGATTTCTTCGAGACTCAACTTGTTTGTCTATCTGTGGGCAAACATCCATGATATTTATTTCGCATATCAACAATTCGTGATACATCGAAGTTAATGTATAAGTGTATAAGACATATACTCTCCGCAAATTCTAGACACAGCACAGATGTATTCACATAAATCTGTGATATGCGTAAGCGTCAACACTTATTGTATCTTATTCTTGGGTTTGCCTTCATGATAAATCTGACTCCTGAGTTCTTGTTTCCAAAAGGATACATACATTTATTGATAATTTGATACGTTAGTGCACATCATGTTGATCGGATCACGCATTCTGCTGGGAAACATGTGGTGGTGAGGTTTTGACGTGTAGTATTACAAAACCATCGTACAGCTTGTGCAGACTCTGGCATCTGCAGAGCTCATAGACATATATCTGATTTTATAATCTTTCCCTGCCACAAGTGACTATAACAGTTTAAGTGAACCTGGTCATGTTTTCGTAGTATCGCCCATGTCGTAGTATGGAATAAGATATGTATGCAAGATGCATTCAGGATGGCCGCCTGTGAGGAGCATAGTACAAGGGACAGACATGTGGCGCCGGATAACAGGGTCGCTAGAATACCATTGTGCTGGACGTACGCGACCTTAAGGATGTGGCCTGGGATGCACGCGGATCTGAAGGCTTCAAACCTCTCTTTTTCTGTGGAGAGGCCATACATCGATGGCGGTCCGTGGTCAAGAAAACAGCGAACGCTCATTGATACAATATTTGATGGCTTTGAGACACAAATTACAATAAACACACATCGGCGGATAAACTTCCTCTGAGGATTTGTATGCTCATCGGTTGCTCTATCATGAGATATTCTTCAGGTTTAGATAGCAGAGGATGAGGTCAATTTTGAGAGCGAGGAATTGCTGGGGTGTCAGTCACGACAAATACAACCTTCCTCCTGCAGTGACGAACAAGGCGAGGAATGTTCTCCTCCGCTCTGGCTCCCCTTAGCGCCATCCGTGAAGCGATGCTTCCAGCTGTTAAAACTCTCTACGAGCTCGTTAGAACGTTTCAAGACCTCATCGACGGTCATCCTTTTATACAGGGTCGTCAACCAGGGGTCACAAGAGGTCAGTACCGCTATGCCCTTCCATGTAGAGCAGTTGGCAATTTTCCTGGTGCAAGATAAATCAGTAAGCCTGTTCATTCTGGGAAATGGAAGATAAATGACATTGTCTACATGCCTGGATAAATTGTTCTTGTACGAGATTTCCGACGTAGTAAATATGCTGTCATAGATCTTGCGGCTTGCTCGGGTCCTCACACCTGGAACAGCTATGTTGCCTCCGTAGATTATAGGTTCAGAGGGTGGAGTTACATAGGCCCCTCATTTCTAGGCCGATCGATACATGTCTGACAGGCGCTCAAGCACTCAAGGAACCTCGCCATGATGCCCCTGGGGAGACATCTTTGCGGCACTACATCATCAAGTTATTGATATTCAGGTCTCTATAGTAGCTGAGTAGGTGTGCGACAGCGCAAGAAGTAACAAAACGCACCCGTGTGCAAACCGCTTTTCATGGATGAACTGCAGACCCTGCTTAGCTTCCAAGCCTCGCAACAGGCTCTTTACTGTTTCAAAACGATGTGTCTGTGTAGGATGGCCATATGACATCACAAATGACTGAACGTTGCCCATATCGACGCCGAAGTGACGAAGAACCAGTAAAGAAGCATACAATAATTGCGCTTGGCTTTCGAAAGACCTTCGGAAGAGAGGTAGCGGACCATGTCAATTTCAGTAGGGTTATGGATCTTGTGCACGATCTTCATTGGAACATTTTGGCCACTAGGGATATGGATAGCGTCGTTGATTTGAGCGAGCTAGTAGGCAACAACATTTTGGTATTGATTAAAGAAAAGATATACATTCAATTAAACTTACAACCAAATATCTACTATCTGCACTCATCATGGGTCTCCGACCCCGTCTTTTTCCAATGAGGGAATCCAATCAGGAGAAAAACGAGGTCTAAGTAGAGAACCTCGTCCTTCCAACCAAACATAATGCTCTCGCCAGAAACCTTCTATCCTTGACAAACTGTACAATTGAATGAGGAGTGCGCTTGCTGACTTTATCCGAAGGCATTGAGAATGTTGTGTTGGCGTGCTGGCGAGACAACTTTCTGTAGAACATCGTTGAGGCCGTGATACTAACTTGCCTAGTGCCCACAAAAATAAAACAACTTAGGACGCTGGGGCCTTGTGACATGTGACGTATGATGGAGGGTTATTCTGGACCGCCTGAGAGTCACATGGTGCGCCGGCCTTGATCGAAGCGTACAACAAATCCGATTGACTTGGCTCGCGAGCCGCGAGCCAGTTCCCCTAGCAGAAACGATGAGAAACCCTATTTACATTCTGCATAAGAATGACTAGCATACCTATGCGCTGTGCGGTTCTCGTGCAGAAACTGAAGGACCTGGCGGGAAGTTAGTTACTGAGACTAAACTGAATACCAGGGTAAGAGGCCACATACCTCTAGCATTTCTCTAACTCGATGCGCCAGTGCACTTCTTCTACGGTATTGATACGAGGTATTTCAACTGGTCGCGAATATGGCATTAAGAGCATCTCCGGCCCTTCATGTCGTCGCCAAGAGGTCTTATAGCGTTCAGGAGAGCCTAGACAATGTCGGTTCTATGTATCTCTTTTCAAGGTTACGCCCAAAGATAGCAGATCACAGTTCCTTTCATTGGATGTTGTATGCTCTTCTTTGCACATGAGCTTTATGTCGGCATGCCTGCTAATAGGGATATAAGTGACGTCCGCCTGATTTGAAAGTAATACAAATTCGACGCCTTGAGTGACCTTAACTCACCACTGAAGGCCGCCGTCCGTCTTCAATGATCTAGGAAGTCTTTCAGCTCCTTTTCCAAGACGGGGTCCAAGCTAGAAGCAAAGCCATTCTCCTGTGACCAGGTATATTTTTCTCTCCACAAGATGTCTGGCTGCATAAGTCTGTCAAGCTTTGTAAGAATGTTCTGAAAAAGCTGGTGCACTCGACGTCGTGCCTGACCATATGCATAATGGATTGAAAATGTGGCACAATTCTCATTCTTCGGTCACTGGTCGAGCAACTCTCGTGGTAGACGGATATTGATCAAATCGTTGTTGGACGTTGTTCTTGGCCAGTGCAAGTAGGACATAAAGACAAACGTGCCTCCGAGCAGACGTTCTTGCCTCTCGTGAGCACAGATTTGGGCAATGGGTCCACAATCTTAGATGACCCACTAAATTGCAATACCTGCATGTATCGGACGTGAGTATATGCCGCTCAATAGATGACAACCTCAAGACACGCACCACCTGAAATAGTTTTGCTCTTATGCCTGGAAGGGGCATGCCCGTGTACGTATCAAGCCATATTCAATGGTCTCCGTATTTCGTCCAGCTGAACGGCGACCTCTGGAAGACCTCGGGGCCCGATAGCCTGTCGCATTTGACCAGCCGCTCCTTGCGCGAAAATCATTATAGTAGCCATCGCATAAGAAACGTGGACTTTCTTTTGTTCCAAACTGAGATTTAATCAAGCGATATTATCTGCAGATGTCAAGCTCGATTCGCCAGCCCACTGCTCTATTGTTCTGTGTATAGGAGTTAATACAGCGATGAGAAGGTTAAGAAAGTACAAAGGAGAAGTCGGTTCCTAGGTTTCAACGATGCATGTCATACCAAAAGTATTCTCACACCTTTGATCACGGCACATTGATGATTCTCCGATTAACATCTAGGTCACGCAATGCGGCGCACGAGTACCAGTCGTAGAAAGAACTGCTTATTGTCTGGTATAGTACGCACTTACTGACGAGTTTTGAAGAGCACAATATTATTTCCTGAGTGTAAATTATAATTTTGTCCGCAATACCCCAGGAGTCCAAAAATCCTGCGAAATTACATTCGTAAAATTGAAGAGACTGCTCATCAGCTGCCGTTAATTTAATTGAGGTGACCAACATAATTCTGCTGTCTTATATTCTTGCCAACGATGTCGATGTATCTAGCGGAGCGGACTGGCTCCGTTAAGCACGAGCCTTATTGATATTACACTCAAAGAGCCAGCGGCCCTCAATACTCGGACTGATGAGAATATTTACAAGGTAGTCAAGGTGCCAATGCGCCGCTGCTAGTGACAGCTTCTGACAGATTTGAGCATCTACATATGTATTTTGTGGAATTTATAATACTTATCCTGCTCCTTCTCGGAGACTTAAACTCCATTTACAGAACAATCTTAAAGTAGAAACATTCCCACGATATAAAGGGTCCGAGGATTTGATGACTTACACTTCTCGCTCGCTTGTCGGCACGTGGGATGTTACCCAATGTTACTCCCATTGTAAAATTATCGAAACATTTTACTGATCTTAAATAATTTTTATTGCACAGGATGCAATCGACGGCAAAGTATATGATGTGAAGGCTTCACTATTGTTACATTCCTTCAAAAAGAATCGGTGTTCGCGCGCATGTGATTACGAGACTATCAACGCTAGTAGTTCTAACTATTAATACTATTATCCTGGATGTTACCTAAGGAGATTAGGACAAGTTGGTAACCGTTTCTAAATTTTATACTTGATCTTTAGTGCGGAAGCTGTGGGTAAGACAAACATCAGTGTTAGAACATTAAACATACCTTGTGGGCGCAATATTTGATGCCCTCCACACTAAGCAATTCGCACAATGACAGCTTCCCAAGGAGGCGCATTTCCAGCTGCATGTTGTCTCGACAGTCGAAAGTCTATAAGAAGAATGATATCTAGGGATTTCGACACAACTTAAACACTTGGAAGTCTGATTGCAATTGCACGGGAATTATGATGAAAAACCAATAGTAATTAAGCAAGACTTCAACCCAACTATTCGGAGCTGTACATTCACACGCCCTGAAAAATTCATAATAATTATATTCTTACAATTTTCTCGACGTTGATGGTAATGGTAATTGATGTTGCTCATCACCCGATCCTGCGGAATGGGTCTCCTCCCAAGCATTTCTCTCCTCCGGAAAAGGGACATTATTGGAGGAGCCTGACCGACTGTTATTGTAGATCTCCGCCAGTCCTGAAAGTTCCTCGATGCTCAATGCCATGCGCCCGCCTTGTCCATAGGTAGAGTGGCCAAGAGCACATGCGGCTGCCATATCAATAGGACAAGATGATAGGCCATCGTATTGTGGTGGGCAACCGTCATGGAGATGTTGATCTCCTATGTCTTCCGTTTGAAGCGAAGTCTGAGACCATTCTGTGGTCTCGCTTGCTCGAGTTCGAAAGGACTGACTCATAGTTTCGACACTCGAATAGTGCCCACCTTTAGAATTGTGCAGTCAGTGGAATAAAAGTGGCGAAGTTCAAAGATATTTCTACCCATTGACTCCATTGATGCATCTGACTGCGCTGTATTTGCAGGACTGTTGGGTCGTTGTCCTTGAGCCACTGTAGACTGTATCTTTGTATAGAAGGCTGTTGCAGTGATTCTCTAAAGATCGCGCATTAATTATTTAGACTATGGCACCCGGATATGGCATGAAATACCTTTCCTTGGCTAGAGGTCAGTCGTGCGCGCCCCATCACTTCTTTTCTAGCTTCTCTCCCTTTTAGCAGCGTCGTCGGCCACTGAAGACCACTGTACTTTCCGTTGGCTCGCTTTTCGAAATAATTATTGCGCGCTTCAATATAACTAGAACACAGTTCAGCTGTAAGTGGCGCGGTTCACCAACATCAAGGAATTCTGATTACCTTTCGCATAGCTCCAAAAATTTTTGAAGGACAGGGTCTGGGATATGCTCCAAATTATTGCTGACCTCTTTAAGACTGGCGTCTGCCTCCTCTATGCAGGCCTTTAAAGCCGACTTCTGCTTCAAAATAGGAGCAGCTGCCAGAGGGACTGATGTAATTGTTGCTATTGCAGCAGCTGTCTCCAATAAAGGCATGGTGAAAAAATGTCGAGAGATTGAAGAGTAGTAAAATTGAATAGTAGTAAATTGCGATGCCAATAAAAAGGTAGGGGGCTGAGCGGTTGCTTTATATATTACAGATACTCGTAAACAAACCTTCTCGTTTCTTATTATATTCTAACACGCACATAATCTTCAAGAATCCAAGAATGGTTCAGTGCAGCCCAATACAAGGACGGAAGGCTGTCGTGTTTCCATGACGCATGCCATAACAGTCGCTGAATCACACACTACTCATCCGCTAACATTTTGTCTGTGAACCAATCTTATTATTTTCAACCCGATAACAATGTATTACACACCGTTTTTTTCTATTGTAAATATAGCATAGCTCATAGCTAATAGTAATTGACAGCTACGAGAAGCGACCGTGATCGCACGTTGTGTCAACGCGGGACCTTTTCAGGCCCAGATTTCATCGGAAGGATCCTGCGTGCTGGGAGTGGAGCAAAAATAGGATGATCGTCTAAGGTCCTGCGAGAAATACAAAGAGAATCTTGCTTCAAATCTCTACTTCGCCTAGATGAATTAGTTTTGGACGGGCTCCGAGTCATTTGTGTCGCGTTGAAGGCCTTGCTGGATTCTTTAGCAATAGGTCCTTATACTAACCGACCAAGAAAATACATATCTTGACATTAACGCCATCTGACAGACTGTCGGAGCTTCAAATAAATGAAGCGGCTAGATGCCACGGTTTCGAACATGCACCCCACTTGTTTCTCCCCCCGATGACTTCTGAGGTAGCTAACGACGAGGGTCTTACAACACTCACCAAGCTCGGCAGGTCCGAAATATTTTGGAAAGACCACTTTGTGTGGTTGAAAGAACGAGGATATCAACTGAGGCCCAGATACGCTCCTGACTGGACACCATCATGGAAAAAGAATGGCAAACGCGCGGAGCTTTGTGAAGATGGACATTCTCTATTGGTAGGAACTGCACGTCATCACATTCTTTTACTTCTCTAACTTCCGCGTGTTGCCAGTATGGCCAGATTAACGATGCCATTCAAATAGCCACAGGGAGACATGTTGCCATAAAGATGGTATACAAGAAATTCCATCCGACAGAAAGAGACCTTGCCAAATATCTGTCCTCAGAAGCGTTGCTGAAGGACACACGCAATCACTGTATACCAGTCTTAGATGTTCTGCGCCCTCTTGGTGACGATAATGACGAACTTGAATTACTTGTTATGCCGTATTTGCGACCCCTTCAGACACCTCGTTTCGATACTGTTGGAGAAGTAGTTCAATGTGTTAGTGATCTGTTGGAGGTAAGCTTACTTAGTACACTCTCAGCTCCTCTGTATTTGACAATCCTTTAGGGTCTCCAGTTCTTGCATGAGCACAATGTAGCACACAGGTATTATCCTTTTCTGTCTCCGCATCGACGTTTCTCATCTTTTTCTATAAGGGACTTGAATGCTAATAACTTTATGATGGAGCCGGAGAAGATATTTCCCCAGGGTCATCATTCGGTCCTACTTGACAAGAAAGTCGATGTGAGCGGCTCTGCACCATTCTTCACAAGGACCGAACGTCCATCGAAATACTATATCATTGATTTTGGGATCTCGTCACGGTATTCCCCTGAGGAAACAGCACCCTTGGAGCTTCCAATTCCTGGAGGCGATAAGACTGTGCCTGAGTTTCGAAACATCAGTTCCCCTCATAATCCCTTCTGGACGGATATATACTATGCGGGGAACCTGATAAAAGAGAATTTCCTCCAGGTATCCTTTCTTTCTTTCTTCCCTATCATGCAACGGCACGAGACTTATTTTTGCTGCTCAGGGATGTCCGGGTGACATAGTGCTTTTTGGATATAGAGGTGCTGAGTTTCTACAACCTCTAGTAGACGCTATGACTCAGGACGATCCTGCAAAACGGCCAACAATTAATGAAGTTGTGAAGCAATTTAACAATACAGTCACGAAACTTAATACATGGAAGCTTCGTTCGCGGATGCGTCCAAGAGGCGTCGGAGCGATTGAGAATGTCTCGCACTTCGTGTCACACTGGGCAAGAAAGATTGGCTACATGACCAGAGGCACCCCTCCGATACCACGTCCTTAAGTGTTCGGTTTTCCTTGCGCCAGCATCTACTTGTGTGTATCTTCTGCTATCGTACTTCTAAGTGTTTTTCATACTCACAGGCTACCTCGCAGTTCAACGACGATCGATGAATTCTATAAATCACTGTCATTGAAAATATGAGCCCAGTCCGATATTAAATCTTTATAATGTTTGAGATTTCAGCCTATCTCTTATACTCATAGATTTTTCGGTTACTCAGGAAGTCGAACACCCAGACACGCAGTTTTCAATGTCTTTCCCATATCCATGGTTACATCTTCATGAAGAAAGGAACGGACATCACCTTCCTGTGCGGTTAAGCTTCCCAAGTGCATCACACGGCTGCCTCGATGATCTGTCGATAGTGATAGCCTATGGCTGTATGCGGTACACGCCCAAGGCAGTTCTTCATAAGCACATAATCTTGAAGAATGTCTTATTGTCTGCGAAGCTGTAATTGATGTTAATTGAGTGCACATTTTCTACGCTAACTCAGGAAATGCTTCAGTGCCGAGCTTGCAGGTATTGGGCAACGGCCATTGTCCACAAGTTCTGTAGCATGCGACGGCCGCCGCTCCTGACAAAACGGTGACACTCTTTGTTGAAGCAAGATGCTCCAGGCTCTCAGCGCTCAGCGTGCAATAAGACAATAGAGGTAGTTCACTCGTGCATGAAAGGAATTCGAAAAATGAGTTGATTGTAAAGAGAAAGTTACCAAGAAGTTACAAATGCGAGATCGAGTTGAACTTCATGCGTTTATAAAAGTCAAATCGCAATTCCAAGCCCAGTCCACTGCAACCCAGCTGCGACGCAGGTAAATGTATAATTCATCCGATCATCTTACCCCTGCGATAAGATAATTTTAAAGGGTCGAAACCTGTGGGTGTCACGTGTATTTTAATAATTAGCAATTTAATTTAGTACATAAGTATACTGAGTACTTTTCGCTTAGTTCGAGTCACTGTTATGAAATGCGGCTTTGATTTTACTCTTATCCAATACACCATCATTTTTCTTTCTTCTGCATGCTCGATCGTCCAGAATGCTTTGGACTTTACTAGGATTATGTCTCGTATCCTCCAAGGTACTCGTCCTGGGACACGACGCGGTGTATTTGGAGTTCGAATCCGAGGATGCCGCCGATCCAACAGACTTTGAGCTTTATCGGCCTCACAGTACTTCTCAAGTTATTTTGAACCATTATGACCCTCCTCTCACCGAGTTCATGTTACATCCTCGACAACGAGTATCACTTCCAGCCGAGCACCCTACAAAGTCATTCTGGCTGGATACTCCAGGGGCAAATCCTCTGGCAAATGAGGGTAGCAAGGGCCCTCTTTCGGAAAAGGCAGATGTGTGTATCATTGGAAGTGGTATGACGGGGAGCAGTGCGGCGTGGCACATTTCAAACCTTTTCAAGGGTGCCTCGGATCCACTTAGTGTAGTCGTGCTGGAAGCGCGTAAATTCTGTAAGTTATCCTGAATTTAAGCCTGATTTGTCCAGAGGCATCCCTTATTGGTTGACTTATCATATCAGGCTCTGGTGCTACAGGTATGGTTCAGTCAAATACACGAGGCGATTTCCTATCAATGCGAGACTGAAACGTACGCAGGAAGGAACGGCGGTCACCTCACTCAAAACGTAGCATCATCCTTCATATCCCGGCAAGCAAAACACAACTCCACGGAAG
>Ga0247779_1000548_pt1 | contig 23009 bp, 22 predicted proteins | sample UWRJL221509R5_FD_179925 | JGI IMG/M metagenome (GOLD analysis project Ga0247779, IMG submission 179925) | Plant litter microbial communities from Arlington Agricultural Research Station in Wisconsin, United States - UWRJ-L221-509R-5 | ecosystem: Environmental > Terrestrial > Plant litter >... | reverse complement strand
CGACTCGGGCGCGGCGCTGCGTGAAATCTCGCGCTACCGCGCGGCTTGGCCGAATGGCGTGTTTTTGACCGAAGCGAGCGTGCTCGAAATCGAAGCCTTGGCGGCTCGCGGTGAACGCTCGCTGGCCCGGGCCCGGGCGGCCGACTTCGTCGAAGCTCACCCCGACAGCCCGCAGGCGGCTCGCCTGCGCGCGCTGATCCCGAACAAAAAAGCCAACTAGCCGCTGGTCCCTCGGCGGTTGGCCGAGAACGGATTGAAGCATGCCGAGTTCCAAGGCTCGCAGGCGGAGGTGCGCCTCCACGCTGCCGCTGCCACCGCCCGAGTTGAGTCTTTCACCCACGGCCCTGTCGTGGCTATCTTCCCGAAAATGAACGAGCTTGCGCGCTACGTCGTGGACGTGCCCGACTTTCCCAGTCCCGGGATCCTGTTTCGGGACATCAGCCCCCTGTTGCGCTCGCATTTTGCTGACACCGTGCGGGAGCTCGATGCCCTATTCAGTGACGCGGAGTGGGCCGGCTTCGACGCGGTCGCCGGTATCGAGTCCCGTGGCTTCGTGCTGGCCTCCGCGCTCGCCATTCAACGCAGCAAGGGCTTCGTGCCCGTGCGCAAGAAGGGCAAACTGCCGCCGCCGGTGGTCGATCTGGCGTACGATCTGGAATACGGCGCGGGTGTGCTCGAGATGCAGCCGGGCACTGGTCGCATCTTGTTGATCGACGACGTGCTGGCGACCGGCGGCACGCTGCTCGCTGCGGCGCCGCTGTGCGAGCTGGCAGGTTACCAGGTGACCGGCATCGGCGTTTTGATCGACATCGGGCTAATCAAGGATTTCTCCTGGCACGAGCTGCAGGCACGGACGGTGATCCGCTATGGCTGAGCATCCGCCTTTGGTGGTGATCGCGCTCGAGTTGGAAGGCCAGGGACTGTTCGAGCAAGCCGCGGTGAACGTTCTGTACACCGGCCTGGGCAAGGTCAATGCGGCGCTCAGCCTGGCACGCCGCTTGGCGAGCCTGCGCGCTCAGGGCGCACTGCCCAAAATGGTGGTCAACTTCGGCACTGCCGGCAGTCGAACCTTTGCCACCGGTAGCGTCATTGCCTGCCGAAAATTCGTGCAACGCGACATGGACGTCACGGGGCTCGGATTTTCTCTGGGCGAAACACCCTTCGAGACCCTGCCCGCGACACTTTCGTTTCCGCCCGTGTTCGAGGGCTTGCCCGAGGGCGTGTGCGGGACGGGTGATCGCTTCGAGACCGGCGCAGGCGGGCTGGCTTGCGACGTGATCGACATGGAAGCGTACGCGCTGGCCAAAGCCTGCCTGGCCGAAGCCGTGCCCTTCGCCTGCGCGAAGTACATCAGCGATGGCGCCGATCACACGGCTGCCGACGACTGGCAAGCGAGTCTGCCCACCGCCGCTGCGGCCTTTTGGCGGCTGTACCAAACGCTCGTTGGCTGAGCTGCGACGCGGGATCATGAGCGGCTCCGGGGCATGGATCCGGACGCGCCTGGCTCGCCGCTCGTTACTTTGCGTAGCCCTCCGGCTGGTCTAGCTTCCCGGCATGGTCTCGAGTCCCAAGCTTCGCGTGGCGGTTCTATTTGGCGGGCGCTCGGCCGAGCACGAAATCTCGTTGCTTTCGGCGCGCTTCGTGGTCGAGTCGCTCGACCGCGACAAGTATGAACCGATCCTGATCGGCATCGACAAGAGTGGTCGTTGGCTTCTTCAAGAAGAGGCCTTGCTGCTCGCTCAAGGGCGCGATCCCCGGCTCGTGAAGCTGAACGCGTCGCAACCGTCAGTCATGTTGTCGGCATACCCCGCGGGCGATGGGCACGCCCTTCAGCGCGTCGACCCCGCTTCGAGCGCGCCGCTCGGCGTGGACGTGATCTTTCCGGTCTTGCACGGGCCGATGGGCGAAGACGGCACGATCCAGGGTCTGCTCGAGCTGTCCGGTTTGCCGTACGTCGGGGCAGGCGTGCTGGGCTCCGCCGTGGGCATGGACAAGGACGTGATGAAGCGGCTCTTGCTGCAGGCTGGTTTGCCCGTGCTGCCTTACCAGACTCTGCGCCGAAACGAGTGGCAAGCCGCGCCCGAGCGCGTATTGTCGCGGCTCGCTCAGCTCGGCTTTCCGCAATTCGTGAAGCCCGCGAACTTGGGCTCTTCCGTGGGCGTGAGCCGCGCCAAGAGCCAGGCGGAGCTGACGCCCGCGCTGGAGCACGCCTTCGAATTCGACGACAAGCTGGTGATCGAAGCGGGGCTCGACCACCCGCGTGAGGTGGAGTGTGCGGTGCTCGGTGGCGACTATCCGCGCGCCTCCGTGCCCGGGGAGATCACCATCGATCATCCCGACGGCTACTATTCCTATGCGGCCAAATACGTCGACGGGTCGGGCGTGCTCAGTAAAATCCCGGCCGATCTCAGCCCGGCACAGGTCGAAGCCGTGCAACGGCTGGCCCTCGCCACCTTCGGCACGCTGGAGTGCGACGGACTCGCGCGTGTGGATTTGTTCTTGGACAAGAGCGGCGAGTTGTACGTGAACGAGATCAACACGCTGCCCGGTTTTACGGCGGTCTCGATGTTCCCCAAGCTGTGGCAAGCCAGCGGCGTGTCCGCGCCGGAGCTAATGACGATTCTGATCGACGATGCGCTATCGCGCGCCGCGCGCAAACGCGCTCGACGCTCGAGCGTCTGAATCAGGCCGGCAGCGCGCTAACACCGACGCGCGCGGCCGACAGCTCGTAATAGCGCGCGGCCAAGGCCGCGTCGCTAGCCAGACGATGCATGCGCCCCTCACGCCCCTCCGCGAAATACGCTCCGGAGATGTGCGCGTATTCCGGCGAGATGGCCAGCATGACCGAGCTTCTGGCGCCCTTGCCCAGCGTATCCGGACCGCGCATTTCGAAGCCGGTCTCGAGCAGCTTGGTCGTGACCACGCCCGGGTGCACCGCGTTCACCAACACGCCGCGCGCTTGCAAGCGACGCGCGAGCTCGACCGTGAACAGCACATTGGCGAACTTGGAGCTGGCGTAAGCCTGATAGTGGTCGAAGGCGCCGCGGGTGTTGTCGATATCTTCGAGATCGATGTGCGCGCGCACGTGCGCGATCGAGCTCACGTTGATGATGCGCGTGAGCGACCGCCCCACCGGGCTTTCGAGCAGCAAATGCGTCAAAAGCACGTGGGCGAAGTGATTGACGGCCAGCGTCAGCTCGATGCCGTCGGCGCTCAGCTCCCGACGCTTCATGTACACACCCGCGTTGTTGATGAGTGTGTCGATCGTCACGCCGCGCCGCGACAGCTCGCTCACCAGCTCGCGCACCTGCGAAAGCGAGCTAAAGTCGGCAATCACGGGCAGCGGGGGCGGCGTTTCCGAGACGCTCTGCAGCTCTTCGTAGGCCGCCGCCACGCGCGCTTCAGTGCGCCCATGCACGATCACCCGCGCGCCGAGGCGCGCGAGCTCGAGGGCGGTCTCCTTGCCGATGCCGTCGGTGGCGCCGGTCACCAGCACCACCGAATCGGTTTTGTGAGGGGCGGCGCGCATTGGTCATCAAGGTGCCGGCAAGCCCAGCGATCGTCAAGCCGAAGCGCGCACGACTATTCGGCTTTTCTGAGCTCCTTGACGGCCAAGGTGACATCCTTCCCGTTCACCGAAAGCCCGCTCGTTTTGAGCTGCTTCATGGCGACGCCCGTGGCCTGCCCGTCGTTGCCTGCGGTCCTGATCTGGGCCGCGACCGGCGCGAGCGCCTGCACGATTTCGTCGACGCTCAGGCTCTTCGGCAAATAGGTGGCCAGGATCTCCATTTCCTGAGCCAGGACCGCGCGCTTCTCCGGGTCGGTCGTCGACGCGAGCGTCTCCTCGTTCGACTTCAGCAACTTACGCAGGATGGCCAAGGCCTCCTCGTCGTTGCCTTGGCGACCGGGACGCGCCGCCTCCGTCGTAATCTCACCCACGGCAACGCGCAGGATTTCCTTCTCGACGTGGGCCCCTGACTTAATGGCCTGGAACATGCGCGCCTTGATCTGATCGATGAGCATCGGGAGCCTCCGGGCTGCTCCATACCCTCAACGCCGCTCGCCGACCCACGTTCTGGCGCCCGCGCGGCCGCGCATCAAAAAAACGCCCGGCCGGCCCCTTGCACGACTGTTCCTATAGATGTATCTATTAGTCATATCGTTACGATGTATCGGAACTACCCGAGCCGCGGCTTCGTCCGCGCACCAAGTGCGTAACCATAGGAAATAAAACGAAAAAATGCATCATCATCCACACCACAGGCAGAGCCCGGTTGAGTTCGCGGAGTGCTGGTCGCACAGCCAGGGGCGGCGAGGCCCGTTTGGGCCGCGTGGGCCGTTCGGCCCGCCGGGGGGAGGCGGGCGCGCCCCTTCTTGGGGCGACTGGTTCGGCTCGCCTCCGCCCCGAGCCGAGCGCGGTGGGGTTCGCTACCTCGTGCTCGACGCGCTCTCGGAGCGCCCACGTCATGGCTACGAGGTGATTCAAGTCATCGAGGAGCGCAGCGGCGGCTCCTACCGCCCGAGCCCCGGCGTGATCTACCCGACCCTGCAGATGCTCGAAGAGTTGGGGCACGCGCGCGTGGTCGAGCAGGACAATCGCAAAGTGTACGAAATCACGGATGCCGGTCGCGCGGACCTGCTCGAGCACCGGGAGGAGGTGTCCGACTTCTACGAGCGCTTCGAGGCCGACTCCTGGGAGAGCTACGTCGAGAACTTCGGCGACATCATGAAGCGACTCGGCCGATTGTTCAAAACCCTGAAGCGCGCGGGCGGCCGTGGCCAGCTGACGCCCAAGACGCTCAAAAAGATCGGCGACGTGATCGACAAGGCCGTGCACGACATCGAGGCCGCCTTCGAAGAAGAACGCTGAGCGCCAGCAGTGAAGAGGGTCATGCGCATGTTCCTGTGGGAGTCGGTGGTGCTCGGCGTCCTCGGCGCGCTGGCCAGCGTGGTCGTGGGCGCCATGGCCGCAGGCGTGCTCAATTCCGCCAACATTGCCCTGCCGCTCTCGGTGCAACTGTTTCTGATGTCCGACAGCTTCGAAGTGCGGGACTTGCCCAGCGCGCTCGCAGGCGCGATCGCGCTGATCTCCGTCGTTACCGGCGCCCACGCCTGGGCGTCGCGAGGCCTTCGTCTGCGCGCCTGACGTCGCGAGGCGAACAGCGCTTGCACCCGCGCTGCGCGGGTGCTGCTGTGCTCGCTATTCGCGAGTGCTCAGCTCGCGTGCGCTGGAATGGCACCGCGGCTAGCAGGCGCCCTGCCCGAGTGCGGCTCAGTGCGTGCGTGCAGCATCGGCGCGAAGGCGGCCTTGTAGCTGCGCGCGAGGTACAGCTCCAAGCCGAGTAGGACGAGCGGCAGGGCCAAGCCCGCCGGCGCCAAGAACGCGTGGAAGGCGATGATGTTCACGAGCACCGGCGCCAAGACCGCCAAGGCCAGTGGCACGTAGCGGTTCGACAGCAATAGCAAGCTTGCCGCGACCTCGGTGCCTTTGATCAGTGGGAACATGTAGCCGGTCGCAAACAAGGCGCCCGCAAAATTGGCGGGTGGGCCGCTCATCGGCGGCTGTGGCAGGAAGTGCAAAAAGCCGTTTAGGCCGAACACGAAGAAGGCGAAACCAAGGACGACGCGGGCCACGCTGGGCAGCTTGCTGCTGAGATGATTGGACATGACATTTCTCCTGTGAGCTTGGAGAAGACTTTAATTGTTGCTGCCGCATGCGGTAGCCGTGGTGCAACGAAAAGATAGTTGCTAAAATCGCAACAATGGACCTGAACCATGTCGCGATCTTCGCGCGCGTCGTCGAGCTCTCCAGCTTCACGGCGGCCGCCAAGCAGTTGGGCCTACCGAAGTCGTCAGTCAGCCGCACCGTGACCCGTTTGGAGGACGAGCTCGGCGTGCGCCTCTTGCAGCGAACGACGCGCAAGTTGCACGTGACTGAAGCAGGCCAGGCGTATTTCGAGCGCGCGCGCGTGGCGCTCGTCGCCTTGGATGAAGCCGCGTCCGCGGCCACGAACCTGAGCGCGGAGCCGCGTGGCACGGTGCGCATCAGCGCGCCCGCCGACATCGGGGTCTTGAACCTGGGCGAGCTGGTGGCGCGCTTCGTGCGGAAATACCCGCTCGTGCACATCGAGATCTCGCTGTCGTCGCGCTTCGTCGATCTGGTCGCGGAAGGCTTCGATCTGGCATTGCGCGCTGGAAAAATGGCTGATTCGAGCCTGGTCGCGCGCAAGATCGGGGTCGATAGCTTGGGCGCTTTCGCGTCATCAGCCTACTTGCGTCGACGCGGACGGCCGAAGACAGTGGCGGATCTCGCCGGCCATGATTGTGTGTTGTTTCGCGGTGCGCACGGCAAGAGTGAATGGCGCCTCACTGGGCCGCATGGTGAAGAGCGCGTTACCGTGCGCGGCCCGCTGAACGCGGACGAGATGGCGTTCGTCCAGCAAGCCGTGGCCGCGGGCGTCGGTATCGCGCTCTTGCCGGTGATCGGCGTGCGGCTCACCGCGACGCGTGGGGCATTGCCTATGCCCGTGCGCGTATTGCCCGAGTACACCGTCGGTGGCAGCGGCCTGCACGTGGTCAGCCCGTCCGCCCGCTTCCAGTCCGCGTCGGTGGCTGCGTTTCGGGATTTCTTGATCGCCGAACTGACCGCAATCTGGAGCTCGGCTTGATTCTGGTCGCGCGGGCACTGTGCTACACCCCGCGCCGTGCCCAATTTCGCTTGTCAGAGTTGCGCGAAAGAGTTCGCCGTGCCCGAGGCCACCTTGGCCAAATACCCGGGTTGGCAGCCCAAGCTGTGCCTGTCGTGCAAGAAGCAAGGTTCGCCGCCGTCCGCCAAGAAAGCGCCCGCTGCGCGCGCGCGCAACTCCCGTCCGTCCGGCGCTGCGCGCGAGGAAAACCTGAGCGTTGCGGAGGTATTGGCCAAGTACAGCGCGGGTCCAGTCGACGGCGTGTTCACCGACGGCGCCGCCGAGCCCAATCCGGGCCCGGGCGGTTGGGGTGCCGTGTACGTCGCGAACAACCAGGTGGTAGGTGAGCTGTGGGGTCACGAGCCTCACACCACCAACAACCGCATGGAGCTCTGTGCACTGATCAATGGCTGCAGTCTCGTGCCCGAAGGTCGACAGGCGGTGCTCTTTACCGACAGCCAATTGTGCGTCAGCACCATCAATGAATGGGCCAAGGGCTGGGAGGCACGCGGCTGGAAACGCAAGGGCGGCGAGATCAAGAATCTCGAGTTGGTGCAAGAGCTGTACGGCATCTGCCGGCGCCGCCCCGAGCTCGAGCTGCGCTGGATCGCCGCCCACTCCGGCAATCGCTGGAACGAATACGCTGACGCGCTCGCCACCGCCTACCGTCGCAAAGTGCGTTGAGCCAGGCTAGGTCAGCCGTGACCACCGCCGCCGTGTCTATTATAGTGGCGGCGTACGTATTTTAGTGTAGGATTGCGAGCAGAAAAGGTCGCAATGAGCTCAGTCCTAATCATTTCCGGAAGCCCGTCGAGCACCTCCCGCACCGAGCGGCTCGCTCGATCCATTGCCACGCGCATCAGCGCCCGTGACGTTCGAGCGTCGCTGCTCGACGTGCGCAGTCTGCCCGCCGCCGATCTGCTGCACGCGCGCTTCGACGCGCCCAGTATCGTGGAAGCCACTGCACGCGTGGCTGCCGCCGACGGCATCGTCGTCGCGACGCCGGTTTACAAGGCCGCCTACTCCGGCTTGCTCAAGACGTTCTTGGACGTGCTGCCGCAATTTGCTCTACGTGGCAAGGTCGTGCTGCCACTCGCGACGGGCGGCTCGGTTGCCCACGTGCTCGCGATCGACTACGCCTTACGGCCCGTGCTGAGCTCGCTCGACCCGCTGCACGTGGTCAATGGCTTGTTCCTGCTCGACAAGCAAATCACCGTGCTGGAGAGTGGAGACGTGCAGTTGGAAGCGGACATCGATCAAAAGCTGGATCTTGCGATCGAGCAGTTTTTGCGCGGTTTGCAGCGGGTCGCCAGCGCCGGGATCTGAGCATTACTTCCCGACCGGCGTAGCGGCGAGCGCCTTTTCGGTGTCTTTCGCCGCCGCACTGGCGGCGAAAGCGAGCCGCTTTTGTGCCGGGTCCTTCAGTGCGCGCGCGGCGGCCTCGAAACGCTTGGCCAGTGCTTCCCAGAATTTGCGATCATTCTGAGGCGGCGTGAGGCTCAACAAGAAGGCCGCGTCGAACGCCGCCAGGGGCGCGCTCGGGTTGTTCTTTTCGGCGGCCAAACGGTCGAGCTCCGCTACCTGCAGCGTGCCCGACGGCAGCTGTGGTCCCCGCAACAGCAATTCGCTCGCGTCGCGTGGGCCGTTTTGCAGGCTGCTGGCGAGCGCGTGATAGAGCGCACGTTCAGGGCCCGGCTTGTCGCTGCTGCTGAGCCGCGCCGCGAGCGCGAAGTCATCGCCTTTGAAATAGCGGCGGCCGCGCTCGATCAGTGCCCGCACCAGCAGATCTCGTCCGGTTTCGTCGAGCTTGGACGGATCCAAGTGTGCGGTCAACGAGCGCGGCACTCCGCGTTCCAGCAGCGCGCGCAACAGGGGCGCATCGAGGGAGCTTACTCCGAGCAGGTGGCCCGCATAGAAGGTCGGTAGACGAAGCGCGAGTTTCTGCTCGGTCGTCTGCTCGGGGGGCGCCTTCAGCGGAGACAACAGCAATCTGTCGAGCGCGTCGATGCGGCGCCCAGAATACACTTCCGACAACAAGGCACGCGCGCGCTCGACGCGGGGATCGACCAAAATGCCGACATTCGCGAGCTCGCGCAGGCCGACCAAGGCGGCGTCGCGCCCGCGCGCCTTGCGCGGTTCGAGCGCTTCGTCGAGCGCGGCGTAGTACGTTTCGCGCAGCTCCGCGTCTTCGCTCATCTCCTTCGGCAGGGCCACTTGGCGCACCACGGACACGAAGCGCATATCCGCCAAGCCGGCCTCGATCGCCACCACCCCTTTGCCGTACTCGGACAGCCGCGCAGCCGAAAGCGACAGCTCGTGGATCGCTTGCGCCTGCGTGACGATCCAGGGCTTGAGCGTGCTCTGAAAAAACTCCATGAAGTGCGCCTTGTCGAACGGGGCCGAGAGCTCGGGCGCCTTGTGCACCAAGCGCGCGAGCCTCCCGCCGGCCGCCAGCGCGATCAGCGTGTCTTCGATGCTCCGCTCTAGCTCGGGGCGCCTGGGCTCCAGGAACGGCAATGTCATGACATCGGCGCAGCCGAGTGGCGCGAGCTCCGCGCGCAGTGCACGCAAGAGCCCTGGCGGCAGGCTTTGGTCGCTCTCCAGACACGCGAGCAACGCATCGCGTTCGAGCGCGATCGACACGCTCAGTGCTTGCGCCAATGCATCGCGCGCCGAGGGGACAGGCCCGCAAGCTTCGCTCGTGTGTGCGAGGTACGCCTGGCAGCTGGGGTCGGCCGGGGGTACGCCCGCGGGCTCGGCCACGAGTGGGACCTTCTGCTTCGCGGGCTCCACCTGCTTCCACTCACTCGGGGGAGCTTCAGCTGGCGGCGGCGATTGGGGAGGGCGTGCGGCCTGGGGGGCGCAACCACCGAAGCAGGCGGAGATGGCGGAAATCGCGAGCCATGTGACGAAGCGCATCGCGCGATACGACCTTCAATCGGGTGATGGGTCAAGCGCAGGCAGCTGCAGTAGCCCGCGAAATGTTTGAGGAAAACGCCTGTGCCCCGGCCAGGGGCAGCTCGCTCACGCAAAAATTCGAGGCATCTGCGCGTTAGCTATCAAGTTTGTGCGCACAACGGCCGCTTGAGCTGTCGTGTCCGAGCGGGAGTGCAGGTCGTTGCCATGATCTACAACAGCGCACGCACCATCCTGGTGATCGACGACAACGCAGTCGTGCTCGAGACCACGCGTTTTACGCTCGAACAAGCGGGTTTTCGGGTGGTCACGCGCGACCGGACTAGCGGTGCGGTGGTGGCCGTTTTGCAGGAGCGGCCCGATCTGGTGCTGCTCGACGTGAACATGCCGAACATGACCGGCGATTCGTTGGCCGACATCCTGGGTCGGACGCGGGCGACGCGCGGCACGCTCGTGGTCCTTTATTCGAGCTTGCCTGCGAATGCCCTGCGCATGAAAGCGCTGACCGTGGGGGCGCATGGCTTTATCCAGAAGACCGGCGCTCAAGCGGAGCTCGTGCGTCAAGTTCGCGCTTTCTTGGAGCAAGATTCGCTGGGCGCGCAGCGCGTGGCATCCATCCTGGCTGGCGAGGAGAGCCCCTCCAGCGGACGGCTGCGGGTTGCGACCCCGGTCGACGAGCTACTCCCTGCCACGGAGCGCCGGCAGACATCGCCGTCCAGCGCCCCGCCGAGCAGTCGACCATTTCGGTTCAGCTCCGCGTTGCCCGCGGACAGCGGTCGAGCGATCGGCAGCGCGAGCGCTCCGCCGCCGCCGCTGCACGACAGCGGCACGATGCGATTGCTCGTGCCAACCGCGCTCTTTCTGGATGACGATCTGGCGGTGCTCACTGGCTATCGCCGAGCCCTCAGCAGTGACGAGGTGAGCGGTGAGTATCTAACGTCAGCCGAGCAGGCCATCCGGCGGATCTCCGCGGCCGAGCCGCCTGAGGTCGTGGTCACCGATTTGATCATGCCGGGCATGAACGGCATGGAACTGTATCGGCGCGCGCTCGCGCTCGATCCGACTTGGCGACACCGTTTCGTGTTCATCACTGGCGCTGGCACACTCAGCCACGTTGCCGAGTTCTTGCGTCGCGTGGGCGCGCGAGCGCTAGAGAAGCCCGTCGATATCCGACGTTTGCGGGACGCGATCCGCTATGCCGCCACGGGTGCGCGAATCTTCCGGAAACATAGCGCGCACGGCTGATTCCAACTGTGTCACGACGCGCCCGAGTCGCTCGCTCGCGCGGGCGGTCTGGCGTGATACATTGCGCTCATGGGCAGACTTGTTACGGGTTTGCTGGGGTGTTCGTTGTGGGTTGGCTGCGGGCAAGGGAATGCCGCCGCGCCGCTTCGCTCGCCGTCGCTCGACTACGCGCCGCCCGCGCCGACGACCGCCGACGGAGACACGGTTGGCGCGGATCGCCGCGCTCCAGACGACAAGCTGCACGAGGGCGTGACGAACGAAGGCCTTGCGCCCGGCTGGCACGCGGGCAAGACGGGCCCGACGTACGATCCCAAGCAGCACGTGGGAGGAGCGGTCGATCCCCCGCCGGCCAACGGTTCGTCCAAGTCGAAATAGCCGCGCGGCTGGGCACGCGTTGGGGACCCGTCGCGGTCCGTTCTGTTGCTCACATGTAGGCCAAGCGGTTACTCTATTGGGCTCGCATCGTTGACGGTATCGAGTGTGGCGGCCTAGCGTATGCGGGGTTGCTGGCTTGCAAAGAGGAGAGAATATGCGCGTTTTAGCGGCTGGTTTGCTTGGTTTTCTGGGTTTGGGTGCGCTCTGCGCGCTGGCGGCGTGCAGTGATTCGACCGATATGGGATCGGCGGGCGCAGCGGGAGCAAGCGGCGCACCCTCCGCGGGTGCTGGCGGAAACGCGCCCACCGCGGGCGGCTCGAGCACGGCGGGCACAGCCGGTACGGTCGGTACGGCCGGTGCGGGGGGCTCTGGCGAGTGTGGTTTCAAGACCGCTGAGTGCAGCGACTGTCTCGGCATGAAGTGCAGTACCCAAGTTGCCGCGTGTCAGAGCGACGGCGCCTGTTTGCCGGCATACTTCGAGCTGCCGGACTGCATCTGTGCTCCTGGTGCTGATCCCGTTGCTTGCCAACACACCTTCGCCACGGAGGGTGGTGAGACGGCGGTGAAACTGAACGAGTGCTACACGCTCAATTGCGAAAGCATCTGTCACTGAGCAGAGTCGAAGCACTTTGCGCGCCCTTCCGAGCCGCGCGCAGAGTGCCGATTACTGCCCGGCTTCTTCGTCAGCCGTGGCTCTCTTGATCTGATCGATGAGCGACCCCGAACCATAGGGATTGCTGCGCGCTGCAGCGGGCAAATCGCCATCCTTCGGCGCGCTTTGCAGCGCTGACTCCGGTGCCGACTCGGCTGCCTGCGTCGGCGTTTCATCGCTGCTGGCTGCGGGCTCGGCGGGCGTGAGCTTCGGCGTGGCTCGCACGGCGCGCGGTACAGTGCGCTTATGCTCGACGGACAAGCTTTCGATGTCGACCACGAGCGGCGCACTAGCAACAGCTGGCGGCGTGCTCGGCTGACTGGGGACAGCCGCGCTGACCAGGGGCGCAGGCGACACGCTCGCGGCGAGTGCTGGCGGGCGTCGGTGCTGCTTCAAACTACGCACCAGCGACGCGCCCGCAGCCGAAGCTGTCGCGCACACCACCAACGCGATGCACGCCGATAGCCAGCGCGGGCGCTCGCTCCACGCGTGCGGGGTATGAAGACTGGCCTGCGCCGCTTGGTCCGGGAGCTCGCTCGGCTGCGCGGCAGGGGCCGCAGGGATCGGCGAAGGAGACACCGTGGCTGGGGGCGGCGGAGGCGGCGAAAGGCGCGGCGAGGGAAACGGGGTCGCCGGCGAGCCGAGGGATGGCAACGCGGCTGGCCGAGGAAACGGCGCGCCGAAGGGGGAAGAGAGCGACCCGCGCGGGACCGGCGTCCGCGGAGGCGGGCCCGGCGCCGCGGACGAGTCGATGCTCGGCAGCGACGCGCGTGTGGCCGCGATGAACGGGGTACGCTCCGGCCTCTCGAACGCAAATTCCAGGGTCGCGAGTGGCCGCTCATAGCTACCGAGCGACTTCGGCGTGGGTTCGTCGGCAGGGGAAGGTGGAGGCGGTGTGCGCTTGGCAGCGGGCGTGTTCCCGCCGGGGAAGGGCGTGCGCGTCAGCTGGGGCAGCGGCGTCCGGGTCGCCCCTCCGGGCAGGGGTGTGCGGATCGCTGCGGGCACCGGCACGGACGGGCGACTCGGCGCGGGTGCGGGGCTCGGCGTCGACAGCGGGCTCGGATGAGAACTGGCGCTGGCCGCGGGGATCAACGTGCCCACCGGACGCCAACTCGGCATGCCTTCCCGCCAAACGAGCGCGCCCTCGCCGAGCTTACCCGAGCGACGCGCGAGGATCAGCTGTTCGATCGTCATCTCGACCAGCTCGGTGCCGCCGAGATCGACATACCAGAGCGGCTTGTCGCTGGGCGCAATGGACGATTGCCGCTGCCGCGCTGGCGCCGGACCCGAAGCTGACGGAAGTGAGCGCAGCGCGTCGGCGCGCGGCACCGGTCGCGACACGCGGTCGTCATCGACCAAGCTTGGTTGCGCTGAGCGATTGCGACCTCGCCCGCTCATCGCGGCAACGGCGGAGAGCGAGCTCAGCATGTGCGTGGCGTCGTCCTCCTCCTCGTGCTCGTCCGCGCGCGCGCTCGCGATTTCGATCGGCGCGGCTGCCGCGCGCTCTGAGCGGCGCTCGGCCAGTGCCCGATCGAGGCGGACGAAGTGCCCACACTCACAACGCAAAACGCGAAGCTTACGCGCCTGCTCGCCGTTCGTCACATGACGCCGGCCGCAGCCGCTGCAGTCGACCTCATCCAGTCCGCTCATCGGGGGCAGGGCAGCATACCTCCGGCTAACGAGCCGGCAAGGGCCTTGGGTGGGTATTTGTTTAGTGCTTAGAAAATCAGCGCTCCGTGCAGGCCCACCACGTAGCTGTCGAAGGCCGGGTAGTCCCCGCTCTTCAGCAAACCGCTATAACCGCCATGCAGGCCCAGATCGACCAGCGGCAGGATCGTCAGATCGAGGGACACGCCGGCGTCGGCCGTGGTGCCCGACCGGGTGTCGCCGAGCTTGCTCGAGATGTGTCCGTAGCCAATGTGCGCGTACACGCCCGGCTCCACGATTTTCAAGAACTGCAGGCGCCCGCCCACGAAGCCTTGCGAGAGCTTGGCCTCCGCGTTGCCGCTAAACGTGTGCCACCCCCCGCCGGCCTCGGGCGTGAGTTGCAGTATCGAGAGGTCGAGCTTGTAGCCCAGTCGAACATTGAAACCAGTTCCGCCGGACTTGTCGTCTTCGCCGATGCCGCTCGTATAGTCGAGGTCGGCCCCGACGGCGATGCCGCTCTTGGCGTGCGCACGATGAGTAGCAATCAGCGCGAGCGTGGCGGCGATCAGCGCGGGCGAAAAGCGAACGGTGAGCGAGCGGCGTAGAGGCATGGGGTACTGGCTCCTAGGTAAAAGCGAACTTGCTCGAGTACACAGCAAAGGTCGAGCCATCGTGCGATGCAAGCGTGTAGTCGAGCTCCGCGGTTTGAGCGCGGGTTTCTCGTGGCATGTTTGCGACACGGAGCCCCGCCTGAGTGGCAAAATGTCGCTTGCGGGTGCCGCGCCCGGCCGGCGTTTGCAGCGACACTCGGCTGCGGCTTAGCCTGGGCACGGAATGTTCGTTCGCCCAACCGGCAGCCGCGAGATGCGCCGCCTGCTGTACCTGGTTTGTTGGCTCGTGGGCTGCTGGCTGTCGCCGCGCTCCCTCCAGGCCGAAACGTTGCAAGCGGCGCTCGGCAGCAAACCGTTCACGCTCAGTGACGCCCGTATCGCGTGTGCGGCGCCGGGCGGCGGTTGGACGATCGAGCCCTCGTCGCAGGCGCACGCGCTGCGGGCACCGACGAACAATGAAGCGATCGGCAAGTCCGTCAGCCTGAGAGTCGCCGCGTCCCTCGCGCTGTGCGCGAGCGAATCGAGCACGCTCGAGCTGGTTGCGACCGCACGCCCGCCGAGCATCGACGCGAGCGGTGTGGTGCTTCTGCTCGATCAAGGGAAAGTAGAGCTGCGCGGCAGCCGTCTTGCGGGTGCCGCCGTCGCCTGGCGAAGCAACACGGCCTCCGGCGTCGATGTGTGCGAAACGCCCAAGCTCGACAATGGCGCGGAGCGTTGCACGTTCGAAGTCGGGCGAGGGCTGTCGGCAGACCCGGCCAGCGGCAATCTGTCGTTGATCGCCGCTGGCGGTCGTGTGGGCGCAGAGGTGAAGAACTACGATGCGCAGGGTGAGCTCGCCGCGCCCAGCAGTTTGGTGCTGACCCCGGCGCGTGTGGTGTTGTCGAGCATCGTGCCAGCCGATGCTTCGATCGATCTCTCCACCGGTCACGGCGAGGTCGAATTGAGCCATCCCGAGGCGGTCGCCAGCGTGGACTGCGGCGCGCAACGCTGCGAGCTCAGCGGACGCCTGCTGCGGGTTCGCTCCTTGTCCAGCAACGTCGGCTCGGTAGATGTCAAATTTCGGCTGATTTCTGGGGTCGTGGTGAGCAAGGGCGCGGGCTTCGAGGCCACGCCACAGGTCTCCCTGTCCGTGGTGCATTGTCCGATGTCCGTGCCCTCGGGGCCGGTCTTGCGAGACACCGACGGCGCGAGCCTCGTCTTGCGTATCGAAGGGCGCTGTGCGCGCGAGGTGCCGTCGCTCAAGTTCATGATCGGCTCGGAACCCGCAGAGGTGCGGATGACGTTGGTCGATTCCACGGGCACCGACGTGCTCGTCTACCTGGGCAACACGTCCGCAGCGGCACTGACCGTGACTGCGGTGCATGAAGACGCTTCGAGCGTCGCGATTGCGGTGGCGCGCGTGGAGACCATCGTGCCCCCTCGCAGCAGCGCGTCGCTGGAGATCCCGGGCCACAAGAACCTGGGGTTCATTCCTACGAATCGCCCGGCGATCGTGCACCTGCCGCCGCTCGGCGCACATGGGCATTTAGTGCCGCTGTCCGTGCCCGGCGTGTACTCGGTGCAACGGCAGGGCGCCGAGTATTCGGTGACCGGCGATCCCGACGCGTCGGGTCAGGTCGCGCTGCGCTTCGGCTACCGCGTCGACTCGTTGCCCGGAGCCTTGGCCGAAGCCGATCTGGGCTTGATCGTAAGCCCTCTGCTGCGTCCCGTACGCGAAGCCAACCTGCCGGCACCGATCGGCGGCTCCGCGCTCGGTCCCCGCCCGATCGTCGAGTTCGTGTGTGGCACCCCCGACAATCCGGCCGAACGCATCACGCCCGGGATCACGGCGCACCTGCCGTACGAGAGCCGCGACAATTGCCGGCTGATTTTTCACCGCAACCGGCTGCCACGCAACTACGGAACGCAGAAGCTCAACCTCGAGATCGACGTGGTCGACTCGGACGGGGGATCGCGCGCCGAGGGGCACGTGGCGGAGAGCATCGTGATGCGCCCGGGGGCGGAGCCGATTTACGCCTGGATCAACGGTGTGAAGGCGCCGTTCGACCGCATCTTGGTGCGTTTGTCACACGCCGCCGACGAAGCGCACTATGTGGGCGCGCTCGAGATCCAGACCGGCGCGCCCGAGGTGAAGTGGACGGCGATCATGGGTACGGGTAGGGCACGGTTGTACGCGACGACCGCCATCCCGACCGGCTTGTATCGCTTCGGTGACGACGAGCACAGCGGCGTGCTCTCGCTCAATTTTGGGGTCATTTCCCGCCTCACTTGGCTGAGCAGGGACGGTCATGAGGGGTTCCTCGGGCTGGAAGCGGGCATCATGGCCATCGGGCTCGCCAACGACAAGAGCTCGACCGGAGAGTCTCTCACTCAGGTCGGTGCGGTCGCCGGCTTGGGCATGAGCGTGCCGATCGCCAACCGCTCCACGCCTACACAAGCCTCGATCAACCTGCACGCTTGGTTCGAAGTCGATATTTCGCGCCAGGGCGAAGCCAGCGAGGCGAGCCGCACATCGATCATCTTTGGCCCCAGCATTTCGATCGGCAACATCGGCACGAACTTGTAGCCATTCGCGGGTCGTCGTTGCACGGGGGATGGAGGCCCCGTATCTTTGCCGCATGCGGTTCAGGTTTCGAGCACTCATCGCAGCCTCTCTAGCGCTGTGCGTGGCGATCGCTTGCGTGGGCGGTCCCGATCGCTGCCTGAATCCTCACCCTGACCTGCCGTCGTGCGGCGCCTCGGACTCTCCAGTGCCGAGCGGTTCTGGCGGCGCTTCGGCCAGCGCCAGCGCCGGCGCCGGGCCTGTCACGGGCAGTGGCGGCTCCAGCCCCGACCTCAACATGGGGGGGGATCCAGGGGCGGCTGGCGGGTCCACTGCCGAGGGCGGTAGCACCGGTGAATTCGCCGGTGCTGGTGGCGACGCGGCGGTCGAGCTCCCTGACGGCGGCAGTGGCGGGGCGGCAGCCGGCGCAGCCGGCGCCGCGGGCAGTTTCGACGAAGCACCCTGAGTTGGCTCCTGGAGCGAAAAGACCGGTCATGGACGATACCCAAACGGTGCTGCGCGAGTTTTCGGTGATTGCGGTAGTCGGCCTGAGCCGGGATCCGTCGAAGGCGGCCCATGCCGTGCCCGCCGGGCTCCAAGCAGCCGGTTTCCGCATCGTGCCCGTCAATCCCGAAGCGAAAGAGCTGCTGGGGGAGCCCGCGTTCGCTTCGCTGACCGACATCCCGTTTCCGATCGAGCTGGTGCTGGTCTTTCGCCCCGCTCGCTTCGCGCCCGCGATTGCCGAACAGGCGGTGGCGATTGGCGCCAAGGCGCTCTGGTTGCAAAAGGGCATCTTTTCTTCCGAAGCTCGCGCCATCGCCCAACGTGCCGGGTTGCGTTACGTCGAAGACCGCTGCTCGGGCGTGGAACGCGCGCTGTACGGCATCGTGAAGCGCTGAGGGCAGGCGCCTCGCAGGGCCGCCACCACCCCAACATTGCAGATCTCCGGCTCTTTGAGCCCGCCAGCGCCGCGCCACGATCTTGCATTCACTGGAAGTTGCCAGTCTGACGGTCGCTGCATATTTCACAGGACTTCCGTGCCCCGACACAAGTACGGTGCAGAAGTCTTTGGTGCGCTATCTTCTCTTCGTACGGGAGCACGGTCATGGGAAAAAGCATTGGGCGGAGCGTGGGGGCGATCTTCGGCTTGGGCTTGTTGCTCGCAGCCTGCGGCGGCACGAAATCAGAGCCGACGCCGGGCGATAGCGTCGGAGGTAGCGGCGGTCGTGATGACGGCGGCAACGGCGGCTCGAGCGCCGGCGGCCCGAGCGCTACGCATTCGTGCACACCCGGGACCAAGCGCTGCGATGGCTTGAACCTCAAAGCTTGCGACGATGCCGGCGCCAGAGAAGTCACCGTGCAAACCTGTTTGTCGTCGCAGGTCTGTGCGAACGGAGCGTGCGTCGGTAGCGCCTGCGCGCCGAACACCCAGTTCTGCAAGGACGGCGCGGTGTGGCAGTGCGACGATAGCGGCGGCAGCACCCGCGGCGAGCAATGCGCGATTGGCTTGTTCTGTCGCGTCGACGGCGACAGCGCCAGCTGCAGTACCCAAGCGTGCACGGCCAATCAGCCCGTTTGCGATGGCGAGGTCGCCACCACCTGTAAGAGCGATGGCTCGGGACCGACTTCGGGCGGCGTGGACTGCAGCAGTACGAAGCAGGCCTGCTTCGCGGGGCAGTGTCGCGACGTCAAGTGCAGCAACGGCAAGCTGTGCGATCACGGCGACGTGTACCTGTGCTCGCACAACGGCACGGACATCTCACTGCTCACCGATTGCAACACGGGCGAGGTCTGCGACGCAGCTGCGGGCGCGTGCCGCGCCAAGATCTGCGACCCCGGTAAGGTGAGCTGCGACGGCTCGCGCGTGCAGACGTGTAACGAGTTCGGTAGCGCCTGGCTGCCCTCGTCGGACTGTGCGACGGACGGCAAAATCTGCGTTAACGGCGGCTGCAGGAAGCAGATCTGCGCGGCCAGCCGCAGCTATTGCCAAGACGGCAGCGCGTACAGCTGTGATTCCAGCGGTACCACCACCACACTCACACAGACCTGCAACGCACAGAGCGAGCGTTGCATTGCCTACGGCTCGTACGCCTCGTGCAAAGCGAACGAGTGCCATGCTGGCGATACGCTGTGCTCCGACAACATGATCAAAGTCTGCAACGCCGACGGCACGCTGCCGGCCACTGGCACGGCTTGCGCGGACAATCAGTTTTGCGAGAACGCCCAATGCAAAGCACAGCTGTGCGTGCCGTATACCTATTTCTGCAGCGGCAAGGACGTCTACTACTGCGACTTCAACAGTCCGGTCCTGAGCCAGCCGTGCGACGCCGACACGGCGTGCAAGGTGCTGGGCAGTAGCGGAGCGGCGTGCGCGCCGCTGGCCTGCTCACCGTCGAGCAGCGCGTGTCTCGGCAATCAAATCGGCACCTGCGCGGCCGACGGCCACAGCCTGAGCCAAGTGACCAACGATTGTGCGGCCGCGACCAGCGTGTGCACAACGGACTTGCAGTGCGCCAAGTCCGCGACGGACACGCTCGGCGTGGCCGAGAACGTCGAGCCATTTGCGGCGAGCTACGTGGTTGGAGACGTGATCGATGTCGACTCCACGCGCAAACTGACCGAGCTGCAGACGCAGCTCGTGCTGGCCGGTTCGCGTGAGCTGCGCTGGATCGTGTACGAGCTCAGCGGGCAGACCTTCGTGGCCAAGGTCGACAAGCTCGTCTCGAACGTCACGGGTAGCGGCTTCATCAGCTCCGGCCCGTTCAGCTACACGCTCACCGCGGGCAAACGCTATCTGTTGGGCGTGGTGGTCACTGGCGGCGATGCCGTCGACTACGTCGATACCTGGCCCTATCCAAGCAAAGTTTCCTTCGGAAGCCTGATCGGTCGCGTGCTCAACTACTACCCGGGTAGCTTCGATGGCTCTTACATCGACACCAACTACATCTCACTCATGAAGGTGACGACCGAGTTGCCGTGACTGAGCGACGGTCGAGCGGAGCGGAGAGAACGACCCTCGAGCCGCGGATTTAGCTCGAGCTACGGCTCAGCCATTCGCGGTGCAGGTCGGGGATGTCCTGCAAGAGTTGCCGGGTGACGTGGCTCGTGGGCTGGCTGATCACGCGCTCGGGCGGGCCTTGTTCGACGATTTCGCCCTGATGCATGATGAAAATCGAGTTGGAGATGTAGCAAGCCAGCCCGATGTCGTGCGTGACGAAGACGATGGTCATGTCGAGCTCTTTCTTGAGCTTCATCAGGTAGTCGAGGATGTTCGCGCGGCTGCACGCGTCGACCATGCTGGTCGGTTCGTCGGCGATCAGCACCTCGGGCCGCAAGATGAAGATCCGCGCCAAGAGCATGCGCTGCATCTGGCCGCCGGAGAGCTCGAACGGATATTTGCCCTCGATCTCCTTGGGTTTGATGTTCACCGCGAGCAAAGCCGCATCCACGCGGGCTTCCATCTCGTCTCGGCTGGGTTTGCGCAGAAACAGCTTGAAGCAGCTCCTGAGCTGCGCGCGGATCGTGAAAAACTGATTGAATGCGGAGAACGGGTCCTGGAACACGGCCTGCACCGAGCGAAAGTGAGCTCGCGGATCGCGTTCGCTTGCGATGGGTTTGCCGTTGAAGAGCAAGCTGCCACTGCTGGGCGTTTCGAGTCGGAGCAGCATCTTGGCGAGCACGGTCTTGCCGCAGCCCGATTGCCCGACGATGCTCACGATGTCCTGGCTCGGGATGGTGAAGCTCGCGTTCTTCACCGCCAGCACGCGCTTTTTGCCGTGACCGTAGCTGCGCGAGAGAGCCTCGGCCTGGAACTTCGGCTCACTCGGCATATTGACACCTGACTTGGCGTGCGCGCACGAGCCGCAGCTGTTGTTGCTTCGCCTTGCACTCGGGCATCGCTACGGGGCAGCGCTCGGCGAAGCGGCAGCCCTGGATTGGATGAGCGAGGTTCGGAGGCGCGCCCTCGATGGCGACGGGCTTTTGCCCCGCGTGTCCGGGCTCGGCGCTGAGCATCGAGCCCATCAACGCCTTGGTGTATGGCTGACGCGGGTCGAAAATGATCTGCTCGGTCTTGCCCAGCTCCACGAATTCACCCGCGTACATCACGGCAATGTCGTTCGACACGTGACGCAAGAGCGGCAGCTCGTGCGTGATGAACAACATGCTGCCGATGATGCCTTGGTCCATCAACTCGAACAAAAGCTTGATCACGGCCTTCTGTGTCGATACATCCAGCGCGGATGTCGGCTCGTCGGCGATCACCACGCGCGGATCGAGCAAGGTGGAAATGCCGATCACGACGCGTTGCTTCATGCCGGCGGGCAATTGTACCGGGTACGCGTTCAACACCTCGTCCGCGGGCATGCCGAGCTTTTCGAAGCGTGTGCGCAGTCGTGCGTAGAGCGCTTTCTTGTCCGCTCGATCGTCGTGACTTCGGATCATGTCACTGGCCAGGTCTCGCACCTTGCGCGTCGGGTTCAGCGAGTTGAGTGCGCCCTGCGGAATCATCGAGATCTTCTTGCCCAGGATGTCCCGGCGATTGACCTCGACGTCCATGCCCAGGATGCTCTGGCCGTCCACGCGCACGTCTCCGCCGGACAGGTGCAAAGGCGGGATATAAAGGCCCATGCAGGCGCTGACCAGCGTGGTCTTGCCACAGCCGGACTCGCCTGCGATGCCCAAAATCTCGCCTGGCTTGAGCGAGAAAGAAACGCCGTCGACGGCTTGGATTTTTTGCCCGAAGCGCGTGAGGTAGTGCGCGCGCAGATTGTCGACCTCGAAAATCGGCGTTTCCATCACTTCCTCAAGCGCGGATTGAACACACCTTCGAGCGACGTGTTGATGACGTACAGCGAGAATACGATGGTCGTGATCAACACCAGCGCGGGGGCAAACGCCCACCAGGCGCCATCGGTCAACGCCTCGTTGGTCTTGGCCTCGTTCAGAATTTTACCGAGCGAGACCGAGTCGTAGGGGCCCAGGCCGAGCATCGAGAGGCTGGCTTCGCACAGGATGCCGGTGGCCATCTGCAGGATGAACACCATGAAGATGTAAGAGAGCAGGTAGGGCATGATGTGGAAGAGCACGATGCCGAACGTGCCGTAGCCATTGATTCGGGCGAGCGCGACGTGATCGCGATTGCGCAAGCTGACCGCCTGCGCGCGCACGGCGCGTGCGCTCCACGTCCAAGTCGTACAGCCGATGATCAGCGCGATCAGCGTGAGGCTACGGCCGTTTTCAATGCTGGCGCTGAGCAAGATCAGCACGATCAAGCTGGGGATGACCAAAAATAGGTTGGTCGACAAGGTCAGCACGTCGTCGATCAGCCCGCCCTTGTAGCCGCCGTACAGGCCAATCGACGTACCCACGGTGGTGGCCACGGTGCCCGCCAGGAAGCCTACGTACAACGACGAACGCAGTCCACTGATCAGCAAGGACACCATGTCCAGGCCCAGGTGGTCGGTGCCCAGCCAGTGCGAGCTCGAAGGGGCCAAGTAGGCCAGGCCGACGCGCGTGCTCACGTCGACGTGTAGCAATAGCGGGCCGAGCAAAGCCGAGAGCAGGGTGAGTAGGAACAAGCCCATGCCGAAGGCGAAGGAGCCGGACCCGAGCAGAGTCTTGAGCAGTTTCATGTCACGGGCTCACGCGTCACTTGCCGAGCTGTGCGGCTCGGATGCGCGGGTCGAGAAAGCCGATCAATACGTCGACGCTGAAGTTGGCGATCAGTACGCAGATCGTCACCAGCAGCGTACAGCCGGTGATCAGCGGGTAATCGCTGCCTTGAATGGCCGTGAGCACTGCCATGCCCAGGCCGGGGTAGCTGAAGATCATCTCCGTGATGAGTGCCCCAGAGGTCATCGTCCCGAGCGCTAGCGCGAGGCCCGTGAGCTGCGGCAGCATCGCATTTCTGAACATGTAAAAGAGGATCTGGCGCTCTTTGATGCCCAGCAGCTTGGCGTATTTCACGTAGTCGCTGCCCAGCTCGTAGATGCACATCGAGCGCATGCCGATGGCCTGACCACCGACCACGATCAAGAACACGGACAAGAACGGCAGCACGTAGTAGTAGCTCGCGCTTTGGAAGAAGGCCCAGCTGACCTCCGGCGTGAGCCCGTCGTCGTAGCCGCCCACGGCCGGGAACCACTCCAGGCGGATGCCGAGCACGTAGACCAGGAGCATGCCGAAGCAGAACGCCGGAATCGCGCTGGCGAGCAGCGCCAGCGGATACAGCACTCGGTCGAACACGCCACGCTTGTACGCGGCCAGAGCGCCGAGCAGGTTGCCGAGCAGCCAGCCGAAGACGATCGTGGGCAGTTGCAGCGCGAGCGTCCAGG
>Ga0247779_1000547_pt1 | contig 23018 bp, 18 predicted proteins | sample UWRJL221509R5_FD_179925 | JGI IMG/M metagenome (GOLD analysis project Ga0247779, IMG submission 179925) | Plant litter microbial communities from Arlington Agricultural Research Station in Wisconsin, United States - UWRJ-L221-509R-5 | ecosystem: Environmental > Terrestrial > Plant litter >... | reverse complement strand
TGTCTCCGACGACGATCCATGCGCCTGCTGGGCAGCAGTGGGATCGGCTGTGTACGAGACGGCGGGGTGGCCAGCTAGGCCCAGGTTCCCGACGGAGCGCCAGCCGACCCACACGGCAGGCGGACCTTCTTCTCCACGCTTCGATGCATAGGGAACCTCGTTTAATGTATATTCTGAAGCCAGAAACCCCCGATCTCGCCCCGGCCGTCGAGCAGCTGCTCGATACTGTTTTCGGTCCGGGGCGCCAAGATAAAGCTTCCTACCAATATCGCGCCGGCGTGCAGCCGGTGGCCGAACTGTCCTGGACGGCCTATGCCGGTGACCGGCTGGTCGGAACCATCCGCTATTGGCCGATCCTGGTCGGCGATGCCGGCCTGCAGGCCTTGCTGTTGGGGCCGCTCGGCATCGATCAGGACCTCGCCGGTCGCGGCATCGGCCGTGCTTTGACCTTCAAGACCTTGGAACTGGCGGCTGGTCTCGGCTATGGCATGGTCATGCTGGTCGGCGATGTCGATTACTACAAGCGGTTCGGTTTCGTGCCAGCAACGCCTTACGGTTTCGTCATGCCGGGCGAGAAGCGGCCGGAGCGGCTGCAGGTTGCGGCCCTGCGCGAGAACATGCTCGATCCGGCCCGGCCGCTGGTCGGCGGTGGCGAGATCCGCCATATGCATAGCGCCGATGCTCAGCTGCTCTCGGCGACGGCCATGGTGGGCGCCACGCTGACCGGCACGCGACGCGCCCGGAGGGGGCATCGTCCAGCTGCCAACAGCAATCGTGGACGAATCGCCAGCTGAACTTTCGGACCAAGGCCAACCGGTTTCCGGCGAATAGGCCTTCCGGCGCCAAGATGGCAGCGTGAAATGAGTGAAGGCCGGCAGGTGATCCTGCCGGCCTTTTCCGTCAGGAAACGCTTTCGCTGTCGAGGAACAGCTGGTAGGCGGGATTGTCGGTTTCATCCCAATAGGGATAGCCCAGGGCGTCGAGCGACTTGACGAAAAGCGGCCGGCTGGCTTCCGGCACCTGGATGCCCGCCAGCACCCGGCCGAAATCGGCGCCGTGATTGCGATAATGAAAGAGCGAGATGTTCCAACCCTCGCGCAGGGTCTCCAGGAATTTGAGCAAGGCGCCGGGACGTTCGGGAAACTGGAAGCGGTAGATCAGCTCATCGCCAAGATGCGCCGCCCGGCCGCCCACCATGTAGCGGACATGCAGCTTGGCGAGCTCGTTATCAGTCATATCGACGACCGGATAACCGTGCCGCCGCAACAGGGCGATGATCTCCTGCTTCTCCGTCTCGCCCTGCTTCAGCTTGACGCCGACGAAAATGCGCGCCGGCTGGCCATGGGCATAGCGGTAATTGAACTCGGTGATGGCGCGGCTGCCGAGCAGCCGGATGAAAGCGCGATAGCTGCCGGGTTCCTCAGGGATCGTGACAGCGAGCAGGGCCTCGCCGCGTTCGCCGATCTCGGCCCGCTCAGCGACATGGCGCAACCGGTCGAAATTGATATTGGCGCCGGAATTGATGGCGATCAGCGGTCCCGCCGGCGCCTGCCCGGTATCGACATGACGGCGCAATCCCGCCAGCGCCAGCGCGCCAGCCGGTTCGGCGATGGCCCGGGTGTCGTCGAAGATATCCTTGATGGCGGCACAGATTTCATCGGTGGTCACGGTGACGATCCCATCCAGAGTCTCGCGGCACAGGCGGAAGGTTTCATCGCCGACGCGGCGGACAGCGACGCCATCGGCAAACAGGCCAACCTGATCGAGGGTGACAGGCGCACCTGCCGCGAAAGCGGCTGTCATGCTGGCGGCATCGGCTGGTTCGACACCAAAGACCTGGACCTCGGGGCGCAGGAACTTGACATAGGTGGCAATACCGGCAGCCAGGCCACCACCGCCGATCGGTACGTAGATGGCACCCAGCTCGCCGGGCATCTGGCGCAGCAATTCGACGCCGACGGTACCCTGACCGGCAATCACATCGGGATCATCGAAGGGATGAACGAAGACCAGACCGTCGCGCGCCGCCAAATCGGTTGCATGCGCCCTGGCCTCGTCGAAGCCGTCGCCTTGCAGCACGACCTCGCCACCGAGGCGCTGCACCGCCGCCACCTTGATGCTGGGCGTGGTGGTCGGCATGACGATGACGGCGCGGATATTGAGCCGTGCCGCAGAGAGCGCCACACCTTGCGCATGATTGCCGGCGGAGGCGCAGATGACGCCGCGGGATCGTTGCTCGGTATCGAGAGTCGCGAGTTTGTTATGGGCACCGCGAATCTTGAAGGAAAAGACCGGCTGCAAATCCTCCCGCTTCAGCAGGATGTCGACACCCAGCCGCGCCGAGAGCTGGCGCATGATATCCAGCGGCGTTTCCTCCGCGACCTCATAGACTGCGGATGTCAAAATCCGCCGAACATAATCCTGCATTGCCGATGACCCATACGATCCGTTTGCGCGATCCATTTTCCGCGCCCTGATTTAGCATGGCGCCGGAACACTGTCCGGTAAAACCGGATGCGGTGGCAAAATCGCGCCGCCCGCCAGGCAAGCGCTGATGCAATCCAGGCAAGCGCTGACGCGTCGCGCGCAAACACTGTCTTGCTGATTCAGTCTTCGGATAGCTGGTCAGGCGTTGCTCGCTTTTTGCGCGTCGATGCCGAAGCGCGCTGTGCTGCACAGACTGCCTGGACACAGCCGCGCAGCCAGCGATGTGCCGGGTCGGCATCCAGACGGGGATGCCACAGCAATGAGATGGTGATTTCCGGTGGCCGCACCGGTAGCGGGAAACTGAACATGCCGGCGCGCAGGTTGCCGGTATGCCGTTCGGGAACGCTGGCGATCAGGTCGGTCGAGCGGGCGAGGGCCAAGGCGGTTGCAAAGCCGCCGACGATGGTGACGACATCTCGCGCCAGGCCCAGCGGCCCCAGGACCTCATCGATCGGCCCCTTGTCGAGACCGCGCCGGGAGACGCCGATATGGCGGCCGGCTGCATATCGGGCCGGTGTGATCCTGCCCTGGCTCAAGGCGTGCCCCAGGCGCACGACGCCAATGAAGCGGTCGCGGAACAATGCCTGTGTGCGGACTTCCGGTCCAACCATCTTACCGATGACGCCGGTTTCCAGATCGACGGTGCCGTCGCGCAACGGCGTGCTGTCCTTGTTCGGCTTCTGCACGAAACAGAGCCGCACGCCAGGAGCCTCCGTGCCGATCCGGGCGAGGAGATCCGGTCCGAAATTCTCCACGAAGCCGTCGCTGGTCCGCAAGGTGAAGGTACAAGCGAGCTGCTTGAGGTCGAGCATCGCGGCGGGACGCAGCACGGTCGCGCCATCCTGCACCAGTTGACTGACCCGCGCGCGCAGCTCCAATGCACGGGGTGTCGGCACCAGACCGCGACCGGCCCGCACCAGCAGCGGATCGCCTGTCGTCTCACGCAAGCGGGCCAGCGCCCTGCTCATCGCCGAGGGGCTGAGTCGCAGCCGTTGCGCCGCCCGCGCGACACTACCTTCCGCCAAAAGCACATCCAGGGTGACGAGCAGATTGAGATCGGGAATTGACATGCGGCGATCCTAGCACAGCGCCGCCCAGATGTGGCGTTAAACGCACGAATAAAGTGCAAATGCTGCGTCTTCCGCCATACCAGCCGAGCCGTTACGTTTTCGGCAGGTCCGTTTTGGGAGTTCTCAGGATACGGAGTTCATGTCGATGGCGGTCCAGTCACAAATAAATCCAGCAGAAGCCAAGTCCACGGCCACGGCTTCGTCACCCTCGGCGCTCCCTTTATCCGCCAGATGGGCCTTGGTCAGCCTGTCGCTCTCCATGTTGATGCCCTCCCTCGATACCAGCATCGCCAATGTCGGCCTGCCGACCCTGGCGCAGGCCTTCGGCGCCAGCTTCCAGCAGGTGCAATGGATCGTCATCGCCTATCTCCTCGCCATCACCACCTTGATCGTCAGCGTCGGCCGGCTGGGTGACATGCTCGGTCGTCGCCGGTTGCTGCTGATCGGTATCGGCCTGTTCACGTTGGCGTCGCTGCTCTGTGGTGTTGCACCGACACTCTGGCTGCTGATCGCGGCCCGGGCTGTCCAGGGGCTGGGTGCTGCGATGATGATGGCGCTGACCGTGGCCCTGGTCGGCGAGACGGTACCCGCGGCAAGAACCGGAAGCGCCATGGGCCTGCTCGGCACCATGTCGGCGATGGGGACAGCCCTTGGCCCGTCGCTCGGCGGTGTCCTGATCGCCGGTTTCGGCTGGCCGACGATCTTCCTCGTCAATGTGCCGCTCGGCATCCTCAACCTCCTGCTGGCATATCGCTATCTGCCTGCGCCTGCCAAGAAAGCGAAGAGTGAGCGCAGCCGCTTCGACAGCCTGGGGACGTTGCTGCTGGTCCTGACGCTCGCGGCCTATGCGCTTGCCGTGACGATTGGTGGCGGTCATCTCCACCAGCTCAATCTGGCCCTGCTGGTGGCCGCCATCCTCGGTGCCGGTCTCTTCGTGCTGGCGCAAGCGCGGGTGGCATCGCCCTTGATCCGATTGGCGGCGTTCCGCAATGCCACCTTGAGCACCAGCCTCACCATGAACACGCTGGTCGCGACAGTGATGATGGCGACCTTGGTGGTGGGGCCGTTCTATCTCTCGCGGGCACTCGGGCTCAAAGAGGCGCTGGTCGGCCTCGTCATGTCGATCGGCCCGATCATCTCGGCCTTGAGCGGCATCCCGGCCGGCCACATCGTCGATCGCCTGGGCGCACCCTTCATGGTCTTCGTCGGGCTGATCGAAATGGCGGTTGGCCTGGCTGCGCTCTGCGTGCTACCGACGATGTTCGGCGTTGCCGGCTACATCATCTCCATCGCAGTCCTGACACCTGGTTACCAATTGTTCCAGGCGGCCAACAGCACCGTCATCATGACGGATATCCGCACCGATCAGCGGGGCGTCATTTCCGGCATGCTCAGCCTGTCGCGCAATCTCGGGCTCATCACCGGCGCCTCGGTCATGGGTGCAATCTTCGCACTTGCTTCGGCAACGAGCGATATCACCACGGCGGCACCTGATGCCGTTGCCACCGGCATGCGGATCACCTTCCTCGTCGCGGCGGTTTTGATCAGCACCGCATTGGTGATCGCAGCGGGAAGCCGCATCCTCGCAACTCGCTCGTTGATGCCGAGGGAGGTGTCGTGAAGCGGAGGAAAGTCACAATGTGGCGCTGCAGTCCTCAATTCTCGAAAGGGATCGTCAAGTCGGTCTCGTTGGTATCCACGACGAACACCGCAAGGAGTTTGGCCGGCTCCGTCTCGCTGGCATTGGCGCTGACGCCATGACGGTCGCCGGGCAGCTCGGAGAAGTTCTCGCCGGCCTTGTAGATCTTGGCTGGCGCGTCATTGATCTGGCTGCGGATCGCACCCTCAAGCACGGTCGCATAGATGAAGGCGGATTTGGCATGGGTGTGACCAGGCGAGTAGCCACCCGGGCCATATTCGACCAGCACGCCCTTGATGCTCTTGCCGGGAACGTTCGGTAATTCGTGCTGATAGACCAGGGTCACTTTGGCATTTTTCGACTGCTGCGTATCCGCAACCACGCTGCCGATTGGCAGGGTGGCGATCAGCAGCGAACAAAGGATGTGTTTCAGGGGGATGTGTTTCAGGAGGAGGTTCCGTTTCATGGGCCTTATCCTTCGATTTATGAATCCGGGGTCAGGCTTTCGGCCGTGACCGGCGCAGCCATTCGTCGAAACCGATACGGCCGAGGCGCGCCTCGCCTAATGGCACCAGCGACAATTCCTCGACCCGGCCGCCGAAATACCGGGCCTCCGGGTCTCTGACAACGTCGCGGGGATCGCCGATCGCCGTCAGATAGCGGGCGACGATTTCGTTGAACGGCGCTCGCTCCGGGCCGGCGATCTCGATGATTTTGTTGCGCGGCTCTGTCTGGGCCACCTCGGCGACGATGGCGGCGACGTCGTCTGCTGCGATCGGCTGAAACTGCCCGGGTGGAAGCTTGACCACCTTTTCAGCCACGGCTGAATCGGCGATGCCACCGAGGAATTCCAGAAACTGGGTCGAGCGGATGATGGTATAGGGGATGCCGGAAGCTTCGATCAGTTTCTCTTGCGCGACCTTGGCACGGAAATAGCCGTTCTCCGATGTCCGGTCGGTGCCGACGATGGAGAGCGCGACATGGTGGCGGATGCCTGCCGCGGCCTCGGCCGGATGAAGGTTGCCGCCGGAGGCCTGGAAGAATTCCAGCACCGCCTTATCGTCGAATGACGGCGAATTGGCGAGGTCGATCACGACCTGCGCGCCGGTCAACGCCCCTTTCAACCCTTCGCCGGTGATGGTGTTGACGCCGCTTTTGGGCGAGGCGGCGACGGCGTCGTGGCCACTCTGGCGCAGAATGTTGATGGTCTTGGTGCCGATCAGGCCGGTCCCGCCGATGACGACGATCTTCATGGTTACCCTCCTTATCGATGATCGGAGGCCATTAGACGGGCCCGACATAATGTCGACCCCCTACGGCAGCCCGAACACGGATCCTGCCGCTTAGTTCCGCCCGCGAGCGGAAATAGTCATCGCGGTCCATCAGACCCGTTGATCGCCGACACCCGACTCTTCTTGAATCTTACCATCGGAAATTGGCGATCATGCTGCGCGGGCGCTGATCGGCGCAAAAGAAAATCCCCGCAACCTTGGCAGGCTGCGGGGATGATTATTTTCGAAACGAAACCATCGCGTCTCTATCGGACTGGCGCGGCGCGAGTGCTTTACCGGTCCGATAGGTTGTCGCGATCTCAGCCGAGATGCATCCAGACCGACTTGGTCTGGGTGACCGTCAGCAAGGTCTCCAGGCACTTGTCGCGGCCCATGCCGGATTGCTTGAAGCCACCCCAGGGCTGCGTCATGTCGCCATGATCGAAGCAATTGACCCAGACCACGCCGGCATCGATATCGCGCGCCGATTTGTGGGCGAGATTGACGTCCGAGGTCCAGATGCTGGCGGCGAGGCCATAGATCGAGTCATTGGCGATTTCGATCGCATCTTCGATCTTCTTGAACGGCAGGACGGTGCCGACCGGGCCGAAGATTTCTTCCTGGGCGATGCGCATCTTGTTCTTCACGCCGCTGAACAAGGTCGGTGCGACGTAGCTGCCATGTTCCAGGCCCTTCGGCACGGCGCCGCCGAATTCCAGCTTGGCGCCTTCCTTCTTGCCGATGTCGATGTAGCCAAGCACGCGCTTCTGCTGGCCCTTATCGACCAGCGGACCCATCGTCGTCGCGGGATCGAGCGGATCGCCGGGGTTGAAGCTGGCCTTGGCCTTTTGCTGGAACTTATGCACGAACTCGTCATGGATCTTGGCGTCGACCAGGATGCGCGAGCCGGCATTGCAGACTTCGCCCTGGTTGCCGAAGATGCCGTTGACGGCATATTGAATCGCCATGTCCATATCCGGCACGTCGGCGGTGATGATCTGCGGTGTCTTGCCGCCGGTTTCCGTCGTCACGCGCTTCATGTTGGACTGGCCGGAATAGACCATCATCAGCTTGCCGATTTCGGTCGAGCCGGTGAAGCCGATCTTGTCGACATCCATGTGTTTGGCGAGCGCCTGGCCGACTTCCTCGCCGAGACCCTGCACGACGTTGAAGACACCGGCTGGACCGCCAGCTTCCATGAATAATTTCGCCATCAGGTTGGCGGAGAGCGGCGATTGCTCGGCTGGCTTCAGGATCACGCTATTGCCCGCGGCGAGCGCCGGAGCCACCTTCCAGGAGGCCATCATCAGCGGATAGTTCCACGGCACGATGCACCCCACCACACCCAGCGGCTGGCGCAGGATGTATTGGAATTCAGTTGCCGCGGTGTTGGTGACGACACCTTCGATCTTGTCGATGGTTTCGCCGAAGAACTGGAAGGTCAAGGCCGAACCCGGAACGTCCGAGTTCAACATGTCCATCACCGGCTTGCCCATGTCGAGCGAATCGATCAGCGCGAATTGCAGCGCGTTCTCGCGAATGAGATCGGCGAAGCGATACATGATCGCCATGCGATCGCGCGGCGCCATGCGTGACCAGACACCGCTCTTGAAGGCCTTGCGCGCCGCTTTGACAGCGAGATCGACATCACTGGCATCGCCGCGCGTCACTTCGGCGATAACTTCGCCGGTCGCCGGATTGATGCTCTCGAACTTCTTGCCCTTCTTGCTATCGAGGAACTTGCCGTCGATGAAGTGGCGGGTTTCGAACTTCAGCTTGGACGCGTATTTATGAAAGCCTTTTTTGTCCAGCTTGCGTGCATCTTCTAGGTTCATGCCTACATCTCCTCTTGGCATTGCCGTCATTTCCCGGATGCTTCCGTGTCGACGGCGAAACTGGCCGATTGCTTTTTTCACCGTCATCAACGGCCAAGCTAGAGCCGGTGCTTGAGGCTCGGTACGGCTGGACATGACGGCAATGAAGCCTCTGTTTGCTGGCTTTTCGTGACCGCGGATGTTGGCGATGCCGGAAGTGAATGACCGGTCGCAACGATCGTGGCGGCGCCGATCCTTTTGGTGGATCACAGCCAATTGCCAAACCATATCAGGTCGCCCGGCGGCGTCCAGATCAACCTCTCAGGATCGAGGGAGGCCAGAACTGCGCCGATGGCATAGCTGTTGATGGCGATTGCCGCGATCACACAGCGGTCGGTATTGCCTGTGGGCCAGCGTTAATAGACGTTTTGCAGGAAAACGTTCATGATATCGCTGTCAGCTGTGTCGTCTCGATAGACGCGGTCTATCAACGCGGGCGTAAATCAGCGGCGGGAGCGGTCAGCGCGATCCGGCGGCGCTCTCGGCGGAGGCTGCGGTGGCTTGGGCCGTGCTATCGCCACTGAGCGACACCGGCGTCAACCGTTCGGCGGCAACTGTTTCGATACAGGTGCGCAGCTGTTCATCACCCTGCAACAAAGGCTGCAGGTCGCGCGACGACAAGGCCAGCAATTTACAAAAACCGAGCGCCACGACATCGGCATTGCGCCGTTGTCCGGTCAGCAGCGCCAATTCGCCAAAGAAGGTGCCGCTGCCAAGTTCGATGCTGCGACCCGGCAGCTTGACCGTGACGGCGCCGGAGGCGACGAAATACATGGCGTCGCCTCGCTCGCCGGCGCGCACCACCACTTCATCGGGAATCAGCAGACGCGGCTTCAGCAGCTTGGCGATGCGGGCCTGTCCATCGCCGGGCAAGGTCTGGAATATCGGCACGCGGGCAATCAATTGCGTGGCGGTCAGTTCGGTATCGAGTTCCGGCCGGCCGTCGAGACCGCCCCAGCGCTGTTTGACGCTTTGCTGCAATTCCGACAGCACCTCGCCGCCGATCATCGCCTGATGCGCCAGCTCCGCGTAACTGTCGAGCTCCATCTGCCGGGCGATGCGACCGAGATAGCGGCGCTGCAATTCACGGGCGTAGTCGGGATATTGCAGCTTCAAGGCCTGCTGTGCGGCATTGATCGCCACCAGCCGGTCGCTGGTGATGTCACCGACGATCTTGGCTGCCTCGGCACCCAGCAACGGCGCCAGGCGATTGCGGCAGAAAGCGACCAGGTCAATCACGACGATGCGCTGGTTGAGCAGGATCTCAAAGCGATCGGCAAGTGCTGAGGCCAAAGGCTGCGAGATGCCGGTCCATTGCTGCAGCCGCATCGCCAGGCGGAAGCTCCGGGAAACATGCAGGTTTTCAGCGATGGCAGCCTTATAGGCCTCGACGCCACTGACCCGCAGGGCATCGCGCAGATGCGCTGTCTGGCCCATCAGCAGTTCGGCAATCTGGCGGGTGGTGATCTGCGCCTTCAAGGCGCTGAAATAACGCTCGTCTTCCTGGATGCTGAGGACGGTCAAGCCGACGCGGGCGAGATCCATGGTGCCAAGCGGCTCCCCTGCATCGCCGGTGGTCCTGCCATCTTCGCCCGGCAACGGTATTACCTTGGCGCCATGGAGCGTCGCCTTGTCATAGACCTTGGCGACGGCGGCGCTGACCTCGGTATCGATGCGCTCGCGCTCGGCAATCTCGCTGAGGCGATGCCGAATCTCATCGGCCGACATGTCCAAAGCGCGGTCCTTGATGGCCCGCTGCATCGGCGTCAGCCGGTTGAGGCCCAAAGCCTGCATGGCAAAACGCAGGCTGGTGCCATTGACGAACAGGGTCAGCAGGACGAAGCCGGTCACCGTGGTGGCGACGAAATGGCGGATACCGGCATCGATGTCCGGATTTTCCGTGACGGCCAAGGCCAGCGCCAGCGAGACCGCACCCCGCAGGCCCCCCCACCAGATCACCGTCTTCATGCCGGTGCTGATATCGCCACCGCGATTAAGGCCGCGCATCAAGGGCAGTATGCCGAAGACGACAGCAGCGCGTGCCACCAGGCTCGCGGCGTAGAGCGCCAGGATCAGCAGGATGTCGAGCCAGGTCAGGTCCCGCAGGGTGTGCGGGATCAGCATGGCGGCGAGCAGGAAGATGAGGGAGTTTGCCCAGAAGCCGAGCTGGCCCCAGGCGCCGTCCAGCTGCTCATAGGTCTTGGGCCCCATGCGGGTCCGGCCGACCGAGCCGATGGTGAGGCCGGCAGCAACGCAGGCAACGACGCCGGAGACATGCAAATAATGCTCGGGCAGCAGGAAGCTGAGATAGGCCAGCGAAATGGTGAGGGTGATCTCGGCGGTTGGCCAGCCCCGCACCAGGGCAAACAGCATGCAGGTGAAGCGGCCCATCAGATAGCCGGCGACGCCACCACCGATGAAGTTGAAGAGAAAAATACCGACCGCGGACAAGCCATTGATCGGGCTGCCTTTCAGCAGAGCATCCAGCAGCAGGATATAGAGGGCGATGGCCGCGGCATCATTGAGCAGGCTTTCACCTTCGACCAGCAGCGACAGCCGGCGCGGTGCCCCAATCTCGCGGAAGATCGCCACCACGGCAGCCGGGTCGGTGGTGGCGATAATGGCGCCCAGCATCAGGCAGGCGGTCAGGCTGTAGGGTGAAATCGCCGCCAGGGCAAAGCCGCTGACGAGGGTGGAGATTACCACCGCCAGCACCGCCATGGTCATGATCGGGGCGATATCATCGAGCAGGCGCCGCACATTGATCGACAATGCCGTTTCGAACAGCAGGGTCGGGACGAAGACGTAGAGGAAGGTCTCGGCCGAAATATCGAATTGTTGCAATGCGGCAATGAAATCGTCGATCACCGGCCGATGGGCAATCGGTCGCAACGTTGCCAGAATCCCCAGGCCGCAACCGGCGATGGCCAGCAACACGGAATACGGCAGCCGCAACCGGCTGGCCAAGGCTGGCAGCAGGCTGGTCACCGCCAGCAGGCCAGTCAGGCCAAAGACAACTAATCCGATCGTCGACATCCAGCACCCTTCATGGCCAGCAGCCTAAAGCGTGATCGGTCCGGAGGGAAGCGCTCAGGGAGGATCCCGGGGCAATCTGTGACCGTAATCGCAGTTTCACACAGACAACCGACAGCTGGAGGCAGGCGAACGCCGTCATCTGCGTGTCGTCCGGCCCGGGGGCCCATCTGGCCAACCGGGGAAAATGCTCCTGGGCATGACTGCCTGCGCCAATCGTGATCGCCGGCCTTGCCGCCCTCTGGACGTCTTCCTATCTCTATTTCAGACGTAGATAGGAGAGATCCATGGCCCATCGAAAGAACCTGACGGCTGCCTGTCGGGGCACTTACTGGATGGGGGTCCTTGGTATTGGCCTCATGATGGCCAGCACGGGTTTTGCCGCGCAGGCCGATATGAACACACCGCAACCGAAAGCCCCGGTTCAGTCGACACAGTCTCAACGCACGCTTACCTTCCCACCGACCGACGATTGCAGTTTCCTGGGCGGCGACGCAGGAGCGGCCTGCGAAAAGCGACGCGCTGGGAGTGCCACGGAAATCGGCAAGGTGCGGAGCGGCGAGATCAAGACACTGCCACCGGCCGTCCAGAGCAGTGGCGGCCCCTATACGCCTTTATCGAATCAGGGTGGCTTGGCGGGGTCCAGTTCAGGTCAGCTCTCGCCGATCGGCCCCAGTGAAGATGTTTCCCCATCCCGTGGCGGGTCCTACAATCCAAACAGCATCGGCAATCCCTGGGCCGGGACACCCTATGACAACGGCACCGGCATGCATTAGAGCCGGATCGTTTTAGACGGAAGCAAACCTGCTTCCATCAAAAACGATCGCGCTCTAGCGCGGAGCACCCCGCAGCATGGAGCACCCTGCAGCATCGCGCACGCTGCAGGGTGACGCACCGTGACACGGGCGTTGTCTTCACCTGAGGCGATCAGCTCAGCCGGCTTTGCTCATCGCGGTATAGACGCCATCCCAATCGGCGGGCGGTGGCTGATGGCGGAACTCGGCGATGCGCCGTTCGTAGACGTCATAGAGGCCGGAGAGACCGGCTGGCGCGGCATCGCGGCAGCCGACGAGCGCGGCGGTCGCGACATCCCAGTCACATTGCCGGTAGGCACCCAGCAAGGCGATATGGCGCGAGCGCAACTCGCGGAAGCTGTCGCTGGCGGCAACAGTCACGTCACCCAAGGCCGTGAAGATGCGCACAGGCAGCAGCTTGCCCTTGACCCGGACCTGATCCAATTCAAGTAAAGCCAGATCCGGCGCCACTGCCGCTGTTTCGTGGCCGATCACCAGATCGACACCATAGGCGGCGGACAAAGCTTCCAGACGCGAGGCCGTGTTCACCGTGTCGCCCAGCACCGTATAAGTCAGGCGTTGCTCCGATCCCATATTGCCGACGCAGCCAGGTCCGGTGTTGAGGCCGATACCGGCGCGCAAGTCAGGAACCGATGTGCCAGCGCGGGCGGCTTCCTGCTGGATTTCGTCATTGAGTTTCTTCAATGCCGCCCGCATCTCGAAGGCCGTCAGGATCGCCTCGCGGCCATGTTGCGGCACGTCGAGCGGCGCGTTCCAGAAGGCCATGATGCAATCGCCGATATATTTATCGATAGTACCATGATGTTTTTGGATGATCGTTGTCATCGGCGTCAGATAGCGGTTCATCAACTGCGTCAGCGCCTGCGGGTCCAGGCTCTCGGAGATTTTCGTGAAGCCACGGATATCGCTGAACATGATCGTGAGATCGCGGATCTCGCCACCTAGGCTGCGGCGCTCCGGGTTCTGGCTCAAGCGGTCCACCATGACCGGCGAAAGATAGAGCGAGAAGATGCTGCGCACCTGGCGCTTTTCATTTTCTGTCCGCAGGAAATTGATCATCGTGCCGGTGACGAAGATGAAAAAGATGGTCACGCTGGGATAGATCGGATCGACCTCGAACCGTAAGGCGCTGAAAAGATACCAGGAGCCGCCAATGGCGGTGGTGATGGTGATGAGCGACAGCAGAAGACCAGCCAGGGCGCCACGCCGGCGAATCATGAAGATCATGCCAACCCCGATCATCAGCAGAAAAATATCTTCCGCGGCCGGTGCCCAGTAAGGCCGCACAAGCGGTCGTTCATGCAGGAGATTGATCGTCAGCGCCTGTTCGATCGCCTGGGCATGCAATTCCACGCCGGGCATGGTCGAGCTGATGGGGCTGGGCTTGCGGTCATTGAGACCCTCCACCGTGGCGCCCACCAGAATGATCCTGCCATCGACCAGCGATCGATCGAAACCCGGCTTCATCACATCGGCCAGCGAAAAGATGCGTTGATCCTGATGGCCGGTATCGTAGAGAAGGATACTGCCGTCGCCGGTGGTGGGTATGGTAAACGATTTGCCGATGCGAATGACGCCGACGCCGGGCTGACGGAGAAACGTACCGATCGTCTCCGTTGTCGTGCTGCCGCCATTGCGCAGAACATAGGTCGTCTCGCCTGCGGCGACCCGCAATATTTCGGCACTCAGGCTCGGTACCAGTTTTTCCGTCGGCAGCTTGGCGCCCGGCATATTGTGATACGAGAAGACCAGCGGAATGCGGCGATAAACGCCATCCGAATCCGGAACAGCATTGGCGGCGCCGACGCCCTTGGCGGCCGTAGATAGCTGTGGCAGCGGTATGACGTCATAATCAAACGCGTTGATGAAGCTGAGATCGTCATTGCTGGCGCCGGCGACGACGAAACCGCCGATCGGTGTTGGCTTTATGGGGGCGTGGCCGGGATCCTGCTCGGTCAGGGCAAAATCGAGAACGACAGGTATGCGCCGAAAGGCACTGGCAAGGAAAGAATCGTTGTCCGGTAGATGCGAGAGGGTCTCCCGGACCTCATCCAGGCCTTGCGTGTCCGGCAATTGTTCAAGAATCTGTTCAGGTGAGGACCGGTCCGGCTCGATAAACATGATGTCGAGGCCAACCACCGCGGCGCCAAGATCGTTCAGCCGATTGATCAACATCGCCATCGTCGTGCGTGGCCAGGGCCATTGACCGTATTTTTTCAGGCTTTGTTCGTCGATGGCAGCAATTCGGATGGGCAGATCCGGGTTGTAGACCCGCGGCTTCAGCTGTTGATACGTGTCGAAGGTGATATTCCGCAGATATTGAATCGGCGCTGGATTGGCGGAACAGACCATGAGCGCCCCTGCCAGGATGCAGCCCGGAATAAAAATATCGGCCGTTTGTCGGAGCCTTGCCCAAATCCTCGCCAGGATCCTGCGTGTTTTACCCATCATACCTTCAACCGCTTCGGTCCCCCGGGGGACTATAGCAGCTTAGCTGCGTGGTCACACCCCGTCCGCCCCGCCTGCCGGTGAGACAGGTCACAGGTAGGTCGGACAGGAATATCCAGGTGGAAGGCGTTGTCGGGGAAGCTGCCCTATGATACCAAAAACAGATCAGGGGAGGCGCTCGATGGGCCGGGAAACCAATGATCGCGTCGCCAGCCGACGTCAAGCGGCGGCGCAAGTGGGTGAGTTGACCAGCAGCCGTGCCGCCGCGACCGGCAGGGCCGATCAGCCGCAGGGCAGGGCGGCTGGCGGAATCGTTACGGACAGGGCCGGGTACGATAAATCGTCCGACATTAAATCGGCCGACGATAAATCTGCCGATCTGTGGCTCGGCCAGCAATTGCGCGTACTGCGCCGGGGGCGTGGCCTGTCCTTGGTCGAGCTAGCGAAGCGGACCGGTCTGTCGATCGGCAATCTCAGCCAGATCGAACGCGGCGTGTCGGCACCCTCGGTCCGCTCCTTGAAGAAATTGGGCGAGGCCCTGCAAATTTCCGTCGGCGATCTGTTCCAGGAAACCGATCTGCCGCCGGCCGGCGAAATCAATTACATCGTCCGCCGCAAGACCCGGCCCTTGCTGAAGCTGGGCGCCACCGGCGTGCAGAAAGAATTGCTGACGCCGACCACGCCAGGCGCGCTGCAAATGCTGCTGGTGACAATTACGCCGGGCGGCTCATCAGGTCCTGATCATTACACCCATCGCGGTGAAGAATCCGGCCTCGTCCTGTCCGGTGCGCTGGAATTATGGATCGAGGATGAACGGTTCATTCTTGATGAAGGGGATACGTTCCGCTTCAAGAGCACACAGCCACATCGCTTTGCCAATGCCGGCGCCAAGATCGCGACTGTGCTCTGGGTCACAACGCCGCCGGGCTATTGAGCGCAGCTCATTGCTGGCGTCTCATGGCGTAGTTCCGGATTCCTCATTTCCGCTGTCACCCCGCGGGTTAAGCTCGTTTGGAGTCAGGTGCTCTCAAGTACAATGAAAGCATTGATCTCTATTTCACTCTCGCCGTAATCTCATCCGCGCTGTCGCCACAACTTTGCTATCGCCGGGATGTGACGAGAGAAAAAACGACACCCTCGGTAGAGCCGTGCCCAGTCACCGGTCCGATGGAGATGTCAATAAGGGAGTGAGCATGAGCGGCAAGACTATCGTTCTGTTTCCGGAAGCTGCCTTCGGTCCGGCGTTGAACTGCGTCGGTATCGCGCAACGCCTGCGCGCCAAGGGCCATAATCCGGTTTTCGTCTGCGATAAAGGCTTCAAGGGTGTCTTCGAAAAATATGGTTTCGAGGAAAATCTCGTCGATATGTCGGGCGGCCTGTCGGATGAGGAGATTGCCCAATTCTGGGCCAATTTCATCGCCGAGAAACAGCCGCATTTCCGCCTCTCGCCGATCGATCAATTGCCGACCTATGTCATTCCCGTGTGGGATGCGATCGTCGATTCCGCCATCCTTGCCGAAGAAGGCCTGAACGCCCATCTGCAGCGCATCAAGCCAGATCTGGTTGCCGTCGATAACGTCATTCTCTTTCCGGCCATCAAGCGGGCCGGCTGCCCCTGGGTGCGGATCATTTCCTGTTCGGAAAACGAGATTCCCGATGCCGATATTCCGCCGCATCTTTCCGGCTGCCATGAAGACGACAAGGCTGGATTCGAGGCTTTCGAGAACCGCTTCCTCGATCTGGTGAAGCCGGTTCATGCGCGCTTGAACGATTTTCTCGCGCGCCTTGGCCACCCGCCTTATCCGCTTGGCCAGTTCTTCGAAGCCTCACCGGTGATGAACCTGCTGCTCTATCCAAAGCCGCTCGCCTTCAAACGTCGGACACCGCTCGATCCAGCACAGTTCCAGTATCTCGAAGGCTGCGTGCGCGATGAGGGCCTCTATCAGGTACCGCATTTTGCCAGCAACAACGACAAGCCGCTGATCTATGTCAGCTATGGCTCGCTGGGCGCTGCGGATGTCGATCTCTATAAGCGGCTGATCGCCTGTTTCGCCAAGCTGCCGTATCGCTTCTTGATGAATGTCGGCGATTACATCGACAAATACAAAGACGTGCCGCCGAACGTCCATTTGGAGAAATGGTATCCACAGCCGGCCGTCATTCCCCATATCGATCTCTTCATTCATCATGGCGGCAATAACAGCTTCAACGAGGCGCTGTATTTCGGCAAGCCGGCCATCATCATGCCGTTCTGCTGGGATGGCCTCGACAATGCCGCGCGCATTCATGATACCGGCTATGGCGAGCAATTGCCGCGCTATAGCTGGACGGAAGACCAGCTCGGCGCCTGCATCGCCCGGCTGCTGGGCGACCGGGAGATGAAGGGAAAATTGCAGCAGATCGCCAAACATATGCAGGCTGCCCAAGGCACCGAGAAAGCGGCGAACATCCTCGCTGAAATCGCCATGACAGGACATTTCAAACCGTGAGCACCAATCTGACATCCAGCGCACCACATATCAGCAACCCTCTGGCTTATGGCGACCTCGCCGATTGGGGCGAGCAACCGGATTGCCTTGCTGGCCCATCGCGTTCCAGCGGCCGGCTGCTCTATAAGCGGCCCGATCCGACCGTTGGCGGCAATTCGCCGGAAAGCGGCCTGTGGGTCTGCACGCCGGGCAAATGGCCGCTTTCGATTCCGCGCGATGAGTTCTGTCATTTCATCGGCGGCCGTGCCACCTATGTGCGCGATACGGGCGAGGTGATCGAGGTGACGCCGGGAACCTGCGTCCATTTTACCGCCGGCTGGACCGGCATCTGCACGGTCCATGAGACCCTGCGCAATGTCTATATGCTGCGATAGGATCGATGATGAGCACGACGACCACGACACCAGTAATCCGCAACCCCAAGGATGTCACCGATCTGAAAGATTGGGGGCCGATCCCCACCATGATCGAGGGTCAGTCGATGACCTCGGGCGTGCTGTTGCATAAGGGCCCCAATGGCGAGAACGAGACCGGCATCTGGGTCTGCACCCCGGGCTTCTGGAACTGTCATGTGACGCGGGACGAATTCTGCCACTTCCTGCTGGGTCGCTGCACCTATACGCATGAATCCGGCGAGGTGATCGAAATCACGCCAGACACCGTCGCCTTCTTTCCCCAGGATTGGAAGGGCACCTGCCGGGTGCATGAGACCGTCCGCAAGGTCTATATGATTCGTTGATCTCGATGATCCGCTGATCACCGGCTGCCGCCGGAAGCTGGTTCACGGCGGCAGTAACCCCATTCCCGCTTGCGCAAAATCCCCGCTCAAAAGCCATCGTGCTTTGAGGGTTTCTCGCTTAAACTTGCGGCAGGGGATTACGGGAAGAGGGGACAGGCGTGACAACGCGATCAGGCGTCGGCGGCAGATACGCGCCGTTTATCCGACGGGCGTGTTTCATGGGAGCAGTGACGGCTTTTGCCGGGATGATCCAGCCATCTCTGGCAGCCGATCTCGTCCAGGAACAGGTGACCTCGGAGATCAAGGTCGCCAAGGATGAGAGCGGCTTTCACATCCACACCGTGACCCGGAACTATCTCTATAATTCCTTCATTGCCGCGACCGTCGAGCCGACGACCACGGCGCCGCTTTTGCGCCAGATTTTGCTGGTCGAAAAGACCAGTGCGCTGACCGAGGCGGATCACGAGGATCCCGATTACCAGCCCAGCGAATTCAAGATAACGGTCTTTCCGCTGACCGATAAAGGCCAAGGATCGGCCCAATATACGATCTCCGCCGTCGGTGAAGAAGCAAAGGCGGATGCGTCCTATCTGACCATTACGCGCCCGGGTTGCTGCGTCGAATATGCGACCAAGGCGGTCTATAGCCTGGAGACGGGCAAATACCTGTTCAATACGACCAATGAGCAATGGGCGACCTTGGGTGCCAAGGGCGGCTTTGCCATGACACGGATCGCCGTGGCAAATGTGACGCCGACCGAGGTCGATGACGAGCTGTTCGGCAAAACCCAGCATGCCGGCGCCCTGATCAGCTACGCCTCGCCGACCGCGCCGCTGCAACGGATCATGGTGATCCTGCCACCTGATGCGGATAACGATGTCACCTTGAACTGGTCAGGCGATCTGCTCTGGGTATCGAGCGATTACCCGGACGGGACCAACCACATCTATGTCGATCGCAGCGACAAGCCGGAGAACGTCTTCACTGGCGCGGCCCTGCGCCTCAAGCTGGACGATGCCAACAGCATCGATATTCCACTGCAACAGGATCGCCTGAATATCGCGGCGGCGAAATTGCCGAAGGGCTTTACCTTGCTGGACGTGCCGATTCCATAAGCTGCCAGATCTTTGATCTGGAGGCGTGCCACGGCTTCAGGGGAGATGAATTGGACAGTCGCAGCCGGGGGGCTGACGGACGTAAGGGCCGCCGACTTAATTCTCGTTGGCTGGCCGCTTGAGGTTTTGCATCCAGCGACAGGCCCTGTAGCCGCTGCTGACGCGCAACGGACGCACACCGACCCAGCCCATGCGCTGCCAGTTGATCCGTGGCAGGTGGATTGGCTGAAACAGGTCTGGCATGAACTTCGGCAACATGTTCACGGCCTCACGTGCAGGGTTTTGCTGGATGAAACGTAGCGCTTCATCTTGACGGCTGCCTGACGATATTGAGGCATTTTTGCGAACAAGCAAATGTGATTGCTGCGACATCTCGTGATGTAACAGTGACCACCCGTGTAACGGGTGGCGAAAACACGTGCTGGGCTGGGCGGGATAACAAGGAAAGAAGTGGCCGGCGGGCAGTTGGGGACGGTAAACGCCCGCCGGCGGGCTAACCGGCCGTAAGACCGGATACCCAAGTAAGGGTGGTTTGCGATAACAATCGTAAACCTAGGGAACATCTCTGCGTCATGTGCTCGTCCAGCCGGGATGAAGCGGAGCGGAGCACATCACGCATTACAGGATATAGGGTGGGTGCCGCCGGATGCCTGTGATCTGGCGCACAGATCGGCTCGGCAGGATTTCGGGCGATGGCCTGATGACCGGACGGATCAGTGAGGCAGGGTGCTTCCGGGGGGGCGCCTTAAGCGCCAAACGAAAACGGCTTACGCCTGATCCGCGTAAGCCGTTGCGCCGTGAGACGAGACGATCAGATCTTATCGGAAGTGATTATAGGCCGAGTAATACAGCGGGTAGCGCTTTTCATCGAAACCACGCGCCGCGGCGACATCGGCCAGATCGGCACTGACATAGGTCAGGGTGAAATCGTGCCGGTAGCTGTCCTTGCGGCTGTCGAGCAGTAACCAGGTATCCGGCGTCTGCCAGGATTCGGTCCACAGGCTTTCCGTCAGCAGGCCTTGTTCATTGCGCAATTTTGGCGTGCCGAGATGCTGTTTCAGCTGCTCACGGGTTGCCGGCAGCAGCGCATCGGGCAAGACCGCCTGGACGAACAGCAGGCGGTAATCGCCGTGACCGTCCGGCAGGAAAAAGTAGTTGGTCGATTTTGCCTGCTTGCCCTCGATGGTCGGCAGGATCGGCGCCCACCAGGAGACGTTGACCGGGTCGGGGCGGAACATGTTGCAGCGAATGACGCCGGCTTCTTGTTCATCGGGCATCGGCCGCATGACAGCCATCGCTGTCGAGACCCGCAATTCCGGATCACCGGAGCACAGCACGCGCGCTTGCGGGTATTTGTCGCGATCGACCGAGGACAATTCCTTGAACTCGCTCAGCCGCGTGCCGAGCGGACTGCTCACGAGATCGTTATCCGGGCCGGTATTGGAGAGCGTGGTGCTGACGGGCCCCGGCACCATCGCCAGTTGCGATTCGGCTTTGGCGGAAGATGAAATTGATAAAGCCAGGGTGGTGGCCAAGATGAGGGGAAGTGACGCAATCAATAGCGACGGTGAGCCAATTCTGACATTGCGCCGAAACATGGGGATATCCGTTTGCAGTTTATCCAAGAGGCCGATCGATCGAGCCGTTTCCGGAGATCCTGGCGGCCGATGCATCAGCGATAGAAGGGCTGAGGGCGACTCGATCAAACCAAGGTCGGAACTCACGACTCTTGGTTTAGCTATCGCATGGAGGGATGTGATCGCGGTGTTTGAAGAATGTGATTAGTGTGTGACTCAAAATCGCGGGCTGTGATATGTCTGTATATGCGACATATTGTCATCAAAAAATGAGGCTTTCCGCCAGTTTGTAAACGAATTGTTAAGGCTTTTCCGGCATTGAACATGGCCGTTTTTGCAGCGGCGCCGGCATCGTGTGAGTAAAAGAAAAAGCTGCAAATCACCCGCGTGACCTGCAGCTTTTCTTGTGCCTCAAAAAGCCTCTGCCGGCAAAGCCATCAAGCTCGATTTGCCGGTCGTTGCTGTGGTGAAAAGCAGATTTGTTTCCGGCAGCAACCGCGCCATGAAGAAACGCGCCGCCGCGATCTTTGACTGATAAAACGCAGCCTCGTCGCCGGATTGCTTCGGCAACGCGACAGCCACCATGCGGCACCACATGTATCCCAGGGCCACCAGCGAAAAGAGCCGCAGGTAATCCGTCGCCGCGGCACCGGCTTCCTCCGGATCCTTCACGCCGGCTTGTGCCAGCCAGCCAGTCGCCTGTTGCAACTTGGCGAAGGCCTTGACCAGCGGCAGGACAAACTCCGCCATGGCTGGATCTTCCGCCGCTGTTTCCAGATAGGTCGAGACCGGATGGAAGAACCGGCGCAGCAGACGGCCGACGCCGACGCCGAGCTTGCGGCCGACAAGATCGAGGGCCTGGATACCGTTGGTGCCTTCATAGATCTGCGTGATGCGGGCATCGCGCACCAGTTGCTCCATGCCCCAATCACGGATGAAACCGTGGCCACCGAAAACCTGGACACCGAGATTGGCGGCGTTGAAGCCGTGGTCGGTCAAATAGGCTTTGACCAGCGGTGTCAGCAAGGCAACCAGATCATCGGCCTCCTGGCGGCGCTCGGCATCGGGATGATGCGTCGAAATATCGAGTTCGATGCCGGCCCAATAGGCGAGCGCGCGACAGGCCTCGGTATTGGCCCGTTGGGTCAGCAGCATGCGGCGGATATCCGGATGCACGATGATGGGATCGGCCGGCTTGTCGGGTGCCTTGGTGCCGCTGAGGCTGCGCATCTGCAGCCGTTCCTTGGCATAGGTGACGGCGCCCTGATAGGCGGCCTCGGCAATGCCAAGGCCCTGGATGCCGACCGCCAGACGCGCCGTGTTCATCATGGTGAACATGGCGGCCATGCCCTTGTGCATCTTGCCGACCAGCCAGGCCTGAGCGCCATCGAAGTTCATGACGCAGGTTGACGACGCCTTGATGCCCATCTTCTTCTCGATGGCACCGCAGACCAGCTTGTTGCGGCTACCCGGATTGCCGTTGGCATCGGGGATGAACTTCGGACAGACGAAAAGCGAGATGCCACGAATGCCGGCCGGTGCGTCAGGCAAGCGCGCCAGCACCAGATGGATGATGTTCTCGGTCAGGTCATGCTCGCCGGCGGAAATGAAGATCTTGGTGCCGGTGATCTGATAGCTGCCATCGGATTGCGGTTCGGCGCGGGTCTTGATCAGGCCAAGATCGGTGCCGCATTGCGGTTCGGTCAGGCACATGGTGCCGGACCACACACCGCTGACCAGCTTGGGCAGATAAAGCTGCTTTTGCTCTGGTGTGCCATGCAGATGCAGCGCGTTATAGGCGCCGTTGCTGAGGCCCGGATACATGCCGAAAGAGAGGTTGGCCGAGCAGATCATCTCCTCGACAGCGAAGTTGATGGCCTTGGGCAATCCCTGGCCACCGTAATCGGGATCGCAGGGCAGGCCGGGCCAGCCGCCCTCGACGAATTTCGTGTAGGCTTCCTTGAAGCCTTTCGGCGTCGTCACTGTGCCATTGTCGAAATGGCAGCCTTCTTCATCACCGGAATGATTGAGCGGCTGGAGTTCATGGCTGCAGAACTTCGCTGCCTCGTCGAAGATGGCATCGACCACATCCGTCGTCGCATCGGCAAAGCCTGGCAGGCTGGTGAGTTGGCTGACGTTCAGGACTTCGTTCAATACGAAGCGAATGTCACGCAAGGGCGCTGTATAAGCTGGCATGAGTCGCTCCTCAGTTCCGTAACGGCTTGCCGGTCGACAGCATGTGTTCCATGCGGGCGAGTGTGGGTCCGGTGTGCAGCAGTTTCATGAAGCCCTGCTTGGCGATCTTATTGATCTGATCTTCGCCGATGATCTCTGTCACATCGGTATTGCCACCGGTCAGCGCCTCGGCCAGAGCCAGGGAGACTGTGCGATCATGAGCGAGCGCCTTGCCCTGGGCGACGAAGCCATCGACCGCCAGGGTCAGCGCGGTTTTGCCACTGGG
>Ga0247779_1000546_pt1 | contig 23082 bp, 25 predicted proteins | sample UWRJL221509R5_FD_179925 | JGI IMG/M metagenome (GOLD analysis project Ga0247779, IMG submission 179925) | Plant litter microbial communities from Arlington Agricultural Research Station in Wisconsin, United States - UWRJ-L221-509R-5 | ecosystem: Environmental > Terrestrial > Plant litter >... | reverse complement strand
GACCAGTTCCTCGACGATGGCCTCGTCCTCCATCTGCGCCCACTGCTTGACGTGGACGTTGCCTTCCTCGAAGTGCCGCGCCAGGTCGCGCACGTACTCGGTCTTGCGTGCCGCCAGGCCGATCGCGCGCAGCGCCTCGACCGGCTGCGCCAGCACCGCGGCGGGCAGGATGCGCGAGCCGGGCGTGGTGGTCAGTGCGAGGAAGCGCTCCCACAGGGCCTGCGCAGACTTGACCGTGATCTGCTGGCCGATCACCGAGCGAGCCAGCGTCGTGAACGCGTCGCCGCGCAACTTCAGCCGCGCCTCGCCGAACTGCGGGATCAGCTTCTTCATCACGCGGTCCCGCTTCACCAGATGACGGCAGGCCTCGTCCCAATACTCGGGCGTGACGTCCGGGGCGGCCCCGGGCACCTTCGCGCGCGCCACGCTCAGGCCTTCACCCAGGTGGTGCCTGCGGCCGTGTCCTTCAGGACGATGCCGGCGGCCAGCAGTTCCGCGCGGATGCGGTCGGCACCGGCGAAGTCGCGGGCGGCCTTGGCGGCGGCACGGGCGGCGATCTGTGCCTCGATGGCCGCCTCGTCCAGGCCGGAGCCGGCCTGCAGGTACTGGCGCGGGGCCTGCTGCAGGATGCCCAGCACGCCGCCGAGCTGCCTCAGCAGCGCGGCGTCCTGCGGGTCACGGCTCTTGTTGACCTGGTTGGCCAGTTCGAACAGTACGGCGACGGCACCGGGGGTGTTGAAGTCTTCGTCCATCGCGGCCTTGAAGGCGGCGGGCTGCGGCAGGCTCCAGTCGACCGCAGCGGCGGCCGGCGCGGCCTCGACGGTGTCCAGCGCCGTGTACAGCCGGCGCAGCGAGTTGCGTGCGTCGTCGAGGTTCGCGTCACTGAAATTGAAGGGGCTGCGGTAGTGCGTGCGCAGCATGAAGTAGCGCAGCGTCTCGCCGTCGTAGCTCTTCAGCACGTCACGGATCGTGAAGAAGTTGCCCAGGCTCTTGGACATCTTCTCGCCGTCGACGTTGAGGAAGCCGTTGTGCAGCCAGTAGCTGGCGAACGGGTAGCCGGCGCCCTGGCTCTGCGCGATCTCGTTCTCGTGGTGCGGGAACTGCAGGTCGGCGCCGCCACCATGGATGTCGAAGCTCTCGCCCAGCAGCGCGCAGCTCATAGCCGAGCACTCGATGTGCCAGCCGGGCCGGCCGGGGCCGTAGTCGCTGGCGTACTTGGCATCAGCCGGTTCCTCGGGCTTGGCGGCCTTCCAGAGCACGAAGTCCAGCGGATCCTGCTTGCCGTCCTCGTTCACCGCCACGCGCTCTCCGGCGCGCAGGTCGTCCAGGCTCTTGCCGCTCAGCTTGCCGTAGCCGTCGAACTTGCGCACGGCGTAGTTGACGTCGCCGTCGGTTGCGCGATAGGCCAGGCCGCGCTGCTCCAGCCGATCGATCAGCGACAGCATCTGCGGCACGTAGTCGGTGGCGCGCGGCTCATGATCCGGCGACATCAGGCCGACGGCAGCGAAGTCCGCGTGCATCGCGGCCGTCATCTGATCGGTGAGCTGCCGGATCGTGATGCCGCGCTCGACGGCGCGCCGGATGATCTTGTCATCGATATCCGTGATGTTGCGGACGTAGGTGACCTTGTAGCCACTGGCGCGCAGCCAGCGGTTGATCACGTCGAACGCCATGTTCATCCGCAGGTGACCCATGTGGCACAGGTCATAGACCGTGATGCCGCAAACGTACATTCGCACGTTGCCGGGGTCGATCGGAGTGAAAGGCTGGACCGCGCGGGCCAGCGTGTTGTAGAGGCGAAGGGACATGGAATTGGGCCGGCCCGTGACCGGCGTCAGCTGCGCCTGGCGTCAGGCAGCGCGGCGTGCAAGGGCACCGTAGAATGGCCCGCAGTATACCGGCAGGGTCCCGCGGCGATGCCCGCCTGATCCCCGCCCGCCCCCCGGATTAGCCCACCCCACCGGGCCCCGCCGCGCACCCGAGACCCCACTCAAACCGATGCAAATCCGCAAGTTCCTCAAGCTGGCGATCCTGGCCCTGATGCTGGGCGCAGGCCTGGCCGCCCGCGCCGCCAACGAACTCGACACTGCCCAGAAGCTGTGGCTTGCCGGCCAGCGCCAGCAGGCGATAGCCACCATCGAGCAGGCGCTCAAGGCGACGCCGGACGAACTGAAGCTGCGCTTCGCGCTCGGTGTGATGAAGATGGAGACCGGCGCACGCGACGAGGCGACCCGCATCTTCACCGCGCTGACGCAGGACTTCCCGGACCTGTCGGACCCGTTCAACAACCTGGCCGTCATCCACGCCGGCACCGGTGAGTTGGACCAGGCGCAGTCCGACCTTGAACAGGCGTTGCGCTTGCAGCCCGACAACGCGCAGGCCCAGGAAAACATGGGCGACCTGATGCTGCGCCTCGCGCAGCGCGCCTACCAGCGCGCGCAGGGCGCGCAGATTGCCCCGAGCGACGCGCTGGCGTTGAAGCTCAGGCGCACGCAGGATCTGATCAAGGCCAATACGGCCGGCCGCTGAGGGACAATCCGTCCCGCATCCAGGACCCGACACCCATGCCATCCATGCACAAAGCGACGATTAACGTGACGATCAAGCGCACCCTCGGCGGCCTCGCCGCTCTTCTGCTGGCCTTTGCCGCCCAGGCCCAGACCGTCAAGCTGACCACCTCGATGGGCGACATCCGCATCCAGCTCGATGCCGAGAAAGCACCCAAGTCGGTGGCCAACTTTCTCCAGTATGTGAAGTCCGGCCAGTACAACGGCACGGTGTTCCACCGCGTGATCGCGAACTTCATGATCCAGGGCGGTGGCTTCACCACCAAGATGGAGCAGAAGCCCACCAAGGCGCCGATTCCGCTGGAGTCGCGAAACGGCCTGCACAACGTGCGCGGCAGCGTCGCGATGGCTCGCACCGGCGACCCCAACTCGGCCACCTCACAATTCTTCATCAACACGGTCGACAACGCATTCCTCGACGCCGACAACTCGCGCGACGGCAATGGCTATGCGGTGTTCGGCCAAGTCATCGAGGGCATGGAGGTGGTCGACAAGATCCGCGCCGTGCCCGTGACGGACTCGGGCATGTTCCAGAACGTGCCGCAGACGCCCGTCATCATCACCAAAGCCATCGTGGAGCCCAAGAAATGAGCAAGAAAGTCGAACTGCAAACGAACCATGGCCGCATCGTCATCGAACTCGACGACGAGAAGGCCCCGGCCACGACCGAGAACTTCCTGAACTACGTGAAGAAGGGCCACTACGACGGCACGATCTTCCACCGCGTGATCAAGGGCTTCATGATTCAGGGCGGCGGCATGGAATCCGGCATGAAGCAGAAGGCCACGGACGCGACGATCCAGAACGAATCGTCCAACGGCCTGACCAACGACAAGTACACCTTGGCGATGGCCCGCACCAGCGCCCCTCACTCCGCGTCCAGCCAGTTCTTCATCAACACGAAGAACAACGGCTTCCTCAACAAGGCCGAGAGCTCGGACGGCTGGGGCTATGCGGTGTTCGGCAAGGTCGTCGAGGGCCAGGAGATCGTCGATGCGATCGAGAAGGTGGCGACCGGCCGCCAGATGGGCCACAGCGACGTACCGAACGAGGACGTCGTGATCGAGCGCGCCACCGAGCTCACTGCCTGAAATTGCCGCCTGATATCGCCGAGCTGACCCTGCCGGCCGACTGGCGCCGGATCGACTTTCTGTCGGACCTGCACCTGTCGCCGGACACGCCGGCCACCTTCGCCGCATTGGCGAGCCACCTCGAAGAAACCGCCGCCGAGGCGGTTTTTTTGCTGGGCGACATCTTCGAGGTCTGGGTCGGCGACGACGCGCGCTTCGACCCGTTCGAAGCCCGCTGCGTCGTGCTGCTGCGCGCGGCGTCCGAGCGGCGCAAGCTCTTCTTCATGCCGGGCAACCGGGACTTTCTCGTCGGCGACGCGATGCTGGCCGACTGCGGCATGACGCGCCTCAGCGATCCGACGGTGCTCAACGCCTGCGGCCAGCGCCTGCTGCTGACGCACGGCGACGCACTGTGCCTGGAAGACCAGCCCTACCAGGCCTTCCGCGCGCAGGTGCGCGATCCTGCGTGGCAGGCCGCGCTGCTTTCCAAACCGCTGGCCGAGCGCCGCGAGATCGGCCGGCAGATGCGCGCCGCCAGCATGGCGAAACAGGCCGGGCAGGAGCTCTGGGCCGATCTGGACGCCGAGGCCTGCCGACAGTGGCTCGCTACGGCCGGATGCCAGACGATGATCCACGGGCACACGCACCGGCCGGCGGTCCACGATCTTGGCGATGGCTTGCGACGTTATGTCCTGTCCGACTGGGACTTCGAGGCCACGCCGCCGCGCGGCGACGTCCTGCGCCTGCGCCACGCTGGCTTGCGACGAATCGACCTCGCATGATCGGTGGGCTCTGGAAACGCTGGCGCGAGGCCAAGGCGCTGGAGCGCCACGCGATCCCCGACGCGCTGTGGGAACTGACGCTGCTGCGCTACCCCTTCCTCGCGCGGCGCAGCGCGGAGGACATCGCCGAACTGCGCCGGCTCTGCTCGCTGTTCCTCGCAAGCAAGGAGTTCCACGGCGTCGGCGGCTTCGAGGTCACCGACGAGATCGCACTGGCCGTGGCCGCGCAGGCCTGCCTGCCGGTGCTGAAGCTGGGCCTGGCGTGGTACGACGGCTTCGTCGGTATCGTGATGCACGCGGACGAGGTGCTGGCGCCGCGCGAGGTGATGGACGAGGACGGCATCGTTCATCAGTACGAAGAGGCGCTGGTCGGCGAGGCGATGGAGGGCGGGCCGCTGATGCTGACCTGGGCCGCCGCAGCGCCCGAGGAATTCGCGGACGAGTCGGCCGTGTTCAACGTCGTCATCCACGAGTTCGCGCATGTGATCGACATGCGCGACGGCTGGGCGGACGGCGTGCCACCGCTGCCGAGCGCCGAGGCCCGCGAGCTGTGGCTCGACGTGCTCGAGGCCGAGTGGAACGAGTTCTGCGACCGGGTCGATGCCGGCGAGGAAACGCTGATCGACCCCTACGGCGCCGAGAGCCCGGAAGAGTTCTTCGCCGTTGCCGTCGAAGCCTTCTTCGTCGCGCCTGCCGAGATGAAAAAAGAGCAGCCGGCTTTGTACCGGCTGCTCTCGGACTTCTTCCGTCAGGGCTGAGGACAATCAGCTAGCGGTCGCGGGCTCCGCCTTCGGCTTGTTGTTGGCCTTGTTCGGCTGGATGTCCAACACGACCTCGCCCTTGTCGTCCACGTCGACACTCAGGCGGCCACCGTCGACCAGGCGGCCGAACAGCAGTTCGTCGGCCAGCGCGCGGCGGATCGTGTCCTGGATCAGGCGCTGCATCGGGCGCGCGCCCATCAGCGGATCGAAGCCCTTCTTCGCCAGGTGCTTGCGCAGCGCGTCGCTGAACGTGACCTCGACCTTCTTCTCCTGCAACTGGCTCTCCAGTTGCAGCAGGAACTTGTCGACCACGCGCATGATGATTTCCTCGTCCAGCGCGCGGAAGGACACGATCGCGTCCAGGCGGTTGCGGAACTCGGGCGTGAACAGGCGCTTGATGTCGGCCATCTCATCACCCTGCTGGCGCTGGGTGGTGAAACCGATGGTGGACTTGTTCATCGCCTCGGCGCCCGCATTGGTCGTCATGATGATGATGATGTTGCGGAAATCCGCCTTACGGCCGTTGTTGTCGGTCAGCGCGCCGTGGTCCATCACCTGCAGCAACACGTTGAAGACGTCCGGGTGAGCCTTCTCGATCTCGTCGAGCAGCAGCACCGCATGCGGCTTCTTCGTCACCGCCTCGGTCAGCAGGCCGCCCTGGTCGAAACCGACGTAGCCCGGAGGCGCGCCGATCAGGCGGCTCACCGCATGGCGCTCCATGTACTCCGACATGTCGAAGCGGATCAGCTCGATGCCCAGGATGTAGGCGAGCTGCTTCGCGACCTCGGTCTTGCCGACGCCGGTGGGGCCGCTGAACAGGAAGGAGCCGATCGGCTTGTCCGGCTTGCCCAGGCCCGAGCGCGCCATCTTGATGGCCGCGGCCAGCGCATCGATCGCCGGCTCCTGGCCGAACACGACGCTCTTCAGGTCGCGGTCCAGGCTCTTCAGCTTGCCGCGGTCGTCGGTCGACACGGACGCGGGCGGGATGCGCGCGATCTTGGCGACGATGTCCTCGACCTCGGCACGCGTGATGGTCTTCTTCTGCTTGTTCTTCGGCAGGATGCGCTGGGCAGCGCCGGCCTCGTCGATGACGTCGATCGCCTTGTCGGGCAGATGACGGTCATTGATGTACTTGGCCGACAGTTCGGCCGCCGCCTGCAGGGCGCCCAACGCGTACTTGACGCTGTGGTGCTCCTCGAAGCGCGACTTCAGGCCCTTCAGGATCTCGATCGTCTGCTCGACCGAAGGCTCGGCCACGTCCACCTTCTGGAAGCGACGGGACAGCGCAGCATCCTTCTCGAAGATGCCGCGGTACTCGGTGAAGGTGGTGGCGCCGATGCACTTCATCGCGCCGGAACTTAGCGCCGGCTTCAGCAGGTTGCTGGCGTCCAGCGTGCCGCCCGAGGCCGCACCGGCGCCGATCAGCGTATGGATCTCGTCGATGAAGAGGATCGCGTTGGGCTGGTCCTTCAGCTGCTTCAGCACCGCCTTCAGGCGCTGCTCGAAATCGCCGCGGTACTTGGTGCCCGCCAGCAGCGCGCCCATGTCCAGCGAATAGACGACGGCCTCGGCCAGCACCTCGGGCACGTCGCCCTCGGTGATGCGCCAGGCCAGGCCTTCGGCGATCGCGGTCTTGCCCACGCCGGCCTCGCCGACCAGCAGCGGGTTGTTCTTGCGGCGGCGGCACAGCACCTGCACGACGCGCTCCACTTCCAGCTCGCGGCCGATCAGCGGATCAATCTTGCCGTCCTTGGCGAGTTGGTTCAGGTTGGCCGTGAACTGCTCCAGTGGCGAGCCCTTGCCGCCCTGGCCTTCAGCCTCTTCGCGCTCGGCCTCGTTGCCGGCGCCGCCCTCGGCACCACCCTTCGGCGGCTCCGGCGGTTCGCTCTTCTTGATGCCGTGGGCGATGAAATTGACCACATCCAGGCGCGTCACGCCCTGCTGGTGCAGGTAGTAGACGGCGTGCGAGTCCTTCTCGCCGAAGATCGCGACCAGCACGTTGGCGCCGGTCACTTCCTTCTTGCCGCTGCCGGTGGACTGCACGTGCATGATGGCGCGCTGAATCACGCGCTGGAAGCCCAGCGTCGGCTGGGTGTCCACCTCATCGGTGCCGCCCACGGTGGGCGTGTTTTCCTTGATGAACTGGGCGAGCGACTTGCGAAGGTCGTCCAGGTTCGCCGAGCAGGCACGCAGGACTTCCGCAGCGGACGGGTTGTCCAGCAGGGCCATCAGCAAGTGCTCGACGGTGATGAATTCGTGTCGCTGCTGGCGCGCTTCAACGAACGCCATGTGCAGGCTGACTTCAAGCTCTTGCGCAATCATGCGGCCTCCATAATGCACTGCAAAGGATGGCCGGCTCGCCGGGCGGCGGCCAGCACCAATTCGACCTTCGTCGCCGCAACGTCCTTCGTGAAGACGCCGCAGACCCCACGCCCTTCGTGGTGGATTTTGAGCATGATCTGGGTCGCCGTATCCAGGTCATGGCGAAAATATTCTTGCAACACCATAACGACGAATTCCATCGGCGTGAAATCGTCATTCAACAGCAGCACCTGGTAAAGGCGCGGAGGTTCGGTTTTCTGCGGAACGCGCTCGACGGTGGTGACCCCGTCGCCGTCTTCCCCACCCGGCTTCTGATCGGGCGGCAGTGGAGGTTGAGAGGGGATATCTGGCATGGACCGATTCTATAGAGAGCGCATCAAACCCGCTGACGGCCGGGGGTTCCGGCTCCGTGACGGGCGGCACGCCGCGACCTGATTCCATCTTGCGCCGCTGTGTCGAATTGCAAGCACCGCCTGCGTTGCCGATTCCAATATTTTTGTGACGCCGGGAGGAACTCCGGGTCTGCCCCAACCGGGCAGCTACCGAATTGACACGGGATTGACAAAATTCACAAAATGCCGCTGGTGCATAAAGACACCGGGACGGAGGCGTTATGGCTTTAGGGACAGTGAAGTGGTTCAACGATGCCAAGGGTTTTGGCTTCATTGAACCGGAGGCAGGGGGAGAAGATGTATTTGCGCATTTCTCAGCGATTCAGATGGAAGGGTTCCGGACCCTTCGCCAAGGCAGCCAGGTAAGTTTCGAACTGGTGCAAGGCCCCAAAGGCCAGCTGGCGCAGAACATCACGCCAATGGAAGTCAGTAACCCCGCCAGCCGAGCCGCCGCTCCGCTAGGTGCGGAAGTCGCTCACTGAACGACGCGAAGCCCGCCAGCAGCGGGCTTCCTTGCTCGCGCTCGCACTTCCCTTCATCAGCGCCGGCTGCAGCAATAAGCTTCGGTCCGGTAGGGAAACGCGACCGTATCGCGCCGGCGCAACGCCGGATGCTCGGCGATCAGCTCGCGCAGGCGGCGCGCCACCTCGGCCTTCTCGCCAGGCGGCAGCGCGGCGATGAAGCTGACCGACAGGATCCTGTCGACGATCACTTCCTCGGGCGTGCCGACGTGGGCATTCACGAAGCTGCGCGGCGCCGGTAGATCGAAATACGGGCTCGCGTCGAAGGGTTGGCGCCAATCGCCCTTGTAGAAACGCGGCGCATCGCCCTCGTAGGGCGTGATGATCCCGGTCAACTCCGCCACCCAGTCGACCGACTCGTCGCGCACGTTCCAGACCAGGCCCAGCCGGCCGCCAGGCCTGAGCACCCGGTGGATCTCCTCCAGCTCCGCCACGCCCGCGAACCAGTGGAAGGCCTGCGCGCAGACAACCACGTCGGCGCTGGCCGTGTCCAGCGGCATCGAGGCCCCCGTGCCGGTCATCGCCGCGACACCCGGCAGTGTGGCCGCCAGTTCAGCGCGCATCGCATCCACCGGCTCGACGGCCGTCACCGTAGCGCCGGCCGCCAGCAGCCGCTTGGTAAATTTGCCGGTGCCCGCGCCGAGATCGACGACATGGCTGCCCGGCACCACGCCGAGTTCATCCGTCAGCCACCCGGCGAGTTCCGCCGGGTACTCCGGCCGGCCACGCGCATAACTCTTCGCATCGACGGCATAGCCCTGGCGGGCCGCCTGATGGATCTGATCGCTCATCGTCGCGCGCTCCCCGGCCTACCGGACCTTACATGTTGTCGATCATCACCTGGCCGAAGCCGCTGCAAGACACCTGCGTGGCACCGTCCATCAGCCGGGCGAAGTCGTAGGTAACCTTCTTGCTGGCGATGGCCGCCTCCAGCGACGAGATGATCAACGCGGCCGCCTCGATCCAGCCGAGGTGCCGCAGCATCATCTCGGCGCTGAGGATCGAGGAGCCGGGATTGACGTAGTCCTTGCCGGCATAGCGCGGTGCCGTCCCGTGCGTGGCCTCGAAGCAGGCCACCGACTCCGACATATTGGCGCCCGGCGCGATGCCCATGCCACCGACCTGTGCGGCCAGCGCATCGGAGATGTAGTCGCCGTTCAGGTTCAGCGTGGCGACGACCGAGTATTCGGCCGGGCGCATCAAGATCTGCTGCAGGAAGGCGTCGGCGATCGAGTCCTTGATCGTGATCGTGCGGCCGGTCTTCGGGTTCGTTAGCCGGCACCAGGGGCCACCATCGATCAGTTCGGCACCGAACTCCTTCTGCGCCAGCGCATAGCCCCAGTCGCGGAACGCGCCCTCGGTGAACTTCATGATGTTGCCCTTGTGCACCAAGGTCACGCTGGGCTTGTCATGGTCGATCGCGTACTGGATGGCCTTGCGCACCAGACGCTCGGTCCCCTCGCGCGAAACCGGCTTGACCCCGATCGCCGAGGTCTCGGGGAAGCGGATCTTGCGCGCGCCCATCTCGTCCCGCAGGAACTTGATCAGCTTCTTCGCCTGCTCGCTCTCGGCCGCGAACTCGATGCCGGCATAGATGTCCTCCGAGTTCTCGCGGAAGATGACCATGTTCGTCTTCTCCGGCTCCTTCAGCGGCGAGGGCACGCCCTTGAAGTACTGCACCGGGCGCAGGCAGACGTAAAGATCCAGTTCCTGGCGCAGCGTCACGTTCAGAGAACGGATGCCGCCGCCCACCGGCGTGGTCAGCGGCCCCTTGATCGAGACGATGAACTCCTTCAGCGCGGCCAGGGTTTCGTCGGGCAGCCAGACATCGAGGCCGTAGATTCCGGTCGCCTTCTCGCCGGCATAGACCTCCATCCACTGGATCTTGCGCTTGCCGCCGTAGGCCTTGGCCACCGCCGCATCGACTACCTTCAGCATCACCGGCGTGACATCCGCACCCACGCCGTCGCCTTCGATGAAGGGGACGATCGGCTCGTCCGGCACGTTCAGCGAGTTGTCGGCATTGACCGAGATCCTGGCACCCTGTTCGGGAACCGCGATGTGCTGGTACATGGGGAATCGTCTCCGGGATGAACTTCGAAAATTCTGGAAAAAAGCCGGCGCATCGGCGCCGGCTTTGGGGCTAAGCGAATCGGTGCTCGATCAGGCAGCCACCGTCGCCAAGGCCGCGTTGAGGGTCGCGCTCGGGCGCATCACGCGCTCCAGCTTGTCCATGTCGGGCTTGTAGTAGCCGCCGATGTCCGCCGGCTGGCCCTGCACCGCGGCGAGCTCGGCGACGATCTTGGACTCGTTGTCGGCCAGGGCCTTGGCCAGCGGCGCGAACTTGGCCGCCAGTTCGGCGTCCTCGGTCTGCGCGGCCAGCGCCTGGGCCCAATACAGGGCCAGGTAGAACTGGCTGCCGCGGTTGTCCAGCTGACCGGTCTTGGGGCTCGGGTTGCGGTTGTTGTCCAGCAGCTTGCCCGTGGCCGAGTCCAGCGTGGTCGCCAGCAAGGTCGCGCGGGCGTTCTTGTTCTTGCGGCCCAGGTCTTCCAGGCTGACCGCCAGCGCCAGGAATTCGCCCAGTGAATCCCAGCGCAGATGGTTTTCCTCGACCAGCTGCTGCACGTGCTTGGGCGCCGAACCGCCGGCACCGGTTTCGTACATGCCGCCGCCGGCCATCAGCGGAACGATGGACAGCATCTTGGCCGAGGTGCCCAGCTCCATGATCGGGAACAGGTCGGTCAGGTAGTCGCGCAGGATGTTGCCGGTGGCGCTGATCGTATCCAGGCCGCGGATCACCCGCTCCAGCGTGTAACGCATCGCGCGCACCTGGCTCATGATCTGGATGTCCAGGCCGCTGGTGTCGTGCTCGTGCAGGTACATGCGGACCTTGGTGATCAGCTGTGCCTCGTGCGGACGGTAGGAATCGAGCCAGAACACGACGGGCATGCCGGAGTTGCGGGCACGCGTGACGGCCAGCTTGACCCAGTCGCGGATCGCAGCGTCCTTGACCTGGCACATGCGCCAGATGTCACCCTGCTCCACGTCCTGGCTCATCAGCACTTCGCCGCTGTCCAGGTCGGTGATGTTGGCGACGCCGTCTTCCGGGATCTCGAAGGTCTTGTCGTGCGAACCGTATTCCTCGGCCTGCTGCGCCATCAGGCCGACATTGGGCACCGTGCCCATGGTCTTCGGATCGAAGGCGCCGTGCCACTTGCAGAAGTTGATGATCTCCTGGTAGATGCGGGCGAAGGTCGATTCCGGCATCACGGCCTTGACTTCCTTCAGGCGGCCGTCGGCACCGTACATCTTGCCGCCGGCGCGGATCATCGCGGGCATTGAGGCGTCGACGATGACGTCGTTGGGCGAGTGGAAGTTGGTGATGCCCTTGGCCGAATCGACCATGGCCAGCTCGGGGCGATGCTCCTGGCAGGCGTGCAGGTCACGCTTGATCTCGTCCTGCTTGCTCTGCGGCAGCGTGGCGATCTTGTTGTAGAGATCGACCATGCCGTTGTTGACGTTGATGCCCAGTTCGTCGAACAGCTTGCCGTGCTTCTCGAAGGCGTCGCGGTAGAAGATCTTGACGCAATGGCCGAAGACGATCGGGTGCGAGACCTTCATCATCGTCGCCTTGACGTGCAGCGAGAACATCACGCCGGTCTTGTGCGCGTCCTCGATTTCCTTCTCGTAGAAGTCCAGCAGCGCCTTCTTGCTCATGAACATCGAGTCGACGACCTCGCGATCCTGAAGCGCCACCTTGGCCTTCAGCACGATGGTCTTGCCGCTCTTGGTCAGCAGTTCCATCTTGACGTTGCGCGGGCGGTCCATCGTCATCGACTTTTCGCCGTGATAGAAGTCGCCGGCGTGCATGTGCGAGACGTGCGAGCGCGAAGCCTGGCTCCACTCGGCCATGCTGTGCGGGTTCTTGCGGGCGTATTCCTTGACGGCCTTGGGCGCGCGGCGATCCGAGTTGCCTTCGCGCAGCACCGGGTTCACGGCGGAACCGATGCACTTGTTGTAGCGGGCGCGGACATCCTTGTCCTCGTCCGTTTCGGGCTTCTCCGGGTAAGCGGGGATCTTGTAGCCCTTGTCCTGCAGTTCCTTGATCGCTGCCTTCAACTGCGCAACGGACGCGCTGATGTTGGGCAGCTTGATGATGTTGGCCTCGGGCTTCAGCGTGAGCTTGCCGAGTTCCGCCAGGCGGTCCGGAACGCGCTGTTCTTCGGTCAGGCATTCCGGGAACTGGCCGAGGATGCGACCAGCGACGGAGATGTCGCTGGTCTCCACATGAACGCCAGCGGGCGCCGCGAAGGCGCGGATGATGGGCAGGAAAGAGGCGGTCGCCAGAAGCGGTGCCTCGTCCGTCAGGGTGTAGATGATGGTCGGTTGCTGAGCGCTCATGCTTGTATCCAGATCAGTCTTATCAGGCGTTCGCGAAGCGCGCGGTTACGCGAAATTGGCCTGTGCGAAGTCCCAGTTCACCAGATGGGTCAGGAAGGCCTCGAGGAACTTCGGGCGCAGGTTGCGGTAGTCGATGTAGTAGGCGTGTTCCCAGACGTCGACCGTCAGCAGCGCCTTGTCGGCCGTGGTCAGCGGGGTGCCGGCGGCGCCGGTGTTGACGATGTCGACGCTGCCGTCGGCTTTCTTCACAAGCCAGGTCCAGCCGGAACCGAAGTTGCCGACGGCGCTCTTCGTGAAGGCTTCCTTGAAGGCGTCGAAGCTGCCCCACTTGGCATTGATCGCGTCGGCCAGCGCGCCGGTGGGAGCGCCACCGCCTTGCGGCTTCATGCAGTTCCAGAAGAAGGTGTGGTTCCAGATCTGGGCGGCGTTGTTGTAGATGCCGCCGCTGGACTTCTTGACGATTTCCTCCAGCGTCATCGACTCGAACTCGGTGCCCTTCTGCAGGTTGTTCAGGTTCACCACGTAGGCGTTGTGGTGCTTGCCGTGGTGATACTCCAGCGTTTCCTGGCTGTAGTGGGGGGCCAGGGCGTCCTTCGGGTAGGGCAGTGCGGGGAGAGTGTGTTCCATGTCAGTTCCTCTGGTGGGGGGTGGAATTCGTGTCGCCAACGATTGTAGGCAGCTTGCTCAGCACCTGCATGCGAGCCTTGCCATCGGCCAGCACGGCAGTGACCTCGGCGCCGGTCTGAAGCTGGTCGACCGAGCTGAGCGCGCGGCCGCGACCATCGTCGAGCCAGGCATAGCCGCGAGACAGGACGGAGTGCGGATCGAGCGCCGCGAGGCGTGCGGCCAGCGCGTCGAGCCGGTGCTGCTGCGTCCTTAAGGCCGCAGGCACCGCCCGCGCGCCGCGCTGTGCCAGGTTGTCCAGGCGCTGCTGCTGCAACAGCTGCCGCCGAGGCAAGACCTGACCCAGCGACTGCCCCAGCAAGGCCAACCGGCGCCGTTCCCGCGCCAAGGTCTCGCTCGGGCGGGCAAGGCGCATGCCGGCGCGATCGAGGCGCTGGGCCATGGTGTCGAGGACGGTCTCGACGCGGCGCACGAGGCCGCGCTCGAGCACATCCAGCAGTTCTAGCTGCGAGGCGCGCGAAGGCGCGGCCAGTTCGGCGGCCGCCGTCGGCGTCGGGGCGCGCAGGTCGGCGGCCAGGTCGCTGAGGGTCACGTCCGTCTCGTGGCCGACGCCGCAGATCACGGGCAGCGCCGAGCCGGCCACGGCACGCACGACGCGTTCGTCGTTGAAGGCCCAGAGGTCTTCCAGCGAACCGCCGCCGCGCACCAGCAGCAGCGCGTCGACCTCGGCCCGGGCGTTGGCCGTGTGCAGGGCCTGCACCAGGGCCGCGGGCGCCTGGTCGCCCTGCACCAGGCTCGGGTACACGACGACTGCGACATGCGGTGCGCGGCGCGCCAGGGCCGTGAGCACATCGTGCAGCGCGGCGCCGGCCGTGGAGGTGATGACGCCGAGCCTGCGCGGGAACGCGGGCAAGGGCCTCTTGCGCTGTGCATCGAACAGGCCCTCGCCTTCCAGCTTGGCCTTCAGCCGCAGGAACTGCTCGTACAGCGCACCGGCGCCGGCGCGGCGCATCGCCTCGACGATGAACTGGAGTTCGCCCCGCGGCTCGTACAGCGCCAGCTTGCCGCGCAGCTCGACCAGGGCGCCGTCGCCCGGCGTGAAGTCGAGCATGCCCGCCGCGCGGCGGAACATCGCGCAGCGCAACGTGGCCTGCTGGCCGTCGGCGTCCTTCAGGCTGAAATAGCAGTGGCCGCTGCCGGCGCGGGTGAAGCCGGAAATCTCGCCGTTGACGGTGACCGAAGCGAAGCGCGCGGCAAGGCTGTCGGACACGGCCGTCAGCAAGCCCGAAACACTCCAGACCACCCGTTGCAGACCCTGCTGCGATGGGCGCTGCCAGGGCTCAACCATGCGCAAACCCAATGCCCATGCGGGCCGAGAACTCCACAGCCGCGCCAATACTGGGCTGGCGGCCGGTCTTGCCTGTCACGGTGCCGTCACACGCACACAAGCGCTTGTTTTTCAAGTCGTTTTGTCCTGCTCAAGAAAGAGGCAAAGTGTTCAAGCCGCTGATTTTCCGGGCTCCGCGCTCGCGCAGACCCCGCTTGCCCACAAAGTTATCCACAGCGGAAGTGGATTGTTTCCGAGGCGCAAAGCCCGCGCCGGCGCCCGGGCAAGCCTTGGCTTTTGAGGCCCCGGCTTCGGGCCATAATCGCGCGCAAATCCCGGGTGCAGGACGCACGCATCGGGCCGCAATTTCACCAACCCGACGACGGGAGTCATCCTTGCTTTCGATCATACAAGCCGCCGGCTGGCCGATCTGGCCCTTGCTCCTCTGTTCGGTCGTTGCCCTCGCCTTGGTGATCGAGCGCTTCTCCAGCCTGCGCACCAGCCGCATCGCCCCGCCGAGGCTGCTCGATGAAGTGCTGGGCGTGACCAGCCAGCAGATGCCGACGCCGGACATGGTCAACCGCCTGGCCGAGAACTCGCTGCTCGGCCAGGTGCTTGCCGCCGGCCTGCGCGCTGTGACGGCCGAGCCGAACATGAATGAAGAGAAGCTGCGTCAGGTCTTCGAGCTGGCCGGCCGCCGCGCCATCCACCAGCTGGAGCGCTACCTGAACACGCTGGGCACGATCGCCACCGCCGCGCCGCTGCTGGGCCTGCTGGGTACCGTCGTCGGCATGATCGAGATCTTCGGCAGCCAGGCCCCCGGCGGCAGCAACCCGACGCTGCTCGCGCACGGCATCTCGATCGCGCTCTACAACACCGCCTTCGGTCTGATGATCGCGATCCCCACGCTGATGTTCTACCGCTACTTCCGCGGCAAGGTCGAGGAGTACGTGCTGGAGCTCGAACAATCCAGTGACCGCCTGCTCAGCCAGCTGGTTCGCTACCTCGCCCCATGAAGTTCCGTCACCGCCGCAGCGAAGAGCCGGAGATCAACCTGATCCCGTTCATCGACGTCCTGTTGGTGATCCTGATCTTCCTGATGCTCTCGACCACCTATTCCAAGTTCACCGAGTTGCAGGTGTCGCTGCCGGTGGCCGACGCGGATCAGTTGAAGGAACGTCCGGCGGAGATCGTCGTGGCCGTCTCGGCTGACGGCCGCTACGTCGTCAATGGCAACGCGGTCGAGGGCCGTTCGGTCGAACTGCTCAGCGCCGCCTTGACCCAGGCCGCGAACGGTCGCCCCGAGACGATGATCGTCGTCTCGGCCGATGCTGCCAGCGCGCACCAATCGGTCGTCAACGTGATGGACGCGGCGCGCCGCGCCGGACTGTCGCACCTGACCTTCGCCGCGCAGACCAGCACGGGACGCTGATGACGCTGGCAGATCGCCTGCAGCGCGAGTGGATCGCGGGCGGGCCGCTGTCGCAATTGCTGCGGCCGCTGTCGGCGCTGTATGGCGGCCTACTGGCGCTACGCGCGCTCTTCTACCGCTGGGGCTGGCTGAAGACCGAGCATCTGCCGGTGCCGGTGATCGTCGTGGGCAACTGGATCGTCGGCGGCGCCGGCAAGACGCCGACGACGCTGGCACTGCTGGCGCTCTTGAAGGCGCGCGGCATCCGGGCCGGCGTGATCTCGCGCGGCTATGGGCGTGAGGGTGACGAGGTGCGGCTGGTCTCTCGCGCCTCCACTGCTGGCGAGGCGGGTGACGAGCCGCTGCTGATCCATCTGCGCAGCGGCGTGCCGGTGGCGGTGGGTCGCGACCGTGTGGGCGCGGCCCGCGCGCTGCTTGCGGCGAACCCCGATACGCAAGTGCTGGTCAGCGATGACGGACTGCAGCACTGGCGGCTGCCGCGTTCGCTGGCCGTGCTGGTATTCGACGAGCGGGGCATCGGCAACGGTCGCCTGCTGCCGGCCGGCCCGCTGCGGCAGCCGCCGCGAGTCGAGCTGTTCACCGATGAGATCGTGCTCTATAACGCGGCCCGACCCAGCACCGCCCTGCCCGGTGCGCTGGCACGACGCAGGCTCGGTGGTGCGGTGCGCCTCGACGATTGGTGGGCCGGCCGGCCGGCCTCGCTCGACGCACTGCATGCGTTGCGCGGGCGGCCGTTGCTGGCCGTCGCCGGCATGGCCCTGCCCCAGCGCTTCTTCGACATGCTGCGCGAGCAGGATCTCGCCATTGACACACGGGCGCTGCCCGATCATCACGATTTCGCCGCGCTGCCGTGGCCGGCCGACACGCCGGACGTCGTGCTGACCGAGAAGGACGCTGTGAAGATCAATCCGGCGCGCTGCGCCGCGACCCGCGTCTGGGTCGTCACGCTAGACTTCCAGCCCGAACATGCTTTCGAGCAGCAACTGGTCGAACACCTCGCCCGGCTGCTGCCGACCTAGACCGAAGAATCATGGACACCCGACTGCTGGAAATGCTGGTCTGCCCGCTGTGCAAGGGCCCGCTGGAACACGTGCGCACCGAGACCAGCCGCGAGCTGGTCTGCCATGCCGACCGGCTGGCCTTCCCGGTGCGCGACGGCATTCCGGTGATGCTGGCCAACGAGGCACGGACGATCGATCCCGAAACCGAAGGCCGCGAAGGTCGATGAGCTTCACCGTCGTCATCCCGGCGCGGTTGTCGTCCACGCGGCTGCCCAACAAGCCGCTCGCCGACATCGGCGGCTTGCCGATGATCGTCCGGGTCGCGCACCGCGCGGCGTTGTCGCAGGCGACTCGGATCGTCGTCGCCACCGATTCGCACGAAGTGAGGCAAGCCTGCGAGATGCACAAGGTCGAAGCGGTGATGACACGGGCCGATCACGCATCGGGTAGCGACCGCCTGGCCGAAGCCTGCGAGCTGCTGGGGCTGGACGGTACCGATCTTGTCGTCAACGTGCAGGGCGACGAGCCACTGATCGCGCCCTCGATGATCGATGCCTGTGCGCGCCTGCTGCGCGAGCGGCCGCAGTGCGTGATGAGCACCGTGGCGCATGCACTGGACGACGCAGCCGAGTTCGCGAACCCGAACGTCGTCAAGCTGGTCACCGATGCGCAAGGCCTGGCCCTCTATTTCTCGCGCGCGCCGCTGCCCTGGTGGCGCGACGGCAGCAGCGCGGCGGCGCCGGTGCCCAAGCCCGGCAGCGCGCTGCGGCACGTGGGGCTGTACGCCTACCATGCCGGTTTCCTGCGCCGCTTCCCGACGCTCGCGGCCAGCCCGCTGGAGCAGATCGAGTCGCTGGAGCAACTGCGCGTGCTGTGGCACGGCGAGCGGATCGCCGTGCACATCAGCGACGAGAAGCCGGGCCCGGGCGTGGACACGCCGGAAGACCTGGCGCGCGTGCGTCGATTGATCGAAGCACAAGACCGCTGATCGACGCCGACGGCGTAAGTTTCGCGATTGAATGTGCGTGCTATCCTCGCTCGCAGTTCACAAAGGGCCCATCCAGCCCTTTTTTAAATTGAGGAGACACATTCCGTGCGACTGATTCTTCTGGGCGCTCCCGGCGCCGGTAAAGGCACGCAGGCCGCCTTCATCTGCCAAAAGTTCGGTATTCCGCAGATCTCGACCGGCGACATGCTGCGCGCGGCCATCAAGGCCGGTACCGAGATGGGCCTGGCAGCGAAGAAGGTCATGGATTCGGGTGCTCTGGTCAGTGACGACATCATCATCGGCCTCGTCAAGGAACGCATCGCCCAGCCCGACTGCGCCAAGGGCTTCCTCTTCGACGGCTTCCCGCGCACGATTCCGCAAGCCGACGCGATGAAGTCGGCCGGCGTGAATCTGGACTTCGTGCTGGAGATCGACGTGCCCAGCAGTGCCATCATCGAGCGCATGAGCGGCCGCCGCGTCCACGTCGCCTCGGGCCGCACGTACCACACGAAGTTCAATCCGCCCAAGGTCGAGGGCAAGGACGACGTGACCGGTGAAGACCTTGTCCAGCGCGAGGACGACAAGGAAGAGACCGTCAAGAAGCGCCTCGACGTGTACCAGGCCCAGACGCGGCCGCTGGTCGACTACTACTCGCAGTGGGCCGCCAGCGGTGACGCCCACGCGCCGAAGTACCGCCGCATCGAAGGCATCGGCACGGTCGAGGACATCACGCAGCGCGCCCTGACCGCGCTGGTCTGAAGCGGCGCTGCTTTCTCTTTCTTCGAGCCGCGTTCGCGCGGCTTTTCATTGTTCGACAATTGACGTTTACGTCAACGTAACTCGCAAGCTAAGGAGACTCAAGCATGGACATCGCAGGCAAGGTATTCATCGTCACCGGCGGCGCTTCGGGGCTGGGTGAAGGCACGGCACGGATGCTGGCCGCCAATGGCGCCACCGTCGTCATCGCCGACCTCGCGGAAGAGCGCGGCGCTGCGATCGCACAGGAGATCGGCGGCGCCTTCGTCAAGGCCGACGTCAGCCAGGAGGCCGATGGCCAGGCCGTCGTCGCCAAGGCGGTATCGCTGGGCAAGTTGATGGGCCTCGTCAACTGCGCCGGCATCGCGCCGGCGGTGAAGACGGTCGGCAAGGACGGCGCCCACCCGCTGGCGACATTCAGCAAGACCATCGGCGTCAACCTGATCGGAACCTTCAACATGATCCGCCTGGCGGCCGAGGCGATGGCGAAGAACGAACCGGAGAGCACCGGTGAGCGCGGCGTGCTGATCTCGACCGCCTCGGTGGCCGCTTACGACGGCCAGATCGGCCAGGCGGCGTATGCCGCCTCCAAGGGCGGTGTCGTCGGCATGACGTTGCCGATCGCACGCGACCTGGCCCGCAACGGCATCCGCAACATGACGATCGCTCCCGGCATCTTCGGCACGCCGATGCTGTTCGGCATGCCCAAGGATGTGCAGGACGCACTGGCCGCGAACGTCCCCTTCCCTTCGCGCCTGGGCACGCCCGCCGACTACGCGAAGCTGGTCCAGGCGATCGTCACGAACGAGATGCTGAACGGCGAAGTCATTCGCCTGGACGGCGCGATCCGCCTGGCACCGAAATAAGTAGGCACGGCGCTCCCAGAAAGCAGAAAGGGCCCCTCACGGGGCCCTTCGCACTTTCAGCGCGGCATGTTCACTTCTTGCTGCGCGACTGGACCAGCCAGATGCGGGCGATGTCGGCCGCGCCGTCGCTGCCCTTGACGCCGCGCCAGGCAGCCTGCGCCTTCGCGGTATCGCCGGCCATATTGAGCGCCAGCCCCAGGTACAGCTTGGCATCGTCCGGACGCTTCAGCTGGTCCTTGTCGATGCCGGCCTGGATCATCTTGGCGCCCTTGGCGGCGTCGCCGCGGAAGGCGGCTGCCAGGCCCAGTTGCACCAGCGCGTCGCCGCTGCGGGCGTCGTTGGCGGCCTTCTCGGCTTCAGGCTGGGCAGCCTTGGCTTCGGCGATCTTCTTCGACATCAGGTCAGCCAGGCGCTTGTGGCGCGCGCCCTCGGCACCCTGGCCCAGCACGCCGGCGGCAAGACCCTTGTCGACGACCAGCTTGCCTTCGTCCGGATAGCCGGCCTGGGCGGCGAGCTGCGCCATCTCCATGTAGTCGTTGGCGTCCTTCATGTTGCCGGTGGCCAGCTTCAGGCGGTACAGGTCCAGCGTGAAACGGTCGGAGAAGCTCTTCTTCTGCGGCAGCGTGCCGAGCACCTGCGCCCAGAGTTCCTTGCTCGGGTAGTAGTTGAGCAGCTTCTCCATGGCATAGCCTTCGGCGGCCGAATCGCCCTTCTTCTGGGCGGCCCCGAGCAGCAGGTTCAGCTTGTCCCTGGGCGGCGTGCGACCGGCCTTCTCGTCGGCGACGATCTCGTCCTGCGTGTCCTTGATCACGGAGGTCATGTCGCCGGACAGGTATTGCGCACTGGTCAGCACCTGCTTCATCGAGGCACTGGTGCCGCCTTCCTTGAAGTAGCGCTGCGCCCAGACCAACGCTTTGGCGTTGTCCTTGTTGCGCAGGTAGGTGCCGGCAATCGACTCTTCCATGCGCAGCTTGTCGGCAGCGCCGAGCTTGCCGGACGCACTCAGCGCCTCGAAGCCCTTGACCATCTGGTCGGCATCGCCGGCGCCGGAGGCGGCTGCCACGCGCATGCCTTCGATGGCGTTGTTCTCTGCGGCGGTGCGGCCGGTGACGCCTTCGGCGTCACGTACCTTGGCCAGCGCTTCCTTGTACTTGCCGGCCTTGAACAGCGTCTGCGCATCCTTCAGGTGCTTGCCGACTTCCGGGCGCACCGTATCGGCCTGAGCCTGCGCCTGCGTGAAGCCGAATTCGCCGTTCGGCGCCACGCCGAGCACGAAAGCTGCCGCGCCAATCGCCGCGCCAATCAGTGTCTTCTTCAGTTTCATCTCTTACTCTCCTGCAAAGTAAAGAAAGACGCGCCGCCCTTGCGGGTGGCGCGTCTTCTTGTCTTCAATCGCCAAAAGCAACCACGGGAGCGGTCACTTCAACGCTTACTTGACGAACTGCTCGTTGCCGACCATGCCCATCTTCTTCACGCCCAGGCGCTGAGCCGCGGCCATCACCGCAGCCACCGAGCCGTAGTCCACCAGCTTGTTCGGCTTGATGTGGACCTCGGACTGGTCCGGCTCGTTGGCCACTTCCTGCAGCTTCGCTTCGATGGCCGGCAGGCCGGTCAGCGCGACGCCGTCCCAGGAAAGCGTGCCGTCGAAGTCGATGAAGACTTCGTGGACAACCGGGTCGACCAGCGGCTTGTTGTTGCTCGGCGGCGGCATGTCCAGGTTCACCGAGTGCAGCTGGATCGGGATCGTGATGATCAGCATCACCAGCAGCACCAACATCACGTCGATCAGCGGCGTCGTGTTGACATCGAGCATCACCTCCGGCTCATCGCCGCCGGACGAGCTACCTACATTCATTCCCATGCTTGGATCTCCTCGCCTTGTTACTCACCGCGCGCCGGAGGCTCGGTGACAAAGCTGATCTTCATGATGCCAGCACGCTGACAAGCAAACACGACCTTGCCGACCGACTCGTAGCGCGCAGCCTTGTCGCCGCGGATGTGCACTTCGGGTTGCGGATTCAGCACGGCAACCTTGCCCAGCCGCTTGACCAGCGCGTCAACATCGGGCACCAGAGCGGTGTTCCAGTAGATGTCGCCATCCTTGGTCACCGCCAGCTCGACGTTCTCCGGTTTGGTGACTCGGGGGACGTTGGTCTCCTTCGGGAGATTCAACGCCACCGATTGGGTCACCACCGGGATGGTGATGAGGAAGATGATCAGCAGGACCAACATCACGTCCACGAGGGGCGTAGTGTTGATCGTTGAGACTACTTCATCATCGCCGGAAGAAGATCCGACGTTCATTGCCATGGTGGTTTCTCCGTTACCAGGCGCGGATCAGCGCTTGGCGACGTTGCGGTTGCCCATCAGCACGCCGTGCAGGTCGGCGGCGAAGGCGCGAACTTCGCCCATCACGCCCTTGTTGCGGTTGACCAGCCAGTTGTAGCCCAGCACGGCCGGAACGGCGACGCCCAGACCGATGGCGGTCATGATCAGCGCTTCACCGACGGGGCCGGCAACCTTGTCGATCGATGCCTGGCCGGCGACGCCGATGGCGGTCAGCGCTTGCAGAATGCCCCACACCGTGCCGAACAGGCCGATGAACGGCGAGGTCGAACCGACGGTCGCCAGGAAGCTCAGGCCGGACTGCACCTTCGTGTTGACTTCGCCGACGGCACGGTCGACGTTCATCGACACCCAGCTGGCGTGATCGATGTTCTCGGTCAGGGCGCCTTCATGGTGCTCCGAAGCCTCGATGCCCGACTGAGCGATGAAGCGGAAAGCGCTGCCTTCCTTCAGGCCCTTGATGCCTTCGGCCAGCGATGCCTTCTTGAAGAAGGCGATGCGCACGGACTTGGCTTCGTTCGACAGCTTCTGCGTGTCGTACAGCTTGGTGATCAGGATGTACCAGCTGCCCATGGACATGATGGCCAGCAGCGCCAGAACGGTCTTCGAGACCATGTCGCCGTGGTTGATCATGGCCATCAGGCCGTAGGGGTTGTCTTCCTTGTGGGCGGCAGGCGCGGCGGCGGCCGGGGCGGCGACGTCGGAGGCAGGAGCTTCAACGGCAGCAGGAGCGGACGCGGCGGAATCTTGAGCCTGGGCCAGGGGCGAAGCACCCAGGGTCACGGCGAATGCGAGAGCAGCCAGGAGGCTGGAGAGGCGAGAAATCATGGAGTCAACTCCTGCGAAAGAATCGGTGTGGTTCAGGGAGAACGGGCCTGGCGATGGCTCTGGCCCGATGCACGAAAAAGCGGAAATCTTAGTAGACG
>Ga0247779_1000545_pt1 | contig 23091 bp, 25 predicted proteins | sample UWRJL221509R5_FD_179925 | JGI IMG/M metagenome (GOLD analysis project Ga0247779, IMG submission 179925) | Plant litter microbial communities from Arlington Agricultural Research Station in Wisconsin, United States - UWRJ-L221-509R-5 | ecosystem: Environmental > Terrestrial > Plant litter >... | reverse complement strand
AGCTGTTTCGATGATCCAAGCGGATACGGAAGACGCAGCAAACAGACATACGATCAATACTCCTAGTATCTTTTTGTTCAGATTGTACAGGGCGTAAACACGGGTGATCAATATCACTGCAAAAATTTATCAACGTGTACGCGCGCCAATATGCTGTCGGTAAGAGACGAAGACTAACCTGCAGCAATCATGCTGGTGATCAAACCTCCCCATCCGAACCATTGGAAGTAATGAAGGCCTGCTTTCCCCTTTGATGACAGTACTCAGCGATGAATGACTGATATCGCTCACAAATGGATGCTTTCTTCGGGTATATATATAACTTGTCAATCACCTACGATGCAACTTCTTCGGTTCTAAAATAGTGCGCTTACCATCGAGTGACTTGTCATTATATGCGTCGTTATCGCTAAAAACCTCATTATCAGACGGTCGTACAACTAGACCACTTCGGTCACACCACTCACCCACAATATTGACACTGATGCTCGCCAATCATATAAATTTTGAGTGACAGCCTTCTAAGTCGATGAGACTCACATAGCTGCCAACAGCGTATAATAGCGATTCTGGAATTGTTCGGGTGAGTTACTGGTTCAAGTTGATCTGCGGTCACGGTGATCTCACCAACAGAAATAGAACAGTGCCGCATCCGAATTTCTTCTTCTACTTGACCATTAAACCTTTACATCTCCGAGTCATGCAAAAGTTACAAGACTCTCACCCAGAAGAATTCTACCTGACACACAGAGAGAAATTGTATGACAATCCATGATTTATAAAACCCAACTCACCTCATTATCAAAGGTCAGGACTTATTGAAGTATGTTACTTGAGTTAAAAGTTGATTCAAAAAAAGAAAAGAGCTCACCGTAGTCGTAGAACGGAATACATAACGCCGCGACTTCATAATGCGTGGCATAGTGAGCCACATGATTCACATCCGTAAGATTGGCTTACACTGTGAGTAACGAGTGATCTCTGCTTCAGTAAGAGCTTGGAATAAACTTGTTGATATATCAGTCATAATAGGCGTGGATATTAGCACGGAAATCTGAAGTTGTCAAGGTCTTTTATAGCTTAATTACCACTAGTAGTCAGAAGAGAGATTCTAGCTCATCCGACACTTCACACCGCTCTCACCGAGCCCTGTAAATGTTCGAAACAGATAAATAGTAGGAGTTCGTAGTTAAAGAGGCTAGCTATCTCTATCGACGTACCTGACGATGTCAGTACCGGTGTGGACATAGGCGCGAAGAGCGCTGCTGAGATAATTTAGCGCCTGACATGTTGAAACACAAATCTGCTCCGCAAAGCTGCCGCAAAGTACTTAGCGTTGTTCTTTTCAAAGTTTCCTTTACATTGCGGTGTAGTTGTTCCGGACTTGATAGTTACCATCATAGAATACTTATCCTTGACGAAATTAGCTCATTGTAAAGTGCTGATTGGTGAACGAGTCTGTAGAAAAGAAAGTCAGTCAGGTTGAACTGAGTTGTAATCTAAAAACTCAGCTATGATGGATTCTAAATGTAGTAATGTGCACGTGCTTTATCGATAACATCAATTTGATCAATCGCCTGACATATTTACTATTTGTCATACAACCTTGGTCCCATCGGGCAATACCTAGAAAAGGAGTGTCGTTATCGATGGCGGCAAGATAAAGAGATAAAATTACATGGATTGTGCAAGCCCTCTTTGTTTTCCACCTTCCACCATCATCCATCATCGCTGTTTCTAAATTTCTTTTTCTCTTTCTCTGTGGATTATTGGGATATGTAGATGATATCTTGATCCTTGTCCTTGTTTCCCTTTTGTTCTTATCTGTTCCGTTTCATGACTCCAGCCGTATGTCGGTATTACTTGTATTTTTCTTGGTTTCTTGTATCACTTTCTTGCACTGTTGCGAGTTGTGTAATTCATGTGTTGTGTTTTGCGAGTAACCCGTTCTAGCATAAGCTACCACAACTGTTGTGCGAGCGGGCACAAGGACGGTGAGCACGCTTTAATTTGGTTATCCTCGCCAACCTTTTCGGGCCCTCGACTATCAAGACTGTGACACTGCCACTCAGATCGCAATGATCAACGTGAACAGGACTCCTGGTTTCTCTGCAGGGTGCTGGAGGTCGCACAGAACATCCTAGTTTCATAATCGATAATCTCTTGGGCTGGTTTAATGACAGTGACCCTGACCGATGGTGATATTTTTTATTGAATACTCTTGGGTAAGTGTCTAATATCTTTGCGTTTCCATTATTAACGGCTTCTGATTTGCCATCAGATTGTCGCGGCCATGAATTGCGTCTTGCGGCCAAAAAATCTAGAAATATTGGCAGACAACTTTGTCGTGCCGAACACTGGGCATCGTTTCGAATTTTGTAAGTGTCGGATCTCTATGTGGGCTCTATTTTTGCTAACGCACACTAGGATTTATATACTCTGGCTTTAGGGAGTCTTACGTCGATGTTTTTTTTTCTTTCGTCAAGGATGATCCGGCCTCTCCTCTTTAATTCCATGTGCGCCCCACTCTAGAGATATGTTATGATGCGCGACGCTATGTTCTAGGAATCTTGAATTTGGTGGCTAAAGGCGCTGTCTCATCTATTCTGGCAGATTATGACTGAACAATGCTAGTTTGGTCTGTGGCAACGCTGGTGACCTCTCAATTTATTACGTGGAATCTGCGCTAAGTAAAAAGAAATTATACGACATTTCTCTAGGCTACCTCATGACATGGTATTCTCGGAAAGAGCCTCAACATTTCAAGGGTCTTCGTCAGAATAAACGTCAGTTGTCTCCGACAATTTGGCGTTTCATGGGACATGGGAGTCTCGGCCGATCCCGAGTTGACCCCGTGCATTTTGGGCACCTTCCTATCTTGGAAGACCATTGGAGTTTTCTAAGGGTTTCCTCCTGAAATGCACAACCCAACTGAATCGATCGATCATGCCATGCATCGCCGCTCACGCTCGAGCAACTCATTCAAAAACACTCTTGTAACGTTACTCTTTCACTTACCACCCACTACCCCACTACAATTATCAATCTCCAGTGCTAGCAAGTGCTCTAACCAGTCGCTATGCCTGTGCCAGAGACAAATACGGAACCTTTTCCCAAGCTTCATCACTTGGGACTTGAAACCACTTTCTGCGGTATCGAACACCCATCTTCAACGTCTGATATTCCTATACATCAGTATCTTGGTATCAAGTATGCTACGATACCTGCACGTTTCCGACAATCTAAACTTTGCACATCGTATCCCCCCATTTGCGACGCTTCAAGACATGGGTAATCATTGTCCTCTTTCTCAACTGCTTGCCTTGTCATTGACACTCTGTAAAGACCAATATGCCCTCAACTAAGGTCCTCAAAATCGACAGAAGAAGCTTTATTTGGCATCCCCCAGGATGAGATCCCTACACAACACTTAAAACAAGACGAATTCGAGTGTTTAAATCTCAACATTACCCTTCCTGCCGGACATACCCTAAAATCGAAGATACCCGTCATGCTTTGGATACACGGGTAGGTGTTCCTTCTTAAGCCGTCTCCGTGTTCTTCCGGGCACTAATTTTATAATACAGCGGCGGTGACAGAGGTTCTGGATCAGAGTGGTATTACGATGCAGGATCTATCGTCCGCAAAGGTATCGAGTACAACAAGCCAGTCATTGTTGTTACCTGCAAGTCAGTGAACATTTTCGTGTCATTGCGGTTGGCCGCTCATTATTTTGCTCAGCTTCCGTCTAGGCCTTTTGGGCTTCGCCACCAGTGCCATGATTCGCGACGACAATAAGGCCGCTGGAGAAGAAGGCACAGGAAATTACGGTAACTATCGTTTTCTTTTCCAGATGTGATATATTTTTGTTCATACATAGCTCGTATAGGCCTCCGTGATCAGCGAATGGCTAATCTTTGGATCCATAACTACATCTCTGAATTTGGAGGTGATCCCTCGAACATCACGCTCTTTGGTTCTGGATCCGGAGCGGCAGACATCGTCTGCCATCTTCTTTCTCGCGCCAATGCTACACATCCATTATTCCATCGCTCGATAATACAATCTGCCATATTTGAGCCAACATTTCCAGACGTCGGTTCTGCCGGGTGGTACTTATCACGAATTATGTCTGCCCTACAAGTCTCAAGCATAGACAAACTGCGACACATCGAAGTCGAGAAACTTCTTGGTCTCGGCTCGAATTTGAGAGCAGTAGACGATGGCGTCTTCTTCCGGGAGGGCTGGCAGAGTTACTTTGGTCGGGAAGGTCCCCATGCACATCACCACCACCAGACTGAGCGCTCAAAACCAGTCGGTTGCCGAAATCATGCATCTGACATGTTCAAAGCGCCCGTTGCTTCAACCAAAGCGAAAAGCAAAAGCAGAAGTAGACCGCCGCTCAGCAAACTGAGATCACGCTCGAGACCGGCACCGGCAAATATTTCTGGAAATGTTGTTCAGCAACAACCTATCCATTGTCTGCAACCTCTCATCATTGGTGATTCTTCAGCTGATGCGCTGCTATGGTCCAATGCTATTTCTTTATGGACGTCTTCAGGTGTCACCCGTCGCTTGAAAGCGATCTGTCAATCATTGAGCAAGACAAGTGCCGTCATGCGAGCCTATGACATCTCCTCCAACACGCCAGACGAGGACATCACCGAGCATGTTTTGGAACTGGTCAACGATGCGCGTGTTGCGTGGCCTACTCACTGCATTGCGGAGAATGCAGCCCATGAACGAGGTGGGCAGGGTGTCTGGCGATTTATTTTCGACCAAGAAGGTCCTTCGAGGGGTATGCCGCATCATGCTGCAGATCTGATGTATTTGTTCGACAATGTCCCGTTACCAGCGAGCGCGAGAAACTTGCCTTTCGACATGGACGTCGACTCGTTCTTTGATGATCCAATTGACGAGGATAGTCCCGACCTCTTCGTATCGCCAGGCAACATGAGCGAAGATGAGGATGGGGAAATGAATTCCCGTGGACGGACCAGGGCACGAGGGGAGAGTTTTGGCAGCAGCCTCGCAGCTAAATGCGAGTCTCTCACCAACAGTGGTCGTCATCAATTGGAACGCGAACAGATCATGGTCGACAGCGACGAGTGGTTGCTATCTCATGTCGACGAGTACTCATATACGAGGGTAAGGGATGCCATGCAAGAAAGATGGATATCTTTTGCATATGGAGAGGCCCCGTGGAGAGAGGATAAGGTGTTTGTATTTGGCCCTGAAGGAGAGACGGGTGAGAGGTCAAATGAGATCTTTGAAGGGCGGAGAAGGAGGCGGTTGTGGAAAGAGGCATTCGAGCCTCTTGGGCCTGCGTTGGTGCAGAAGTGTGGTGTCGAGCTGTGTCGAGGACCAGCTATGGGCGCGGATGTACGCTCTTGAGCGACCGGACCTTCTCTCTTGAGCTAGGTCTCCCTCTGTTCTCGTCTCTTTTTCTATTTCGTTTCATTTTCCTTCAGGGTTGAATTGGTTTATTTCACACTCGTTTTCCTTCGGACCTCCCCCAGATCTCGCATACCCATCCATTATTTATTTATTCACCAAAAGGGCTCATCTGGGGTACACTTGCGTCGTTTGTGCTTTCGGTTATCGTTTCGTTTTCGATGCATTACAATCACTAGCTTAGTGCTATCATCCTCCTCGTATCATCTCTACTCAATCGCAGCTTGTATATAACACAATCTACCCGCATATCTAATTCGCTAACACTACGATACTACGAACAATGTATCGAATATTATTTACATTACAGTATCTTTTCTTGGGAATTTAGCATCACTCTTGACGGATAAACCTCGGATAACAGTTGCCTAAAATAGCCTCGGTCATTTACGCGTATGCGAATCAACCTCCTGTCTAAGAGACTTGTTCTCATTCAAGCTCCTGGAAAGTTATCAGCTGAGAGCGCCACTTCTATGTGATTATCTTGTGACATTTGCAAGTGGCCGATACCCTCGCAATAGGATATAAAAGTATCTTTCAAATGTCTCTCGAGAAAACACCCTTTTCTCCACTCCTCTCTCATTCCGTCTCCGACACATTTTTAAACCATGATTCGCATTTCTACTCGATTAAAGACCGGTACAGCCCGTATTCCGTGCATGTCCAGAGAAATGATGACTACGGCGCCTGGATCTGCAAGCAGAACGGCTAAAGACGAAGGTTCAATTGCCGATATCTTTACGTCGCTGACTGGAGAGGAACATAACGCGCTCCCCGCGCGGTTCTCCGACTTGAAAAAGGAGCTATGGAAAGATGAGCTAGTCGAGAGCTGGCGAGAGGTTCTGGAAGCATTACCGAGTGCAGTGGACGAAATCGTGGCCAAAGGTTCGGGGGTCGGTAGTTCACTTTCTCTTTTGGTCCAGGGCTCCTTAGGCTAACGAGGATAATTTACAACTACGGAAGATTATACCCCAAGTACCTTACACAGATTTGCGAGCGGGCCTTTCTACGAAACAAGTGGACGAAATCAAGAAGATTGGCACAGTCATTGTTACTGGTGGCGTCCCAGCAAAGGTGAATAATTAAGAGCTTCTCCAGCGCTACATATTTCTAACCGGACTTTTCATAGGATGCTCTAGCATGGAAACAATCTATCCGAGATTATGCTTCCAATAACGCGGAGAAAGTCAAGGGTGAGTACCTCTACAGTGCTAACGAATTTAACATGCGCTCAGATCTAGCAAAGGGTTTCCTCCTGATAACATTCAAGTATTCGAAATGTATAATTCAAAGGCCCAAACAGAAGCGCGCACTCATCCAGCCATCGTTAATACTCAGAAAGCGCTATTAAATCTCTGGCATGCATCCGATCCGAACACCGATATTAGCTTGCAGACTCCTATCTCCTATTTTGATAGACTCAGAATTCGTCAACCTGGGGACGCTCAATTCGCCCTGGGACCCCACATTGACGGGGGATCAGTGGAACGGTGGGAAGATAAAGGTCTGCAACAGGTGTTCGGCAAACTTCTAGAAGGTAGGAGCGCATGGAAGGAGCACGACCCGTTCAATGCTACTCCTCGCCTAAATGCTAAGCAAGATATGTATCATGCATCGTAAGCGCATTCCATATCTTATAGCGATGAATGAATTAAATCTAATCCTGTGGGTGGTAGTAATGCGTGTTCGATTTTCCGGGCATGGCAAGGATGGACTTCACTGTCGAGCACGGGTCCTTCGGAAGGGACTCTTAGAGTTCTTCCAATGCTGTCTCTCGCTTCAGCATATGTTCTTCTCCGTCCTTTCTTCCGCCCTGTAAATCCCAACTCGGACTCACTCGAATTCAATGACTGGGTTCTTGACCTTGAATCATCTACGTTCCCGGGAAGCAGCATCGGAAAAACACAAGAACTGAATGAAAAGACTCATCCGCACCTGAAGCTTGCGCAGACAATGGTTTCCATTCCAAACGTAGAACCCGGTGATCAGGTATACTGTAAGTCCTGCTTGTCGCGCGGATCTTCCCAAGTTTATCAATAAAATTATCCAGGGCACTGTGACGTTGTTCATGCTGTCGAGGCTCAGCATCGTGGTTCAGGCGACTCTTCCGTTTTTTACATACCTGCTGTACCTTTAACACTTGAAAAGTAAGCCTTATGAATTGCCTGCGTGTTTGATGTTAATTGATAAGCCTTTTTTAGTGCCAGCTATCTCCGTGACCAGCGTATAAACTTCCAGGAAGGTCTTCCACCCCCGTACGTCGAGTTATTTTATATATGTGAAATCTTAAGTTGCTGAATGACGCACATTAGTGATTTCCCTGGAGGAGAAGGCGAATCCAAATTCGTTGGCCGAGGTTCTATTGAAGATATTTTAACGGATGAAGGACGATGGATGTACGGTTTTGAGAAATATATAGCAGATCCTAACAAAAGCTTGCACCTGGGATTCGTTGAGAAAGTCAATAGGATTATTTCTGCATGATCATCTAGGATTATCTCATGATGATTGGCTATGCTTTGTATTTGTATCGGTTTGAAATCAAGGACTCCTTTGTTTTTTAAGCATGCCAATGTCATTGAAGTAATGCTAAGTTTCAAAGATCCTGTACGTGCTTTGTCGTATTATCGTTAAGATTAACTTAGAGCAAGAAAGTGTGTGTGTGTGACCATAACATACAGTATGTGACAAGAGTTAGGAGCCCAACACGCCCAACTTTCGTCATCACTTTACGGTTGACAACAACGACTAACTCAGACCTTTTTGCCTAAGGTTGTAAAATCTCCATGCGGCTTAAATGCTGCACTCGATGTTAACGAGATATGGTTATGCCTTCTTCTTGTGAGATTCTTTGAAATTTCTCGACGAACATGTCTGTTGACCTCCTTCGGCCATTACCCAGTTCTTGGTTATACCTCTTCCCTTCATTGTTAGTAGCAGCGGTTCCGAACGAGAAAGATAATTTTGCTCCAGTGCAACCTCCAAAATCGGGACTACTTTCCACAAACCAGACCGGAAATGATACACTACATCCCAATAATCTCCTCTGCACGACATTTGGTGCATGTGAGCCCTGCGGACCAGAAGATGTACGTACGTTCATGATGTTGGAAAATTTGCATAACAGACGCTGACTGCGGCGGACAGATGAATGAACCATTCTGTCAGCCTTTTGGAAACCGTCGCCTTCTGCATTGCGTGAACAGCACGACCACTGCGACCAACCCTACAGTTCAAGACACCAAATCTGGAGGCCAACCAAACACTATCCCAGAGCTACTTGCGTGGGAGTCTTGTGGGAGAATACCGGCAAAGGAACGTGCGGACTTCTATGAATTCATCGCTTGCAATGTTGTGTTCGCGATCGTGGCTTTGACCGTGCTATTCTTCCGCGAACGAAGACTGAGATTGGGTAGGGCACGACAGCTTGCTGCGCGCATTGGCATAGGAGGAGCAGGATTTGCTAGACGATGAATCTAAGCGGTTGTTCCTTGGATTTTAATGATGGATATGGATTGTACCTATCTCCACGGTTTACACATTACAGTATGCGTTGTTTTCACGAACCTTCTGCGTTATTTAATTGACATGTAGGACAGACTTTCAACATCCTATTCTGGCTATATTATTATTGCTATCACATATGTACCTTCTACACGCCAATGTATATCAGCACCAGCATACACCTTGCTTGTCCATGAAGCTCGGATATCATGAAGACTTGAGTCACCTTTTGCGGTTTGTGTGGGACTCATAAATGCATGGCGTCAGAACTGCGTGCGGGAGTCATCAGGTGCGTTATCCTACTTGTGTTTTCGGTTTCATGGCACAACGCAGAGCTTTGTATCTGTCTTGTACCAAACTTTCCCACGCTCTGGTATTTCAGGCCCATTGACGTTTTTTATAAGCTTGCGACTCTAAAAATACATATCAATAGAATGCACGTGGGAATGGTGTGTCAAAGAAACCAATTGTTCTTCGGCTAACGACCATTGTGTTGCAAACAGGCCGCAGATTCAGTTGAGTGGCTTTTCAGTTGTTTTACTGTTATTAACTCAATTCTTACAGTATTCTGACCTTCATTCGAGTTCGAAATATGATCTCAGACTGCAATAACCATCAGGCGGAACCGTGCAAATAAACAAGTTCCGAAAGCCATGCAACTGCCGACCCTCCACCGCGTGTTTTTTGTCCCATCTAACCGAGGCTATAAATTGCCCTGAACGCAAATAACCGCTCGAATATCTTTTCCTCATTGTTTGTGCGGCTAGACTGAACAATACTCAAGGAAAACAATCAGCGGCTTTATACGTACGTCTTTGCGAAACTTATAAAACCATGGTTCCAGAACCTTACCTCCACTTGTTTCTCCCCTCCCTAACTCATCAGATCTAAATTCCATCAGGATGGTTAACTTCATCACATATTCTTCGCTGCTGGCAGCTTCTGCTATCCTTTCTACCCTTTCCGACGTCCTTGTATCCGCCGCACCTCATTGTGGCCTGGTATCCCCTACGACCACTGCTATTGCAGTACAACAAACTTCAACGAGTACCAACACGAAAGCTAATTCCACTGGTGGAGAAGATGTCGTTGCCACAGGATGGTATCCTGGCTGGCTGGGAAGTCAATTGGCGCCAAGTCAGATTTCGTGGTCCAAATACAGTGCTTTGACATTCGCCTTTGCGTGAGTTTTCTTTACTATACATGTGTGGCACCGTTAGCTGACGAACTTGATCTAGTACTACTACTCCGGATCCCTCGGTCATTGCTCTTGATGATCAAAGCGCTGCTCTTTTACCAACCTTCGTTTCTGAAGCTCACAACAATGTAATTTTCGTTTGCGATATTATGTTAAATTTTCAAATCTGACTTATATTTGGGTTGGCTTATCTAGGGTGTCAATGCTTTGCTGTCAATCGGCGGGTGGAGTGGATCTCTCTACTACTCAACAGCTGTTGGTAGTGCAGACAACAGAACGACATTCGTGAAGGCGGTTGTTAATTTGGCGAAACAGTATAGTTTGGATGGTATCGATTTCGAGTAAGCAATCGATTCAAGCTATGGGTCCATGGTTTTCATCTGACTTGTTTCCAGTTGGGAATATCCTAACAAGCAGGGCATCGGCTGTAACACTATCTCTGAGGACGACTCCGCCAACTTCCTTTCATTCCTGCAGGAACTCAGGCAAGATCCAAATGGTCGACAATTGACCCTCACTGCTGCTGTGGGCATGACGCCCTTCGCCGGTCCTGATGGCACACCAATGACTGATGTGTCTGCGTTTGCTGATCAGTTGGATCATATCGGTCAGTAGTCCTCCATACATTCCTTGTCTTTCACTTGCTTATCTTTCCATAGCTATCATGAACTATGATATCTGGGGATCCTGGTCCAACACTGTTGGTCCAAATGCACCTCTCGATGACTCTTGTGCCGCTGTTCAGGCCGGGTCCGCAACCTCTGCAGTCAAAGCATGGACAGGCGCTGGTTTCCCTGCATCTAAGGTGGGCTACTCTTGCACGTGACCTTGGAAGATGAAATTTTAATTTCTTCTTAGATTGCATTGGGTGTTGCGGCTTATGGTCACAGTTTCTTCGTGGATACCAGCAATGCTGTCGATTCTACCGGCACCCTTGCTTTGTACCCTGCCTTTGACAAGGCGAAGCAACCCTTAGGCGACAGCGATGTCCCAGGAGCCGCACCAAGTAGGGACTCTTGTTTGCAAAGGAGAAGCCAACTTTCTTACAATTCATCCGCAGGCACTGATCAATGCGGTAACACCGTCGGTGTCGGAGGCACATTCAACTTTAACGGTATGATTGCTGCTGGATTCTTGGACGCCAACGGCGACGCCGCTTCTGGAATGGACTATCGGTTTGATAACTGCAGCCAGACGGTCCGTACTTTCACGTATCTAACATATTGATTCGAATATATACTGACCTTTGTTTTCAAACAACAGCCCTTCGTTTATGACCAAACTAACCAAACCATGATTTCTTACGATGATAAGACCAGCTTTGGTGAGCTTTTTACCTGGTTCTGGTTTTTGCAGTGTTTTCTTATGCATTCTTTCTCTCAGCTGCAAAGGGGAACTTCATTAACGATCAAGGCTTAGCTGGTTTCGCAGTCTGGCACATCGCAGGGGATTCCAATGATATTCTCCTCGATGCCATTTCCGACGCCATGGGCATTGATCAAGATTGCTCGTAGACTGTACACATTCTTTGTTCCAACTGTGCTGGCACGCGCATTCTTCCTAACTTATTACTTGCTTTATAGATCTTAGAAATATGTAAGTGTTGACCCCCTGTGAATCACATGAGCCCTTACTTATTAACCCGCTATTCCCCATAGGTATTATTGAGTCGTGTAATAAATGTAAAATCTATTTTCAATCCTCTCCGACGTCTCCAGACTGCTGCATTCTGCATTGAGCGTATCGTCATCGTTAAGTTTCATGGAGTATCTTATCTCCCCGCGATGCAAAGCACTGCATGCTCTGCTGCGCGCTTGAATTCCTATGATGCTGTGCCGAACTTCTAGAGTTTGAAATTACCACATGTTTTTCTTTCTCTGCGGGTGTAACTATGTATGTGAAAGACCCCTCCTTCTTTTCTTATCGAATTGAGCCAGATGCTGATTTATGTAAAAGACTAAGATGCTGTTACTGAGGACCGACGTGTGAATTATCAACTTGTGACGAAGAGTTTCGCCAACTTGGAACAAGAAGTAACCCTTGGCATGCCGTACGCACTGCGCAGGCAAGCTTAAATCCTTCAGTTAACGACTAATATATACAATCAGGATGAAGAGTTTTCCAAGATGAGTAAAGGAGTTAAACTAGACGGAAGCAGCAAGTAGTAAGTCGATCAAGATGTTTCCGAGGTGTTTTGAGGCCTCTTCAAATGATCGCATGAAAGGAACATTACTTGTCTTAATGTTGCGAAATGCATGCACTGATCGTGATGTCAGAATGCAATGCCACACCATAGAACCACACTTACCTCATGCCTAGGTATAGGTTGACATGACCGTGCTCCACGTATCAAAATATCGCCCTGGGAGCCGGGCGCTGTTAGTCGAAAGCAAACATCAAGTCCGACTTCTTCAGTCACGATGATATAAAGGGGCCTCAACTCAAGAAAACATGCGTTGACCCACTTCCTCTTTTCTAGATTCAGCCTGTAGCTGCTGGTTTCAAGGCCAAGTAAGTGTTATTTCCCTTGCATATTCGAATGCCACTATTTATGCAGCACTTACCCACAACCTTGTGTCAGAAATCCGCACAAAAATGAGTTTCCTAAATATGAAGCTTTTTTGGGTTTTACCCTTTGTGCTATTCTACTCTTTTGTCGGTGCAAGACCAATTCCTCCTAGCTCTACAACAAGCGCACCTGCGAGCATTCCACTGAATCCTACTTTCGTACGCAAATCCACACCACTTGATTTGCGCGCAAGACAGGTTCTGAGCGAATTTGGATCATTTGGTAGACGCGCCGCTCCTAGAGAGAGGTAAGGCAGCTTCACTTCCAAACTGTGTTTCCCCTAACAGAGGTGTTGCTAGAGAAAGTATATATTTCTCGAGGGCTTTGGAAGAGTCAGAAATTATGAATGTCAATTCTCGGGAGTTTCAAATGTTGAGAGACAGACTACGGTCGGCTTCAAACAAATAAACAGGCCGCAATCGTTCTTCATCTCTTCTCCTATTTCATTCGCCATGGCTCTCGCGTGATAGACTTATGGACTAGGACTTTTTACTTATCACGAATGGACATTTCACTTAATCGGATATTTAGTCTATATTTATCTCTATTTTTGTAATTGACGAATAGCGCACTTTATAATATGAGTATACCCAAACTTCCATCATCACCATCGTCGAGACTATCAAATCTTTCTCGGTCCCCTTTATGCTTCTTAAAGACGATCCCTTGCAAAGTCATGATTCCGACGAAGAAGACGATGACTACGTGCCTCCAGAGAAAGAAGGTGGAAGCCTAGCATTCTTAGCAAAGACTCTGCCTCTTATAATCCTTTTAGAATCAGACTCGGAGGCTTCTGGAGCAGAGGATGACAACCCGACCGCCGTAGCAGTTGAGAATAAAGAAGACGAGGAAAGTAAAAAACGGCATGTGTGTTCTCTGCTCAGGAAGATTTAAACAGGTCTCATTCCTTTTTTTCAGAGCCCGAGAAGCATTGTGGGCCGACTTCCAAGCTTCGGTCTCAGCTTTCTCCTCGAATTCACCTGCTCGTGTAGCTGTGAAAGAAAAATTAGTCCAAGTAGAAAAGAGATACCTCTTCGCCGGGAAGGAAGTAATGTATGTGCGTTTTTCTCTCACTGTTTTCTGCCATCTCCTCAACTGGAGGTACATAGCGAACTTGTTGAAGTCCCCGAAACTTCGGCAGACGCAAAGAAATGGCCTGTATGGAAAGGTCCTACAACGACTACAGAATGTACAGAAACGTCTGATGTTCTACATTCAGTCACTGCAGTCTCGGCAACAAATCCGACCACAACTCAAATATCAAATGCTGACAGAAAGAGCGCCGAATCTTCCATTTCAACAACATCTGCGGACACCAATTTCGTGTCGTCGACTGTTGATAAATCTATAGCAACAGCAACACCGACACCGACATCAGCGCTCAGAAAACCTGGTCCCCGAAAGTCGAAAGTAACATTGGCACCACTGCCAGGACCATCCAAAGCCAAAAAGTTAACGACGCTGGACAAGTCTGCCATGGACTGGAAAAATCACATTCGGGCCGAACAAGAAGCTGAGTCTTCAGTTGTGGATGAACTAGAGGCCAACCGTCGTGGAGGAGGCTATCTGGAGAAGGTTGAATTTTTAAAACGCGTCGAAGAACGTAGGGAGGATAACCTGGATACCATGAAAAGCACCAAACGTCGGAAACTTTGAGTACGTCTAGTTCACCAAGCACCAATCTGTTTTCTCTGATTAACTTGATCCAGATATGCATCATCGTCATCGTTTTATAACTCCTATGCTTCAGGACTATGACAGCACTCTAGCGGTGGTCAATTAAGCAAGGTTCCCAAACTTCAAGCTGGCAAGAAATTGACCCGAAGATTGTTTAGAGCGCGAATTGCAGTACGACTCACTGTGCGTACAAACAGCTATTTTGTATAGATACTGAGCACTTGGATTGTCGCCACTCTTTTATGAATAGCTTGCCTTGTCTATCTGCAGACACTTGTTGTTGCGGTCTATTCTATTTCCTGTCTGACAAAAGTACAAGTGACAGGTGATCGACGCTGGTATCATTGGATCATTAACGCCCATAGTCATAGAAAAATCGGATGTATTCAAATGGTGCGATATTATCCTGTGCATTTATACCCGTATCTACGTCAAGAGCCTGCGATGTGATTAGAAAATGTCTTTTGAGATACTTCGTATCAACGTCATCTGCCTGCTACAGTGGACTACGTGCGTACAGGTGGTAGAAAGTCGACTACCTGTATAACTTGCGTCCTCGAAGTAAAATATACCAGTCGGCCGGAGATTGGACAAAAGGAGGTTTGGGTTGTGTGTACATCTTCTGGCCGACATAATGTCGTGATTTTATTGACGTTGGACGATCCTGTATGGCAATATATCCCATATGGGTTGCACCAGAGAATGACCACATGCTGTCCGCACACACGATACGGTGCTATGAATGTTTCTCCATTATGGGGAAATTCGAATGAGAGGTTTAACCTGAGGGAATCCTCGGCCTCTCCAGCATCGAAGCGCGATACTTGATAACTAGATCTCTCAGGGAGTTCACTGATATTGTCGAACCATAGCGGCTGTAAACTACCAGTGTACCAGTCGCATAAGCCGTGGCAACTGTACCCTTCAGGAATAGAATACGATGGAGAGTAAGGCAAAAGAGAACGAGGTAATGTAGCAGCTTGAGGCTCTGGGTTCAGCGCTTCCGATTTTGCATCTTGTGAGAGGTTTGGGATATCCCATATTGCCAAGTTGCCATAATGAATCAAAGTAATAAATCTTTCGGTCATCAAAATCTGACACAATTATAGTCAAAATCTCAAAAACAAGAAATCAGGATTTGACATTTTACCTGTAAAGACACATCATTTGTATTCCATGATGCCCATTTGTTAGTTTTGAAGTTCCAAAGTTTGATGATGGGCCCGTGAACGAGGGCCACAAGGTCACCGCAGACGGAACTGAAATGTAGCTCGTGTTCGCTAACAAGATATAACGTTGCGAGCAGAGTGAATTGAGGGGTAGAGCTCCATGGGGCGATTTCGAAGATTTCGAAAAAATAGGTCATTTCATCAAATCTGACGAAAGGCAAAATGGATGGGTTAGGAATTCTGGGATGTCAATAAAGAAAATCAAATAGCAAGGTCTATACTGACTTGCGCGTGATCGCAAGGATCCTAAGGGTCGACGATGGCCCGTCAGACGACATATGGGTCGTGAACGAATAGCAATCGCTGTATATACTGTGTATTGGTAGTATTTCGTCAAGAGTCCCAGAAAAGGAACCAAGATCCCAAAGTGTAAGATGATATTCTTGAAGAACAACTAAGAACCGCCCACCTGGAACCAGATATAGTCTTTCTGGTTCGTCAAGGCTGGCTGGTATATTTATTTTTCCGGTCGTAAAAGACGGAATAGGCTCCTCAAATGATGACTCTCTGCTTTTTATCAAATTTTCCCAACGTTTTGGGGCCATCGTAGCACATTCCAATTCCTGGACGTCCATTTCATCCGTACGAAAAGACGGGAAATAGACAGTGTTTTCGGAACACATCCTATCGAGTGCCTTGATCCAGACTATACGTTGTAATGAGGCTTCAAACATAGATTTGCATGTCTGTTATTCGATGAGATATACGTTCGCCCAGGATGCAGAATAACATGCCTTCCTGAACGACATGATATCTGACGGTGGTAAGCGTAGGAGAATCAATGTATGAATATCCATGGGAAGGCGAGCGAAGTCTATAGCAGCCTGTTTACGCGTCGCAGACCCATTCGAGCTCATCTTGTTTGCCTCCCTAAGATTCACGTTCCGATATAACGAAGATAAAGGAGAAAGAGGATCAGCGAGTAAAGAAGGATTCAATATCGCTATCACTAGTGACTAGTGACTAATATAATTAAACAGGTTTTCGTTTGGCTTTATTTGGTTTCGACGCGTGCCGAAACTTCAAGCTTCAAGCTTCAGCCTGTTTAGTTCAGTTTCCCTCTCACACTGTGATGAATTTGTGACCGTTCTATTGCAATCTCAGGGCGTACATCGACTTTTAGCGCTCGAAATCGATCTTTAGCGCCTCCTTTACCAGATGCGCGGACTTTCCCTTGTCGATGCGTTCTCCCTTCTCCATCATGCGTCTCATAGTCTATGGCTTCTTTATATTCTGCGTCGCTAAAAACTCACCTTCCAATTACATGACTTATCTATCCGTTTTCGACCCCTTCACCATTGATCCCGATGAATTATGTAGCTATTAAGAGTTACCTACTCCCGAGTCCTGCCCCACAATCTTGGGCGCCCAGGACGGAACGCAAAAGAGCTCTCGCTATGATGATAGCTGCCTCAGGCTCATCCGTTGGGGCCGTGATTCACCCTCTCATGCTGAACAATATACTCAATGGCCGTCTTCACTTCGCTAACTCCGCTCGTGCTAGTGTAGGGCTCCTTCTCGTGGCCTGCTCCTTGATGCGCACGCGACTACCTATCCAAAAGAAACCCGTTCAACAGCGTCAAATTCTGAGGAATTTACTGCACGACAATGCATATATCGCTGCATCCCTTGGGTCGATGTTGATGTTTTTGACATTATGCGCAGCAATACTCACTTTTAATCTCTAGATTAATGATATTTGCGATCGGATTTTATTTCCCTCGATTCTACCTACAACTCGACTCTATTTCGCATACTCTTTCGCATACTTTTTCTTTCTACTCGGTGAGCTTTAGTCGGAAATATGTGAACCTGACTTCAAAACTGGGACTAATGTACGTTTGTCTGTCAACAGCCAACCTTTCTCCCTAATTGGCCCATAACTCTCGATTTTTCTCGAAGTACTCCCGCAATGTGTTTTTACCCACGAATTTCTTGTCCCAAGGCTCATTTATGAGATCTTCCTGTAATCCTTGAGCTATCATGACATCCCTCTTTGATAAAATTTGCGCGAGTAGAGGAGGAAATCCGAATTTCGTCCTGTAAAATTCTTCCTGTTCGGCCGGGCTATTTCTCCTATGCTTAATTTCTCTTCCCAGCACAGAAGACAGAACTGCCAAGGCCTACTCAAGCGGAAACAGGAGTCATGGAATGTTAGATACTGCTATCATGGACCCAATCAAACAACGCTGCTCACTTCGTCGTTGGAGTATAAAGTTGGTCCTAAAACATATAACTCTTTATTTGAACTTTTATCCGCAGTTAACATGTCGAAGGCTGCCTGGGCAATATCTTCGCTAGATACATAAGGAATGCGGCCATCTTGATATGCCGAGAATAGTTCGCTGGTTGCTTTGATGGTCTGATGGAACCATGGGTGCTGGCCAAAGTTTTCTACTCGGATGCGACAGAAAACACATCAGGTGAGCGAACAAAACTCATGATTTGTATGACTTACCCATAAAACCTGTGGGTTTTAGCACGCCATAATCGACCCCAATATCTAAGAGGTATTGATGAACCTGTCCATGAAGCTCGTCTCCAGCATTAGTCGAACTGGTGGAGAGGAAAATAAATCTCTTCACGCCTTTGGATGTAGCAAGGTCGATGAAGGGCTTCATAATCGGCAGTGGCTCGAGTACTAGCGGTATTATGAGATAAATGCGGTCGATATCTGGATCGGCTTTGAACGGATTTTCGAATGTTGTCGCGTCCATCCAGTCGAAACTGACTGCTTTAAAGGGTTCTGGGGCCTTTCCAGTGCGAGAGGCAATGAGGAATGGCTTTTTTTCGGCATGAAGTAAACGTGCAAGGTTGCTTCCTGTCTTGCCTGTACCACCTGTGATAAGGGTTGTCATGGTCGTGCTGAATGGTATGTTGAGAAGACCTTACGACTTATATATGCCTATCTCAAGCTTATAAAGTTACAGATTCACGGTTATGCATCTTTCTGCATCAGCATTCAGTAAACGTCATGTTATGTCATTATGATTTGTCACGATATTTCCCGGGACCCAGACAACATCAAGCCGATATTGGTAAATGAATCTAGTCGTTCGTGCCGTCCAAATACGTAGACATGCAAGTGTTATTCAAGACTTTCTATCCCTCCTATGGCCTACAGCATATATAAAAAGGTAAATGAATGGTTCGGGAAATAATAAACGATTGGCTGACAAGTTTTTTTTCTGCTCGTCTTATAGAGTTTCCCTCAACTTCTTCATCCCCACATCCACACCAATGTCTTCCGCAATTAGATTTCACTTCATCGAAATATGTCAATCTCCTCCATTTAGCCTCCATCCAGTATCTCGGAACCGTACCATGCGCTCACTTGATCCAAATGTCGCGGTTCTCCCTGAAATACTGTTCCAAAGTACGTGATCCTACGTATAGGTGGCTCAGGTCTTCCTTCGTATAACTTTCTTCCTTTCCCTTTGCAACTTCTTCTTCCATCCAAACCATTAGACGCGCAAATTCTGGATCCATGAAATTCGACCAATATGCGATTTGCTCTTCCGTAGTGACCCTCTTGTGCTTGACCTCTCTTCCAAGAACCGACGAGAGTATACTGGCTGCCTATGAGTTTCATGTTTAATCAGTGGTCCGACTAAATAAGATAGCAAACCTACTTCATCATACGTGTAAAGTTGTGGACCCACAACGTAGAGGTCTCGACCTACGCTCTTGGAAATCGTCAAAGTATCGAATGCGACCTGAGCGATATCCTCAGCGGAAATCCAGGGAATCTTTCCGTCGACAGTGGTAGAGAATATTTCGTCCTTCTCCCGAATACTGTTATAGAAGTTCGAGCTGAAATTCTCTGTTTTTACATAATGTATGGTATGAGGGTTTTATCCTCCTTTTTTCAGAAAAGCTAGATTACTTACCCATGAACCAGCTAGGCCGTAGGACTACATATTCGATACCCTTTTCTGCCAGATAACTGTGAACTTTGCCGAACGACGGACTTCCGGGATCAGATTGAAGTGCGGTTAACAACACAATTCTCTTCACCCCCTTTGAGATGGCGAGGTCGATGAACGGTCCAACCACGGGTAAGGTATGCATGTGTGCTGGAGGCAAAACAAGATAGATACGATCAATGCTTGGATCGGCATTAAAAGGGTTTTCAAAAGTAGTGGAGTCGAACCAATCGAACTTCACCGCTCTGAAGGGCTCAGGAGCCTTACCGGTACGGGTCGCAATCAGAAACGGAAGACCAGCACCACTGAGAAGGCGAGCGAGGCATCCTCCCGTCTTTCCGGTTCCGCCAGTAATGAGGATGGTCATGCTAAGCCGCAAGCGTGGGTGTAGTTTTTTCGAAACCAAGATGGTGGATTCACTTTTATTTGAATATGCTTATATACGAGACTCTCCCAGGTATTGTAGAGGTACAGTCATTCTTCTTGTGGCATTTGTTTTGTTTCCCCTCATTGCCATGTCGCAGTCACTGATCGGGTACTTGATCGACACTCGAAATCTACGTATCTGTTCCAAATTGGCTATATACTGTGTCAGCAGCTATATTTTACAGGTTTCTGAATCATCCGCTATCAGGGCCAGGCGGACATATTGCGTTTTATCTCCTATTTGTTGAACTTTAGAAGGAAAGTTCATGAACGGCATACAAATTTTGCACTAAAGTTATGTAGCACACACCTCAGGAAGCTAGTCGGTCTTCGAGGATTTGAGTCCCTTATAAATCAGCCTAGTAACACATAAATTACCAATATTTATTGAAGTATGTAAGCCAAAGTTGCATGTAAGTATAGTGCGCGCGACACGCAACATTCGATCCGATGACGAAAAGCGTCGGACCTAAGCAAAGGTCAGTGTAGTGTCTATACAGAACTCAAAAGTTTCCAATTGTTGAAAGCTGTCAGAATTTCGCAAGCAGGTCGCTTCAGCCTTCAGTTCAGTACGTTTCACGCCATGGTACTAAGGTTTTGCCGCTCTGCCGATATCAGATATTTAGCGCCCAGTCCTCGTACCCTTCTTTTTTTTGGCTGATCAAAACAAATACAGGAGCAATCCTGCTAGTCGTAATCCTTGCTACGTTCCTTGACTAACTCTGAGATTTAATGTAACTTAATGACTTGTGTCTCTTTCCGCAATTCTCGGCCGAGGCCTACTATCCTATCGGCACTTAAATATATTTGGGGACCGCAGGGATCACGCCACGTAAATTTCATCTTCTGGTTCTTTCCTTCCCATCTCCTGTAAGTATCTGCTTTGAGCTATGGAACTATATACTGCCACTACCATCCGAAGTACATCACAATTCCAGCCCAGGTAGGACTTTGCCGCCAACTTAACTATCACTGAATAATAAATCATTTCTCGTTTAGTCTATCTCTCTACTTGATCCATAATGCGCGGTTCTTCTCGATGTACTCCAGAAGGGTTACTTTTTCCACAAACTTCTTCCCCTCAGGCTTGTTAAATAAGCTTTCCTCTGTTCCTTGTGCGACCAACGCGTCCATACCTGCCAAAAGTGCCGCCAAGGCCGGGGGGAATGCGAATTGTGTCTCATAGAATTGCTGCTGCTCGACGACGGTATGTCTCCTGTGTTTGATTTCCCTCCCAAGGACAGAAGACAGGAGCTCCAGGGCCTGAATAGATTTGTGAGTATTTGAATGAACATTGGAGTCAAATTAGCTGCTGACTTCGTCGTTGGAATATAAAGTGGGGCCCAGGACGAACACATCTGTGTTTGGACTCTTCTCAGCAGTCAAGTAATCAAACGCTGCCTGCCCAATGTCCTCGCTTGATACCCAGGGAATTCGACCATCTTGATAAGCCGAGAAGAGCTCGTCTGACTCTTTTATGGTCCGGTGGAACCATGGGTGCTGGCCAAAATTTTCTGTCCAGATGATCAGGGTTCGTCTGCTGAGTTCAAAAGCTTGCATAACCTTGTATAACTTACCCATAAACCCAGTAGGTCTTAGCATAACATAATCGACCCCAATATCCACGAGGTATTGATGAACCTTTCCATGAAAGTCATCACCGGCATTGGTTACACTGGTAGAGAGGAAAATGAATCTCTTGACGCCTTTGGATATAGCAAGGTCGATGAAAGGCTTCATAATCGGAAGTGGCTCGAGTACCATGGGTATGATGAGGTAAACGCGATCGATATCCGGGCTTGCTTTGAACGGATTTTCGAATGTTGTCGAGTCCATCCAGTCGAAAGCGACTGCTTTAAATGGTTCTGGGGCCTTTCCAGTGCGAGAGGCGACGAGGAACGGCTTGTTCGCTGCATGAAGCAGACGCGCAAGGGCGCTTCCTGTTTTGCCCGTTCCACCTGTAATCAGAGTCGTCATGCTTCGATGTTCTGAATCTTTCATTGGCAAACCTGCTCTGCTTTTAAATCCTCATCCTACATGCTTGCCGTCCTTTTTCGTGTTCCTTCGGCCTCTCATAACTAATCAAATGCAGACGTTGCCATCAAGACCTCATTTCCCAGCTATCAACAAGGCGGCGAATATATGCCATAATCTTACACACCATGTAACTGTCATGTGTTCGTCCCCTGAAGTGGAATTCACTGCCATGCCTGTCGATAACATTAATGACGTGGATTTGCCATTCTGGGCACAGATCCTCAATCCATTTTACATGAATATCCCCTTCTTTACTTGATCCAAATGTTTTGGTTCTCCCTGAAATATTGTTCCAGCGTATGCTTTCCTGCGTATATGCAGCTTGGATTCCCCTTGGTAAAAGCCTCTTCCTGTCCATTTGCAACTTGTTCTTCCATCCAAGTCAAGATCTGCGCTGCTTTGGCGGGCAGGAATTTCGAATAAAACGCGATTTGTTCCTCCGGCGTATTCCTCTTGTGCTTGATCTCTCTTCCCAGTACTGACGAAAGAATACTAGCCGCCTTTGACATTTACGGCTCGTTAGCGAGGCAACTTGTTGACGAAAATATTGAGCGTACTTCATCGTATGTGTAAAAATGCGGTCCCACAACATAGAGGTCTCGGTCAATGCTCCTAGAGACCGTCAAATTATCGAATGCGACCTGCGCAATGTCTTCAACGGAAATCCATGGAATCTTTCCGTCGCCAGTCGCAGAGATTATTTCGTTGTTCTCCCGAATGCTGTGATAGAAGTTCAAGCTGAAGTTTTCTATATAAATCCAACATATTTAGCATAGTGTCCGGGTAAATAGGCCGTCCGCTTCCTTTTCAAGAATCAGTTTACTTACCCATGTACCAGCTAGGTCGCAGAACTGCATATTCGATTCCCTTTCCTGACAGATAACTGTGGATGACGCCAAACGCCGGACTTCCGGGTTCTGATTGGAACGTCGACATCAACACAATTCTCTTCACTCCCTTAGAGATGGCAAGGTCGATGAAAGGTCCGACTATTGGTAAAGTATCCATGTGTCCGGGAGGCAAAATAAGATAAACGCGATCAACGCTTGGATCAGTCTTGAAAGGGTTTTC
>Ga0247779_1000544_pt1 | contig 23091 bp, 24 predicted proteins | sample UWRJL221509R5_FD_179925 | JGI IMG/M metagenome (GOLD analysis project Ga0247779, IMG submission 179925) | Plant litter microbial communities from Arlington Agricultural Research Station in Wisconsin, United States - UWRJ-L221-509R-5 | ecosystem: Environmental > Terrestrial > Plant litter >... | reverse complement strand
CATAACCCATAAAAGGATACCATATGTTCAAAATGGTCAAAACTGTTTCCCACTCTGACTTCGCACGCTCGTGCTTGAAAGAAATAGACTTCCTTGAAGGCAACATGGTCGGACAGCTAGAGAAGCCCAAAAAACAATAATAGAGTTAACGTATGTAACATGCACTGTGGGATTATTCGTCGGCGGAACCTTTGAACAAGGCTTAATTGCGGGTCAATCACCCATCCACGAGGACAAAAGGGGGTTATTCTTCGGCGGATAATGATTTTTTCAAGTCTTTTAAATCCAAACAGATATTCCGCGCCTGGGGTCTGCTGACCATAAATGACGTTATTTGCGGCTTCAACTTAGTTCTATTCCCCAGCGGTAACAGTGTCGTACTATCCATGGTCTTAGACTTCAGCACAGATGGGCAATTGATTTGATTTGATTGGAAAGTGTGTGCTACATAATGACATTTCGACTTTGCTCGTAGGTATCGCTTAACTAGGTCTTGTGGTATTTACCCACTCCAGACAGCCTGAGTAAAAGGCATGATTTAGCGCGAATTTACAACACAGAAAGATTACGTTGGCACTTACGGGACCGGGCTGGATGTAAGTCGTTGGAATGGCTAAGGTTAGTAAAAATATTTATGCGATTAGCTTTCAGATCATTGACTCGGAGTGACACGAAGACGTACGGTAGTAGATGTTGAGCATGATTCCGGGTTCCTAAAATTTACAATGGACAATAAGCTATGATGGACTTGGTAGCCTTCAAGTATAAGTTCCAAACACTCGCCTTTCCGGTGTACACTCCTGGAATAGCAACCAAGGGACCGGGCGTTCCGCTGCCACCTCCAGTAACGTTGATCTGTGCACAGCTAATGTAGAATTGCGCTGTAGATATAATTTAAAATCTCAGTGGGACATGTATATGTTATGAGAATATAACCCATACCGCCTCCGAAAGTGCTTGCTGCGTGGAGGGCAATCTGTTCAATGCGGACGAGGTACTGTCCAGATGGCAAGTTCTTGGGAATTTGGAAGTTGACGGTAGTCATGGCTAGTATAGGCATGTACTAATTGGTAAACAAGCTCCACGGTATATTTAGGGCACTTACTGTCGGAAGGGAAGGTGATCGTCTGTCCGTTGGCGACAGCGGTCATTTGGTATACCTTGAACCAGACACTGCCGCTTCCATCAAAGGATGAGGCGTCTCCGTTGGAGGCCTTGGCCATATAGACATTGATAACCTGTATTCATGATGATAAGTCAAAAGATCGTCTGAGAAGTACGTTCAATGCTTACTCCAGGGTGGTAGATAGGTCCATCTGCCTGGAATCCGATTGTAGAGCCAGCTGCTACTGTCGCTGTTGAGGCCTTTGCGTTGGTTTGTGACGTATAGCATCGGAAATCGGCGCTGGTGACATCAGTGACCTTTACGCAGATCATTATGTGTTAAATCATATACAAAATTTGGTTATCAACTTACGGGGGCTTGAGAATTGAAGTTGTTTGTCTTTCTGACGTTCACCCAGTCTCCTGTGTTGGTTCCACCGACGAGGAGGTCAGGGAAAGTGTCTTGTAGGAGTAGGTGTTAGATTAACTTTAAGTCAATGATACAATCTGGGCACGTACAATGTGAGAGCACAGAGGTGGCAAAGGAAAGCGCTATGGCGAGCGAAAACTTCTTGGAGAACATTTTGACCAAGACAATGAAGAACGATTTGGTTTGAATTTCTAGTGAAGACTAGCTCGAGCTCCTTTATACCGCTACTCCGCGTATGATATCTAGAGTGGAGAGGAATTTCTTGCACGCCGTCTTCAAGTATTCAACTCGCTTCTTAGCCAATAGGAATATTCATCTCCCTTTAGGATGTCCGAGAACTCGACGAGCTGACGCCAACTGTTTTCCGTTAAGCGACCTATTTTTAAACTATCCTAAAAATAGTCAGTCGAGGACCTGGTTCGGCTTGCTCACTATCGAACTCTGAAGGTGGTTTCAGTTATTCCGAGGGATAAATATTAAGATTTGGGGAAACAGAGTTTCTCAATATATTTTCCGGATATTAATGTTGACACCTGCATAACATCAAATGTGAGGATCTCTTCAGATAAGAATATTAGCAGCAAAAGGAAGGATATTCACATACATGCGCTCGGATGCCGAGGATTGCGGCAAGTGGAATTGCAATAGCATAGATCACAATATCGTTTCCGAGTCCGCATGTTATAGATCTGGGCAAATATTTATTCCCTTACATTTTTATCCCGGTCGATGCAACATTGAGCACCGGGCTAATCAACCATCGCGAAAGGTTTGTCGATGGTCAGATGTCCCTCGCATCATGACTTCTAGTACTCAAAAGCAAGAAAGAAGTAAGGTTTCAATGCAATTCACGGATATTCTGTTGAGAATTTCATGTCGTACTCTTAGATCCTACTGAGTCATCGTAGCAGAACAATTAAATTGGCTTGGTTGTACAGTTGTGTATTTATACATTAATACGTAAAGGTTGACAAACTTTCACCCACTCCAGACAGCCTGCGATTCAAGGTTAACATCAATCCATACTGTCACAGAGAGGGAAAACTTACAGGGCCTGGCTGGACGTAGGTAGTGGGGATAGCTAAAGGCAAAGAAAATCAATTTAGCTTCAAGAATATAACGCCTGAAATGAGTAATTACTCACGGTAGTAGATGTTAAGCATGATTCCGGGTTCCTATTTCAGACCAAACTAAGTAAACAACGCTTGTAATGTCGTGTGAGAAATACTAACCCGTCCAGTGTATACTCCTGGAATAGCAACCAGGGGCCCTGGAGTTCCGCTTCCACCACCAGTAACGTTGATCTGGCCGCAGCTGATGTAGAATTGGGCTATATAGCACAGGGGCACGATGTCAAAGTTGAGAGGAGTATAAAACAATAGGTGATCGTACCTCCTCCGAAAGTGCTTGCTGCATGGAGGGCAATCTGTTCAATACGGACGAGGTACTGTCCAGATGGCAGATTCTTGGGAATCTGGAAGTTGACGCTGGTCATGCCTGTGGAGAGATCATAATATTAGAGCACGAGCCCGGGTCGTTTCTCAGAGAATAGGCGCTTACTCGCAGATGGGAAGGTAATGGTCTGGCCATTAGCAACAGCAGTCATTTGGTACACCTTGAACCAAACATTGCCACTTCCGTCGAAAGACGAAGCATCACCATTGGTGGCCTTAGCCATGTAAACGTTGATAACCTTCATTGGAATTCAGAAAATGCTGTGTTTCTGGAGAAAATCAGAACGTACACCAGGATGATAGATGGCCTGGTCAGCTTGGAATCCAATTGTTGATCCAGCGGCTACTGTAGCAGTGGAAGCCTTAGCGTTGGTCTCTGAAGTATAGCAGCGGAAGTCGGCGCTGGTGACATCGGTGACCTGAGATAGTTTTGGTCAGGACATGTATTCAGAAGAAGAAAAATTATACTGACGGGAGATTGTGAGTTGAAGTTGTTGGTCTTCCTAACGTTTACCCAGTCACCCGTGTTGGCACCGTTTACAAGGAGGTCAGGGAAAGTATCTATGGAAAATATTGGCAACAATTTCTAGGTTAAATTTTCAGTTATAAAATGGAGACGCACAGTGCGAGAGCACCGAAGTGGCCAGAGAAAGGATCACAGCAACCGTCAACTTTTTGAACAACATCTTGAGCGAGCAAGTAATACTTTGTTGCGTTGAGTTGATATGTAGACTACCGGGCGCCTTTTATACCTGGTCTCCCTCTAGTAACATCTTTTTATCGGCGATTACCGGCACATTCTATTGCTTAACAATTCATCAATGAAGAGAGTATACCTTGCTCCGGCTTGCCATGATTGAAGTCAATTTGAGGGCCAATAGGAAAATTCATAGGAGCTCGTAGAGTTTTCGGATATCCGTAGAAGACATGAAATTTTTCCGTTAGCAATCTATTTTTATCATAAGTTGATCTAAAAAAAGCCGAGCGACGCTTGGAATTCTCAAAGAAATTTGTCCGAGAGCTGAATTAATCTTACAAATTATCCATAAAAATCTATGAAAAAGATCTACATATTTTCTGTTTCTAGTATCCACGGCTTAATACACAAGAATACACTACAAGGAAAGACTGATATATATTTGGCGGGGCTAGTAGCTGAGCCAAAAGAGTCAAAAAGTCAGTTCCTTGATATACATGTGGTTAAAGAAGTTACGGGGTAATTAGAAGCATTTGAGACGTCAATAAGCTGCTGGCGTCACACCTTCTATGCTTAAACATGTTGGGATAAACATAATTTCCATGGTTTTGTTCCGTAGTCAATTCATTCGAGGCCCATCTTAAACCTGTTTAAGAAGAACAGCCAGTACTGGTGACCACAGATGACTACTCTATAGTCAAATATTTATTATGTACCTGCTCATAGAATACCAGAGATGATCAATTGAATTGCCATGCACGACTTAAAATGCATATGCACTTAAAACTGAGCCCATGTGGACACAGTAGCGTTCTTGATCAAGGAGTGGAAGGTCCGGCCTGAGCACATACACCATCCATGCTGAGTCCCTGAGACGACGTTAATAATATTACCTGTGAGTCAGTGACGAGGATGTTGCTTTCCAATCATGGGGCATACTGGGTCCAATGCAATATCAAGCTTCAAGTTTGATGAAGTCCTTTCGGAAAACGCCGTAACGCTTAAACTAAGGCACCTCCGAGATACTATTTTCCACCCCCGATGTTAGTCAAATATCGGACATTTAGATGAGGGTGATAGTGCGCTTATCGGATGAGAAAACTGGAGGTATTCTCAGCGCATGATTGAAGTGTATATGGTCAGGTCTTGTCGCAGCTACATGTGGTTGGGGACAAGGACTCATTGCTGTGTAAGTAGAAGCTCAACAAGCTGCCAACAAGTTTGGAGAATCGATGAAACTAATAATTCCATAGTATTAAATAATTTGTTGGTCAAATTTTCTAGAGAGGATAGATGACTACTAGATGTTCAAATAATGGGATAAGAGTCGGTGTATTACTATGAATCATAGAACAGCAGGTATGATTACTACTCGAGTATTGTTACAGGCTAACTTATTGATGATGAATTCAAAACTTTCAAACGTAGACTTTATCGTAGTCGTAGCACAACGCCGATCCGCGAATATCCATCACATCCCCAATGGTGACTTCCGCAGCATTAATCCCAACAGAAAGGGGGAAGTTGAGAGTGACGTTTGCTCCTTGATAGTCCATCATAGCGATAGGCCCGGAAATGTCGACGAGGCGGCGAGCAAGATCCTTCTTTTGCCAAGACCACCAGACGCGGTCAAGGTTAGCATGATGTAAGTAAAAGACAGGGTCTGGGAATAAAGAGAAGAATTCAATGTTTGAATCTATCGAAGGGCCGTAAATTTTCTCACCTGCTGGACTATTATATAGATCACCCATCTCGCCGAGCGTTCCGCCAACGCCATAGTGACCTCCTCCATGTAATCCAGAAAGCTCAAAACTTGGACCACCTTGGACCACGGAATCGAAGTGACCATAATCACTCTGCGAGATTGTGTGTCGGGTGACATTGACCCCGAGATATCTTCCAGCAAAGGACGGGCTGAAATCGCGGCTGAGGCAGCGCGGGTTTCCGGTGAGGTCGTTGGCAGGGCCCATGTAGCATGTAGACAGTCATATTCTGGAAAGGTCCGTCCTGGACACATCCACCACCCGTACGCCCTGGTACAGAAAAAGGGTTATCAGGTTGAACTGGGATGAATTGACCGTTGCCTCCGAATCCGAATTCTGGGTCCCATAGAGGAGACTGGGTGAATTTACCCAAAGGTGGAACGTCTAATGTCCAATCCCAATATCTAATTGGAGTGAACCGGAGTTTGGGAAGAAGTTTAGAAAATGTTGGCCGAACGAGCTACAATTGACTGACGGTTGAGCACCCGTATATCCACACTCGTCTCTCAACATCTTCTCGTATATAGCAGTAAAATAACGATGCCAAGGAAGGAAATGGCCCTGAAATCAGAATTGAAACTCTTTGAGTATAGAGGTATTTGACAGGTGATATTTCGCGCCACACTCACCACAAAATGAATATCATAAGTTTGTTGAATATGCGTGGTAATCAGGTCGTCAAAACGAGATACTGCTCCCGGTGCAATAGTTTTAGGAGTACTTGCAGGCCTTTTCAAGATGCACTGAACGGCTTGCAAGTACTCTTTTTGGGCTGATTTTGAGAGAGTTCTCCTTCGACAGGAGGTCAGATTAGGCAACGACTAAAGCAGAGTGATCAAGAGTTACCATTCCTTCCTGACAATTGGATTCGTACACCGGGTGGAAGTAGCATGGTCCAATAAAACGCTGGATAGAACTGGGTTCACAGCCAACATAAATAGAAAGCAGAACGGATTTTTGAACATTGAAGGAGAGATTGTTCGATGAAATCCACTTCGAAGGACAAGATAGTATGAATCGAGCAGAGCCTGACGAAGGAAAGGCCTCAAGCTTAGGCGCCTTTTTAACACTTTTTAAGCGCAATTATTTCGCTAAGTTTCTTCGGAATCAATTGCTCATCATGTTGTGCCCAGACAAGGGAGTAAGGCTGAGTAAGGAGGTCCAAGGGATGGCTCATGAAACTCCCGATTTTCGGGTCAAAATATTCATCCAAAGTCGAGGGTCTTGCCATCAAGTCCAGCAGATAACAGGTTTTGGAATTGATTATTAGAGGTGTTGTATAAGCGGAATATGTGCCTCCAAAAATTCCATTGATAGTGAAAAAAGAAATCGATACAATCCACCGACGTGTTGTCGTAATATGTAGAGTGTGGGTTACAATAGGTTAGAACCTATGTGTGGGAGACGTATCTGGACTCGCACAGCACACCAGATAATTGCTGATAATTGCACAAGAGAAAGGCTGAAACACTGAAGATGAGGGTTAGTGAAGATTTCAGTTGAAGGCCTGGCTAATATTCGGCGACTGATGATCCATCCCCATACGACGCTTCCAGATATGTCGGGCATAATATTAGTAGGCAGTAAACACATTAGCGATACATTATACGACACGTACGGTGTATGTATGAATACTTTTCATAATGATCATTCGCAAAACCACAATATATGGAAGCAAAAATGGTTTTCAGGAGAGGTAGGAGAGTAGATAACGAATAAATCCAAGAGTCACATCATCAAAACACCCAACCGTTCTAGTCGTGATGTGTCTCCCCGCTAGACAATGGGTAAGCTGAAAATCGTCAAAATATCATGTTAGTTTGGACACGAACCTTTAGAAGCAGAATCCTGGAATCATCCATCATCACATCCGTCACATCGAACAGCTCCTCGCTCACCACTTCCACGTACGGTAGAGAACTAACAATATCATGCTCGAAGACGCCTTTAACGGGTGTTGTCGAGGGTGACGTCACGAGATGTCTAAACCTCCATCGGTTACCTTTACGACCCTTGGTGTTACTATCGTTCTGATCATCGGCGAAGACGTTCACAAGTTTCATAGTATCGACATCTGCGAATGAATATGGGTTGAAATCTCTTATCCGCAAACAACGACGTCCATCATCTGCATCCACGTCCGTGTCTTCACGTTGGTCTTCAACGTCCTCGCCAGTATCAGAGACCATATACGTTGGGTCCGTGCCAAGATGAAGAGGAGGATCAAGACCATCGTCAGAATCGCTTAAGAAAGGTTCTCCGGAGGGAGAAGTGACATCTTTGATGAACTTGTTAGCGCTGTCTATGCGCACCCCTGCTGCATAATCGTCCATCGACTCTTGAATAAACCGGTTTAGTGCAGCTAACTGACTAGGTCGTTGTACCTTGGCCGGATCCACTGTTTCCACCGTCCTGAGGCCATACACTGCATGTTGCCAGTCCGTACTGATGCTCTCCTCAAACCATCTTGTTGTCTGAGGCCCCCATTCGCGCCAGTGAATCTCCTTCGAGTTTAATTCGGGTGTCGTCCTGTTATTTCTGCGTCCAGTCTCCGTCGGCACCAGTGAGGTGGTGTACGAGCCAAAAGAAGGAAAGAGAGGATAATTCAACAAAGCACAACCGTGAACTCCTTCTACTTCAGCCGTCGTCGTAGGTTTAGGGTGCGTGTTCCGTGATGGTAATGAAGTTGGCTTCATTCTCCATTCTTCTGGTGATTTTAGAAGAGTACGAAGGTTTAAAAAGAATACAAAGGAATGGACTTGGTGGTTAACTTGGCTTGAAGGATTATACACGTAGATGCAGCAAGCATGTATACGTTCATCAGGGCTGGGGTAATACATTTGTTTGTGTCCAGGATATCCTTGATCCTCGGGGTCTGTTGAATACCGTGGCACATACCCAGGAGCAGGGTTACTGCTCATGGAGATGTACCAATACTGGTAGCCCGGAGTTAGAGGAGGAAAGTCATATATCGCACGTAGGCGTGGTAAGGTGGAGTATGCTACTGGCCACTCGAAATCATAGACCACGAATTGACCAGTAGGAAGAACGAGAAGAAATGTTTCGTGTGTCAAAAAAGTGAAATCATCAATACCATCGGGCTCTGCTAGCGCGCAAGAGTATTGCGGGTTCCCGTCCCACTTCCAAATTTCCAGGTGCGCATTAGGGCCTTCGAGTACTTCTTTGATGAGAAGTGCAACGATAGCACCTGCAGCTTGCACCCGGACCGCGGCCACAATATCTGATGCCTGCGTGTGCGCACTAGGTTTCAGCAAACACGGCAACACCGGCGCAGATGCTCGCGGGTGTGGTCGATTCGTCTTGATTGACCGAAGGTGCAGCTCGTACACATACTTGGAACTTTTAAAAGTCAGCAGGGTGTGCGTGGTGTTTTGTGAAGAGAAAACTTACTCTTGCCGTGCCAACGCCACGAGGACAAGGAGATCCTGTGAAGGATCCATGGTAAAGTCAACGATGGTCGTTTCCCCCATCATGTGTGTCCACGTCTGAGACTTGCGGTGCGGAAAATCGGTTGTTGGAAGCTCGAGAAAAGAAATGGAAGCAGTAACCCGGCTGTCATCTTCTCGTCCATTTCCGTACAATCCACCGACAAACTCGTACACTGAGCCTGTAGGCGGCAAGTCGATTGTACCTTGCTTCTTCCAGTCGAGGTATTTCCATGCCCTTTCACGGCTTCTCAGCATGTTGAGGCGCATATTCAGTGATACTGTGCTAGATTCAGGTAGCAAAGACACCATCCGATGTCTTCCCAATTCGATTGCGTACTGCAGCTGCACAGAGTCTGAGATAACCTTTCTTAGATGTTTTGTGACCTGAACTAGCGTAAGAAAGAAGAGTAAACGAGGTATATAGGACTCACCATGGAGCATGAAAGAAGGCTTTGCATATCTAAATTCGAAAATACAATGCAGATGATTTCGACGGGCAAGGTGTCGAGCCTTCGGGGTCTTGTAAAAAGGTAAGTCATGATGCAAGTGCGCTGTGATCTTGGAAGATTTCAGAAGGTAGAGAAAGTAAAATTTATCCCGACTTATACTCCTTCTGGAGACTTGTCTCGATAGATTTCATATATGTGGATGGTGGTGGCTGTTTACCAGGCTTCCAATTTCTCGAAGACAAGATAATAACAGGCACGTGATGGCGGCTATCTCCCATGCTGCGCTCAACGCCGACGTGCTGGACAAGCGAAATAATCATGTACTGTTTAACTCTGACCATTTCTTTCTATATACCATCTTTACCATCTTAGTGACATGGCATCATCGCATAGGTCGTCAGACTCATACTCTGGATCGACCAGCAACCTTGCCAAAGAATCTCGTTCTTCCATCGACAGTGAACGTAGCATTGACGTTGAACTACCGTCCAATTATCAGAACGGTACATTAAAACAACACAATGGCTCCGACCTTGCTGAAGATTCGGACAATCCAATTGATAGGCTGAAAGCCGAGCTTAGCAGGACACAAGAAGAGAAGGAAAAACTAGCCACACAATACCGCAACTTGCTCACTAAACTTACTCAAATGCGAACAACGTTGGGAAACAAGCTACAACAAGACGCTGTAAGTGAAATGCTTTTACTATGTTTATCCAACTGATCTTGACTGTGGACAGGAAGAGCTTGACCGGCGAGAACAACTGGTGCAGCAGCTCACTGCGGAAAAGGATGACCTGACCGCCACGGTCGAAACGTTGAAGGCGGAATTAATATCCTCCCATGAAGAAGCAGAGCGCGCTTCTAGTCAGCTTGATGCCATGCGTGCACGTGTATTACAAGAAAACGCGCAAGAAAGCCTGCAGAAAGAGAAGGAATTGCGAGAGACTCAGATAGAACTTGAGCGATGTCGGATGGAACGCGATGAATGGGAACGGTCTGCTTTACAGGAACAAGTGGCTTCCGAAGAGGCGAGATCGGCAATTGAGAATCTACGGAGGGAGTTGGAGTTAGAAACTGCTGCTAGGGCCAGGGATCAGGCAGAACTTCGGGATGAGCGAGAGAAAACGGAGAACTTACAATCCGTGTTGCAGGACTTCCAAGCAGGTAATTATAAAAACTTTTCTTACATACTTAATTACAATCCCTCACGATTTTATAAGCTAAAGATCATGAACTCCGTCAGGCAGTGAAAGACTACGAGTCACAGCTGTTACAAACGACTCAGTCGCTTGCTGAATATAAACACCGGGCATTGACAGCTGAGGTATCTCTCCTGATTTTCACTCAGGACTGATGGTAAAATACTGACTTGACAAGCTTCAATTCGAGGAATCACATACAAACATTACGCGCACTCAGGAGTTAGAAAAAGAGATAAAGGAGAAGAAATTGCTCATTGATAAACTTCGGCATGAAGGTGGTGTCCTTATCTAATAGTAATGTCTTACCTTTTGACGATGGTAAACCTTAGCCGTCATCATTAACGAGCACCTCATGGAGGCTCTGCGCAGATTACGCCGTAACTCGAACGAGATGAACGTCGACCGACGTCTGGTCACTAACGTTATATTGTCCTTCCTTTCGACACCTAGAGCAGACAGCAAACGCTTTGAGATGCTTTCTCTGTTGGCATCTATACTTTCATGGAATGATCAAGAACGAGAGAAAGCGGGCCTACAGAGGATTCATCCTTCGGAAGCCCCTCAGACCACGTCTTTCTGGGCTCGTTCATCTAGTGCATCTTCGCCAGCTAAAGCAATGAGCGACTTAGAGAAATCGGATGAAACAGAGGTTTGTATAACTAGCAAAGTGTGCAAAAAACTCATCCTGATGCATCGTCTTATTTGCAGTCTTTTTCTCGATTATGGGTTGAGTTCCTCCTTACAGAAGCCGCAGCTGGAGAATCTCCAACCCATGCCGCGCCTTCCCCTCCGCGTAGCAGCTTGACATCAATACCAGGGAGTCCATCTACCTTAGGGCCAACCTCTCAAACGAAACCCAGGAGATTGGCTTCGTTTGGATCGGTGGCTATGGCTAGCTCGCCTAGCCTCTTAGGGCCACCTCCGTCAAGAAAAGGCAAAGAAAAAGAGCAAGTGGATGTTGAATCATAGCAACTTGTCTTGTATTTTTTGCTTTTGTTATATTTATATTGATTCCCATCTTCACCGGTGTGGCTCGTTCGCCCTTTTTCACCTTGAGCGCATATACAAGACAGTATACAAACGACAAGGGCACGCATTGTTGCTAGTCTCTTGAAATAGGCCTTGACTTGTGTTCTTGCAAAGATGACATGGGGTTGTGATAGTGGTACAATGAAAAGTAAAATAAGTTATTTCTGCATGCTGTTCAATCATAATCTCCTGGATGAGAAGGTTTTATCAGTCATTGCAATTCCATTAAACCCAAAATGTGGAACTTACCTCCCCCTCCTCCATCATCACCACCGCCACCTCCTCCCAGATCATCATTATCGTCTCCTTCTCCATTATCAAAGTAATTTCCAGCATAGTCGTTGTCGTCTTCTTCTTCAACATCATAATCTGATTCGGCAGCTTGAGAACCCGCATCTGATTTTTCGTCAGAAGATTTTTCCTGGGAAGGTATTAGATACAAGATCAAAATTTGAATAGTGAAGAATACCTGATCATCTCCTTCATCCAATTCGTCGAGGTTCAGTACAACCTTGCCAGCCTTTGGTTGTTGGGTTTCTGCTCGAAGATGTCAGATAGGTTAAATGGGAGGGAGAGTCTCCGCACTCTTCTTCTTTCGTTTAGGATTGAAATAATCCTCAAAGACGTCCACAGGGAAGTAAGGTGCATGCAAGTCCTTCCGTTTCAGAGTGGGCTGCTGCTGGGCAGAAGGCCTATATTTATCGGAATACCTTGCAATTTCTAGATTGTGGAGATGTAAGTCAGATGATGCCTCGTTATACAAGTTGTACAACACATGCCCGAAGTTTTCGTAGTTTCAAGGATGTAATATTGTGATTTTCTCAGCCGTGAAGCGAACCCTAATTGCAGCTGAGCGATTTCTTTCTCATCATTTGAAGGTTCTGTGAATACCGGAATTTCTCTAGTCTGGTTTATTGATACAGATGTAAGTTTTGGCACACAAAAATAGAGAGCAATATAACACACCGGATACAAAGCTGTGGCCTCCCTTGATAAGTTTTGTAAATCGGCAAAAGTTAGGCCCATTGGCGGCAAGGAACTGGGACCCCCAAATCCTCCCCTCCCTCCGCCACGGCCTCCTCCTCTTCCACCGCCACGAGACATAGCAATTTAAAGATATAGACGCGAACAATGAGATTAGATAGGCCGAAAGCTTTTACTGTGTAGTGACCGTGGAAGTTGAGTCAACAAACAGTCCATAAGCGGAGTGTGACAGTTTCGAATTCCGACTCTTCATAAGGACGCCTTTCTGCGCACAACCCTAGTAGTTCATTGCTCTCTTTCTTCCCCCCACCCACCACAGTTTTCACCCTTCTTCTTTTAGGCTCTTGCCCTTTCTTACTGTATACCTCCTAAATATCAGAAATAATGGATAAGACTCTGGACGAAGTTAGTCGTCAGTGTTGGTTGCCACGTTGGGCACCTTTGTCTTACATCCTTTTTGCAGATTATTTCCAAGTCGAAGACTTCCCGTCGACGCCCAAATGCCAGCCGTCGCGGCTCTGCTCGGGCTCAAGTTCTTGGTAAACCTGCTGCTACCCCCGCTCAACGCGCTCGCGCTACTGCGACGCCTGCTGCCGTTGACCCCGTCAAGGCCATCACCCAAGGCACGGAGAAAATTATTGTATCCAATTTGCCAGCAGACGTAAATGAAGCTCAAGTCAAGGTTAGTCGCGTAATTGCATACGTTTTATCCTTAGGTCTAACCTTCTTTTCAGGACCTGTTCAGTCAAACGGTCGGCCCACTCAAGGAAATCACCCTTCATTACGATGCCAATGGACGCTCGAAAGGTATCGCTAACGTCACCTTCCAGAAGAAAGGCGACGGAACCAAAGCATTCCAACAATACAACAACCGGCTTATCGATGGCAGTTAGTATCGCCTCTCCTCTCAAATCTTGCATCTCGTCGTGTTTTCTTCCTGGACTAAGGCATTGCCTGCCTTGTAACCTTCCTCCTAGCCGAATCGCGGTACTGTCTCTGTCCAAATTGTGTAGAACTTCCGCATGGTGTCCGTGCTTTCTCAGATGCATTTGCACCTCCTCGCGGAGTGTAGCAATCATCTTGTGCTATTCGACTAAATTTTGCTTTTTTGGGCAGAACATGCTCTGTATCTCAGGCCTGATCACCCTGATTGATCGAGCTAGTTCGAGGCACGTCAACTGCTATACGCAGAACGACGAGAACCGCAACGTATTCTTCATTGTGGCTGCTGAAGAGTTCTTGAATTGGAACATCGAAGGCCGGCATCATTGACATGTTTTGGAAATTCTACGCTCCAGGCATGCCATATGCGCCGCAGTTTCCTTTCAATGAACGACCAGCGTCGACCAACCTATCGGAATGTTGTAATAAACCTCAAAGACAGCGGAGACATGACTGTGATTTCGGTAACGAGTTGGATACTTCGTATATCTCTTCACCGTCTCCCCCTTTTGAATGGTTCTTTGTTCAGAGAACAGTCGACTAACCTATCAAATCTCTTATTCGACCCGTCATCTTATAGAAAGACCTATGAAAATCGAAATCGTTGTTGATCCTTCTCGACCCCTCCCCTTGGCATCCCGAGTCGCACCAGCACCTGCACCCGCTAAAGCTGCTGCCCCCAGGTTCGTCAATCTCTAGGCATCAGGGACTCCTTTGTCTTAATTGTTTCGTAGACCCGCTGGTACTCGTGGACGTCGTGTCAGAGGTAGGGGTGGTGCACGTAAGAGCGACCGGCCCCCTAAGACTGCTGCTGATCTTGACGCAGAAATGGAGGTTAGTAAATTGTATGCATGACTTCCACCATTTATCTGACTATAAGCTTTTGTCAATAGGATTACACCGCCTCCAATGCCCCCGCCGCTGCTGCGGCTTAAGTTGTGTGTTCATCCTTCTGGCTTCATCCTTCATCCTTTTGGTATATTGTAAATTCCTCTTAAATTGTTCTTGCAATCAACGTGTCTCACAGCCCTTCCGTCATACCCTTTTCTCCTCTTTTATAGCTTTTGCTTTCCCTTGTTCACAATTCAATTTGAACTGTGATGTATTAGCGTAATAGTTTTTTGCAATTGTGCAATGTGATGTGGTGTTTTCAATGGACCTCGAGAAATTCAGTTTTGATATATATTGCGTTTCGAGCAATCGTAGATGCAAGGAATTGGGTAAGGATGAAGATATACAATTTCAATACAATTGGACTACGGGTTTGGTGGAGAACATCCTCAAATGGTCGCGATCTGGGACATGTTGATATCAAACACTGCTTGCCCAACTTGCCCAAGAGATAAAGTAGGTTCTTAGAAATCTATGCTAAAATATTGCAGGTCTTTTGCAGTAATTTCTTCCTCCGTCAAATCAGCTCCAGCATGTTCATCACCGTGCGTTCCTCTCGGAGGTCGCCCACGCCATTGTTCAACTTTGTATATCAACAAAGTTTCGATAGAATCGAGGGAATCTGTCGCTTTGAGTGCGGCCCTGAACTTGGGATACCATGGCCGCCGTTGACTAGATAGAGATAGAAAATTCGACAGACAAGCAAGTCAAGTTCAAGATTCCGGGAAACCACAGGCAGCGGGACGAGTCCCCGTGAGGTATTAATTACTCACCATTGAAATTCTATGAAGTGTCTTATGTGGTTCTGAACCGTGGATATCGTGGTTCCTGGGTATTCTTTACAGATACTGAGATATTCCAATGATATATCGACTGGATCTGGAACGATTCCAGAAAAGATGCTGCAGTTCAGTCGAGTTTTGGGTAAATTTTAGCCCTGCCGTTCCAGCTAGTAGTGGAACAGCAAAAAAGAAACGTACCATGGATTGCCGAGGAGGGTTTCGCCCACCATCAGTCCATCGGCACCCGTGTATCCTAAATTGTCTTCCAGGTCATTGAAAACACGCACGTTCCCGTTACTTATGACAGGGACGCGAAGATGCTCCTTTAGTCGTTTGACTACGCTGAGGTCGGCAGCACCTTGTCTTCTTCGCCTCGCGGAAACGGTGCGAGCATGCAGAGTGATCCACGAAGCACCAGAAGCTTCCAATTGCTGAGCGAGGTCCAAAGTCTTCAGTTGAGGTTGGCATAACCGAATTTTTGCAGATACCGGAACGGTGAAGGAATTAGCCATGGCTGATACTACGCGTCTCCAAATTAGCTTCGTAGAAATAGGCTATTGAAACAATTTTAATGTCGGGATACTTACCGATGTCATTCACGAGAGGCCAATCTTTGAGCCCCAAAAGGTACGCACCATAGTGCGCATCTCGCGCGGCTTCCTGAGGGCATCCAAGATTCAAATCTAGTACCTTTGTCGTGTTGAGGTCAGATGGTTCGTTTGCAGTTACCATTTGAGAGAGAAAACTCACCGATGGCGTCGCAATAACTCTGCAACTTCCGCCCAGCCTGGACTACAACTTCTGGGTCGTTACCACATATCTGGGCTACTACTGGACGCGCATGCTCGTGGTCCTTCCCGAGGCTGAGATCTCTGATGTGGTATTCAAGGTACTCTCTATCAGAGAGCAATTTCTCGGGAATGTACATTTGGGTGTAAGCCAATGTCACTCCATATCGGCGAACAAGCACTCTAAAGGGGAGATCCGATTGATTGACCATTGGAGCCGCAACATATTTAAGGTTCATTTTCCAAATTCCACTCTGTAACGAGTCAACAACAAATTTCAAAGCAGTCGAAGATTCGAAGCCGGCAGATCCAAGTGTAATGAGTACGAAGATAAAGAAAGTTTATATGTAGTGGCTGTGCAGGCTTTTGCCCTGTTTCGCACTCCGCCTCGAAACACCATCAAGCGCTCACCGTGGTTATCAACAATCAGACTCAAGAGACTTTTCCTTCTCGAATTCATTCAACATTCTTTGTCTTTTACTTGTGTTAACTATTTAACGCGGCCTGAGTTATACATGTTTACGAAAGATAGGATGCAAGAATTTTTAGAATTTTTGCTAATTTACTCTTTGACCTTCTTTTTTGACGTTGAATAAAACGACAGTATAAAACCCCCAATAAATGTAGCCACGCTTGTGCATCCTAGAATTGAGTGGTAAGAATGGGTAATGATGACCGAAATGCGCCAGAATTACCAATGAAAATCTCGACGTTTCTATATCCGAATGCACCGTACGAAGTCTTCTCCTCATTGGAAGTATCATGGAGATTGGCAACAATAAGTGGGCCAATGATTGACATGACACCTTGAACGACGGTAAAGGACCCGAAAACTATGCTCGTAATGTTGTCGCGGGTTCCTAGGTTGCACATAAATCAACTCGTATACCTGATTATGACATGGCAAGTACCTCCAACTTCTGAGGCTGCCGTGGGCCATACAGCCGGGAATGCACCACCCTGATTATACAGAGTTAGCAAGGTGCATATACCAACTTAGATAATAATCGAGGTCGTTAAAAACTTACCAAAGCACCAAACACGATAGTAAAGGCAAAGATCCAAGGAAGGGAGGTCGCAAATCCCCAAAGCACAAAAACGGCTATTGCACAACCTATGCCACTACCCATTACAACATATGGGTATGGATACGAGTCACAGAGCTGCCCAAACACGATGAAGAATATTCCGGTTGCTGCGTTAAAGAGAGCGAGAACAAGCTTTGGAGGCAAAGCTGCATCCGTGAGGCGTGATGTATACGTTGAGATGAACACCATAACAGGGAAGAGTCCCGAGGACTGGACGATGGTTATACCAACCTATTACAAGCTCAGACGACTCGACGTGTTTTGAGTGTATCAGATATACTCACAAGGCATAAAAACACACGTCCTTTCAAGAACGAGAGGTCCTTGGGAAATAAAGGCTGACGAGGCTTTTCAAGCGTAGGCCTTCGAATTGGGATTCTTGGCTTGATTCCCAGAGAAGCAACACCACAGCAAAGTCCAAACATAATCGCCCAGATTCTTAAGAATATAAGCTCTATTTTCTCCTGTTTTTATGGAGTAACTTACCTCAAAGTCCAACGGAATCCAAGTTTGTCCAACAACGCACCCAATATAAGCGGAAACGCGAATCCACCAACACCAGAACCCGCAAAGATCAGCCCTCCTGCAAGTCCTCGCCGTGCAAGGAACCACTCGGGTAACCATATTAAAATTGGAGAATACAAAAGTCCAGATCCGAAACCATAGACAATACCCTGAAGAACAATCATCTGCCAGACCTAAAGGATAATGTCAGACTTTCAAACACTAGATGGTAAGGTGCACACCTTCGTTGCAAAACTCGACAACACCAAGGAGGCTACACAAAGGACCACCGAGAACCACATTGCTGGTATTGCATACTCCGGATAGCGTTGCAGCCCTTATTGTGGACTGGAGATAAGCTGCAGATGGAAATCATGCGGGACAGACTTACCGAGCACGAAGACAAGCATCCCAATGTGTTGGATACCCAAAGACGCAGTACCAATGATTGATATCGATGCTGATGAAGCTTCATTGAATGGAGGATTTGTCGTGTAAAACTCTAGAAAAAAACGACGTCAATCCTCTGATAAATTGATGAAGCGGCACTTGAGACCAGCCTTGGAAAATTCCATAGGTGTTGTTCCATCCCCAGATAAAAACCTCAAAAGCACTAGCAGAAAGACAAAAAGTCCATGCATGTCGCCCCTGTAGTAAAATTAAAGTTGATAGAAATGCATGAAATGCACAAGCTCATACACACCTTATCCAACGGTGGTAACCCATGCTCTTCTCCCTGTGCCTCAAAAACTTCTATCTGCTCCTTGGTGCTTTTCATCTCGTCGTCATCTCTGTCCTGGCCTTCAGCTCCGTCTCGACGGTAAACCTGGGAAGAAATAGACGTCGTCGAAGCTTCACCAATACCACGGTCCATGTCGATGCTGGCGGCAAGTTGAAATCGAATTGGTTATCGTCTCATATGCATGTAAGAGATGAAGAGCCATAATGGAGTCATTCCTCTCGTTTCTCCGTATGCCATTGTTCCGGTAGCGCTAGCCCGATCATAATGTTTCATATTGACGAAATTTGAGCTTTGATTGGTTCTTGTTGAAAAAAAGCATGGAAGTTTGCAGAGAGAAGGATCGAGAAACATCTATCGTCTTTCCGCATATCCGTTGTTGTAAAGTTACTACAAAAGAGCCACTGCGAAGTGTGTAATGAGAGCCATTTACTGGAATAGGAGTGTGCTTGGTACTTTCGAGATCCGCGTGGGTCGCTTCAAATTTTGCAATTTGCAAATATGTGACCATAAATCTCCAGCTGCTATGTACTCCAAAGTCACAGTAGAGGCAGTCTTGAGATATTTCAGTCTGTTGGATGTTACCATGAGCAGGAAAGGAAAGCTGCAAAACGGAGCTTTCTGAGGCCTTGAGGCTTGAAGCTTTGAAGCTTGAAGCTGGAAGAGAAATCCGTTTTATTTATACCTCGTCATAACGTGAAATGTTGAAAGTTATGCACTTGATCGCGTCATATGAGCGTGGGATAAATCGCGGACCGACGCCAAGTTGACGCGCGCCTTGACTGTCCTTGTCCGCGAACGATCTTCCACTATGGCTCCAACTATGGCTTGCTGTTTTGACAGTCATCTCCGAAACAAATTGCATGTAAAAATACAAAATGCTGACCATGTTGATCAACTTGACAGAAAACATTCACATACATTGTACATATATTTCTTAAATCTATGTCGGACTGAGGGCTCTGAGCCTAAATTAATTCACAAATTGAATTAGTAGTATCGAGAAAGTGTAGGCTCAATGCAACTTCAAGCTTCAAGCTCAAGCTTCAAATCCATGGATTTGTAACTTAGACGCGATGTGTCACGAGCACGTGGCGTTACATTACAGCGGTACAACAGGCTTGGAATCGACTCCCGAACAGTGACCCACTGTAATTGCACTATACTTCTGTTTAGAGCGATGTGTTCTACCAGTGGCAGTGGGTTATTGAGCTCCCAGCATTCAGAGACAACAAAGGACATTGGCTTATGTATCAGTGGCATGTTGAATTATCATTCCAATGTCCATTTCTCATCGTTGATCATACCAGCAACTCATGCTTTTAACGGTCTCGTACTCATCGAGGGACTCCCTTAGTAAGCTTTCTTCCTTGATAACCATATTATGTGCTCTCTCAAGAATAACCCGGAAAAAGGTCACTGATAGACAACTGCCGTTGGTGGGCCGTGTCCCTGCAGTAGTAAACTTTATCATATGTACATACTGTACCACCTCTTCGTGCCGGAATCAGGTATGCACGCCCCTCTAGTATCTGAGATCTTATTAACACATATACCTAGCCTACAGCTGGGTAGGTTTAGACGATGCCGTCAGCCCCCACCGTCACGCCAGGTGTATCGAAGGCAAGTATCACATATGTACTCACGAGCATCATAAGGTCTTCAATATGGAGTTAACTTCGTCAGAAGGGATCCCAAGCCGTGCACTTTCGAAGATTCCTTTAGAAAACCTATTTGCCGTAGGAGTAACATTGACTATACGTACTGTGCCGAAGGCTGCGATAAGGGGTATGTGCTACCATTGGTGGCGTTGGTGAACGATATATGGCCAATGGAGGCTCTCAGGGGAGCCATCACGTACGTATTAGTATTCCCATATCCACAATAATTGACGTTTCTCCAATCAGATATCAGTTCGAATCATAGGAGAAGAGGTGAACTTGGCCGCATACAATCCATTCTGGTTGAAGGAACATTTCATAGATTTCTTCCAGCTTCTTGTGTATTTGGAGCATGTCGTCGCGCTCTCATTTTTTATACATATTGCAGATTAATCGACACAGGATGGAGGAATCCTCCATTTATTACTCTTATAGGAGTTCGAATACTGGAAAGTCGCTCGTTTAGTATCATTTACAGAGAGTGGTTGTCGCTCTTTGTCTATCCAATGCGAGTGTAATCATACAACAGCGTCCTTATTCTTCCCGTTTGTCGACAGACCCACGATTGTTCCATCATATGATTTTAGCTTCATCGGACTTACTGCAGTCGCATCTACCCGCATACATATTCTAAAATTCTCTGCACGAACATTTTGTACACGCCATATACAAATAGGTTCCGACTCAAAGGTATACTAAAGCTTTTCCGGAATGTCGGAAAAATGTTGTCAGAAAACATATCGAATAACTCCCACACATTTTTGGGATTCGGTCATAGTGCGCTATCGGTGGAATGTCTCCCTGTCCTGATTCACGTCATAGCGGCACAAGCCAGCGGCACAACGTAGAATCGCTAGTGAGTAAAGTTTCGGAATCTGAGAACGTACCTCACCACGCGACAAATGACCTTCTCTTCCCTGGCTCGGTGAGCCGATATTGAACCCGCGTAAGAGAACCACTTAATTCTCGTCATTGACAGGAGAAGTTTCCCCCTTAATCATCTTATCGGTTTAGCGCCATTCCCAGCGTTTAATTACAGCCGATGAGGATGGATCTTGCGTAAGAACTGAGATGCGAGAATCGCCGACATTACGGGCTGCAAGGCTTAGCTCACTATGAATTTACCAAATCATGGATGGTTGCTTGATATTCTTGAGTGCTGTGGCGTCTGGGGTAGTGGCGAACCCAATGACTGGCTAGGGACTCAAAAAGTCACGTCGGAACTTGAAAGAATTAGCCCAAAATTTAGGTTTATTGAATAAGTGTAGATTATGCGGTCTACTTCCATCGTTTATCTGCATTGCAGTATCAGGGACGTCCTGTGATTTTCAAGTTATGGTTATGTTTGATTTTCTGGGCGCTTGTACTTGTACGCCACATGGCGCAAGCAGCGACTGCTGTCTTGTGTGGCGCTTCTTCAACATATATTTCAATTTGAGATATGGCAATATTATTTTTGCTATTTTTGTAAGCTAATAGCGATGGAAGATCGTGAACCTTCCGGGCGCAGCTGCAAAGGAACAATGAGCGTCACTCTCCGGCTTCTCGGCTTTGTTGACGCACGTGACAAACCTTATTTCATTCCAACACAAAGTTCAAGTTAAGAATCAGCAATAATCTAATAACTTGGATTTACCGTCCATGATGGCGTCTACCATTATCCAGCTTTCTCAAGAGATCATAGACGCAATCGTAGATTTTGTCACTCATAACTCGGCAAGGAACCGCAACGGCTTGGGCCCCTTAGGAAGGGATATCCTGAACTGCTCGCTCGTCAGTCGTTCCTTCTATCATCGATCACAGTTTTATATATTCGAGGTCGTGCACGTTCGAGAGGAATCCTCGGATAAGCTTCGTACAAGAAGGCTTCTAGCGATCAGAAAGATTATGCGGAATAACCCTCGTATCTCGTGTTTCGTACAAGAAATTGTATTGGAGTGCTCGTTCTTCCAACGTGCGTGGTGGGTCGCCGATGATTCATTGTTTCTGGAGTTTGTGCAGAGTATCGCAGGGAATGGACGTCCACTTCGCAAGCTTCAACTTTTTGGAAATTATAAATCAGATGAAGGATATGGCGTTGTTCATATCCCAAACTTCGAACGGCTGCTGGTTCACTTCTTTCGCCCGTTTATTATCCCTTCCATCACCACTCTTGTTCTTGAATACCTGGACAATATACAGGTTGAAGTAATCACAGAATGTGTCAACCTGGTGAATCTCGAGCTCTCTCAAGTCGGGCTCGTGAAACCTGAAGGGAACGCCACAATGATTTCGACTCGAAAACCGCCTACGCTTAGACGCCTTGCGACTCGGTTTGCAGAACCTCGATCTTCTACAAAACCTGTAGATTGGCTGCACCGTTACATCGATTTCTCTCAGCTTGAGATGTACAAGGTTTGTATAGACGACCTGGCCGACATACAATACGCCCAACAAATCATCAATGCAGCAAAGGGATCTCTTCGAGAGCTGGTTCTCTTTTATCGAAAAGCAGTATGTAAGTTTTCTCCTTGGATCTTCTTCTAGAGATAGTACTATGTATTCCTTACACCATTTGCATTAGTTAAAAGCTACCTTCGAGATCTCAATATGTTTTGTGATCTCCGAAATTCCTATGGGCTGCATACACTCACCATGAGGAGTATCTTGCCTGGAGACAACCTAGTTTCCGTTATTCGCACACTTGAGACAATTCCATCGCAGAATTTTCTTTCCTCATTCACCCTCACAGCCATTGTCGGAACATTTCCTAGATGCGAGCCTGAAATTATAATGTTGGCAGACTGGAAGACATTTTGCGCGGAGATTATTCGAGTAAATGAAGGGAAATCGTTTAACATTTTATTTCAATTCATTTACCGGCATAATACATGCGAAATTGATGAGGAAGAGGACACGGAGGCTGACGAGACCCCGTTGGATAATCACATAGAGTCTGTCGTTTTAAGCTTACTTACAAAGAACACTTCCTTTTCTGCATTAGTTAATCTCCCAACTTGTAGTTTCGATATCACTGCTTGCCAGTTTTTTGACAATTGAAGCTAAGTCAGATTATTGAACTTGGTCTAGGGGCATAGTATAAGCAATGTACTCGTAGCCTTGTTTGATAATTATGTATTATTCAATTGATTC
>Ga0247779_1000543_pt1 | contig 23133 bp, 33 predicted proteins | sample UWRJL221509R5_FD_179925 | JGI IMG/M metagenome (GOLD analysis project Ga0247779, IMG submission 179925) | Plant litter microbial communities from Arlington Agricultural Research Station in Wisconsin, United States - UWRJ-L221-509R-5 | ecosystem: Environmental > Terrestrial > Plant litter >... | reverse complement strand
GGCTTCTTTAAGAAAGATGGTGGGTTCCTGGGGAAAAGAGCAAAAATGTCATCTCAAATCAACAGATGGACACGCGCTCGTCACATCACGTGTTCTGTAATGTCTTTGACAAGATAACTTGAAGGATAATCTGCTCCGAATCTATTTAAATGCTTAAAACAACATGAACATTGAAACGTATTTGAAGACGCACAAAGAAATCTCAAGATGTAGTAAACCGAAAGAAATGCTACGCGGCTATGAGAATACAAACAAATAGGCGCGTTGGTGTGGCTGTGCTGGAACCTTAACCATAAGGTAAGCGAGCTGCTTTTTCAAGTTGTTTCGACAGTCAACTTTAACTTCTGCATGCTGAAGCCGCGTCGCATCTTTCGTTCTCCTTTGGTAACCGTCGCTGGAATATCACGACATCAATGCATAGGGGACTTTACAACAACGAGAAATGTGCCGCACGCTGTGGTTCATGAAGGCGCATCTAACAAAGAAGGTTCACCATTAGCACCAGTGTGTATATTGTTTTATTGGATCTTCTGCAACTCTAAAAAACGCGTCTCTACAAGCAAAAATACCCCACGGTTTTACCAGTAGTTCAACGCCAAATACTCTCACTGCGACCAGAAAAAATCGTTGCTCTTGGTCAGAACGTGTGTGATATTTCGGGTCATAAATCAGTCACTTTCTATATGCCCGATGGATCCAAGTTCCACGATTTTACCTTTGCCACCAGCCACGTACCCAAAGTCGCCTTCCCGCGTGGCACAAAAGGTGTCCTGTACTACCGCAGGAAAGAAGGGTGTCCCGATATCTCTGGAGAATTGCGGTTTCGAATATGTGATGATGTTCATTCTTTCCAGGAAGGCGCGGACTTGATGATACCAGAACTTTGGCGACCTTGGAGGGTGCCTTTATACTCGATGGTGAAGAACAGCTACCTATTTGAATCCATCGTTCCCTTGCTACTCGATGAAGGCCTGATTGACCAATCACTCGTCGACGACATCGTTAAACTCCCAAAATTTCAAATCGGCAAAACCCCGGTTTTATACCATTATCAACACCCTTTTCCTGTCACCTTTAACGGCACAGCTACAAACATAATTATCATGACGAGACAACTTATAGAGCACGTCATGTTGAGAGATTTGTTCGTGGGACGGACATCCATATCCAAACTTCGATTCTTCCAATACCGTGGTACGTGAATGCTCTTGTAGCGCGGAGCCTCTACTGTATAGCTTGACCGAGAGTTACTTAGGAACCTACTTGGCGCAATTTGAACGTGCTCCCAAGGTTGCACATCCATCGTTACATTTACGTTTTATCAAACCTTTAACCGACATAAGGCAAATGACTTCTAAGACAACAATGGCAGAGCCACTTCCAGAGACATTATTTGCCAAGGTTAAGGTAGAAGGGCACGAGCCAGAGCCATGGAAGTATCGGATTGATACTAATAGTGGCAATGGAAAGGCTTTGACAAGGTTTCAGGGTCAGACGAGGCAGTTCGAAGTTCCAACGTAAGTTTTTCTTAACAGCCTTTCCATATACTTACCATCCTTCCTTTTTTACTCATATATACTTGTACTTTCTAGGTTGAATGATTTCGGTGTATAAATCAGGCTCTGCAGTCCCAGCCAATACATCACAAAGGTCCATATTGTACACATATTATCCTAAACCTGACGTCTTGTGCGCATGATCATTTCATCTTCTTTGCATGTTTTATTGAAGAGCTACAGGGTCAGTACTATCATGAAAAGTATCAGTTCTCCACGACCTCGTGTTAACTTACCGAGATGGATGGCAGTTGTAAGAATAAGTTCTGCCGTTTTGTTTGTGTATCGTTGCCCAGTCTTGAGAGCGACCACGACTTACTAACTGGTCGTCAGCAGGCTAGTTCACGTCAACTCCTTTGCTGTGCGAAATCATTTTTCAACATGGAATTGCACAGGTCGGATCATTTACCATGAGTTGATCATGCTTTCCAATCACTTTCGTCTGGACCGGCGTACTTACATTCACTACTGTTTAATAGTTAAGCGACGTATGCACCGGTTTGGCGAGTTCTTTTCTGCGCAAAATTAATGTGGCGGTGCTTAATTCCTATGCTGCTTTGTAAATGTAGACCCTGCACTCCAACCTCATGAGTCATGGCAACCATGAATGCGCCTGGACAATTGGATAAATAGACACTACCTCTGGGATGTCTGCTTATTTCGCTCCTTGCGGCGTGATGGCAGTGACAATGGCTCGACGACCGTCGAGGCATAAGGAACGTATCAAGTCAGGCTCACCACCACATGGACAGGCAGACACCGATGATCTAAACAGGACAGCTTCTGGTCTCCAGGAAGTTATCCACCTTGTACAATACATCAATTCCATGGTGGAAATGGTTCGGAGCTCAGGGGTAAGTGTGCAATGGGCCACGAAAATTCGGGTTTATGACTAATGATTCATTAAATCCTTGCTTAGGCCTCTAACAGGATATCGAAAGACGTAATGAGTAGACTGGCAATGCAATCTCGTCTACTTGTTTCAGATGTCTTCCAACTTCCAGCACTTAGAATGATAGAGTTCAAAAAAGTTCTTGTTGAATACAAAATGTGAGCTGCATGCAATTTACGTTATATTTGTTTGTTACGCATCTAAAAATATATTTCCAGTCTTCTTTGCGAAATTACCGGTGCCATATCTGCCGCCTCTTCCTTTTGCTCAACTTTAGATGCGGACATTGGTCAGCGGCTGGACGCCTTTTCCTTAGATTATGAGGTGCATCAGTCGAGCTCTCAGCATTTCTTCTGGTTACTTATTAGATTTACTCCCCAAGGAAAAGAAGAAATCTTTTCAGGGTCAGGATTTCTGCCAATCCTCAGCTTCTGCAGCTTCACTATGTAAGTCACTTCAATGATTCATCCCACCTATAAATTGAGATTATTCGAATGCAATTTAGCCATGTTCCAGAACTCTCATAATATTTGTATATATAATGGGAATTTTACACAAGTATCTCACAGTGAAAGTACACTGGTATGTTCTCCTTTTTCTATATAAGTCTCGGTACCATCTTTCCTGGAATAACGTTTCAAAAATAGACGGACCACAAGTTAGCAGAGATTATAATTATCTCTCAACGTGTCGAACGCTGGGTGAAGTGGGGAGCAAGCTTTTTATTTGGCTGGGACAGGGCCACGTCATATAATTACTTTCCAATCTCCTGAACGTATGTTTGGATTCAGTGCGGTTCCATAATGTGCTGCGTTCAGGAGATAAAAGACGCACTGAAGTTGTTCCTCCTCCGTGCTCGGATAGCAACTTCAAAACAATTTTTTAGATTACTATAGCTGTCGACAGCCGTATTATACTATGCATTTTATTTTATGTCGTACTATGCATATCAACAGTTATTCGACGAGTGGTGTTCGTTGTAGATCAATCCGGCCCGACACAGCCTTCGTTGCAAAGAGAGGCGATTTCATCGTTCAGCGCTCAGTCACGACCAAGTCACGACGTTCAGCTTGTACCATCATTTTTAACTGCTTACCTTCCTTTCTCTCTCTCTCTCTCTCTCTCTTCCAGCCTTCTGCGATGGTAATACTTAATCCTACCAGGAGGATGGCTATTCTCTTCGCATTTATACCAATGATAGCCTTATATCTAATTTACAACTTCAAATTACACTTATTCATCAACTCAATATCCACTTGGCCGACTCAGCGGCAAATCGTCACAGAAATATCCACTTTTGCAAGACATAAACTATTTCCATGGACAATTACAGAGGACGCAGAGCGGGAAGCTGCAGATGAGGCTGCTGCTCAGCTGGAGTTGAGCGGAAGAGTACCGTTCACCCGGCATATAGTTGCTGTTGGCGATCTGCATGGAGACCTACCGAACGCTAGACGCGTGCTTAGGTTTGCGAATGTTATAGATGACTTTGGGGACTGGTCCGGGGAGGTTGATTTCTTCGTACAGACAGGAGATATCATTGACCGGTGTGTCTTAATTATTTCGTCTTATTCATACCATGTTAATTCCGCTGCGACATTTAGTGGAGATGACACTATCATGCTCTTTATCTGGATGGATAAACTGCGGGAGCAAGCCTCCGCTGTTGGAGACACCGTGTTAACCCACCTGGGGAATCATGAGTGGATGAACGCAATTGGTACGAATATTGCTTTACATGACTTAGATATATCATTGATTTGTATTTTGTTGCATCGCAGGTGACTGGAGGTAATGAAATATGTCACCCATCATGAAGCATTAAACAACCTAACTTCTATCTTACGTCAAAGATATGTATATCCTTCAGAGCTCAAGACCTTTGGAAGCATCGCTGCCCGACAAAGAATGATTACTACAGGTCGCATTGGGCGCTCATGGAGGAAGAACTACACAACAGCCTCTCGTCTACCTCTCCATCCCTCTATTGGACCTCCTAATACTCCATATCCACCGTCGATCTTTAGCTTTGGAATACAAAAGGAAGACGACGGTTTACAATGGAGGCACGAACATGATGAAGACGATCCCATGTCCCATGCCGCTATATCTTTTGTGCATGGAGGACTATCACCTTCGTATCCAGAACTATCACCATTCCCTACACGAATAAATGAAATATCGGATTCTCTCCTTGAGAAACTGCAGGATCGAAAGCAGCCACCTCCTCACCCTCCTCACCCATACCCTGGCCTTCCTCCCAGTGGGTTTCTTTTCATCTAGATGATCACATATACTGATACTTTCTGTGCAAGGTTCGACACCTGAAGAAACCCGGTTATATAATGCGAATGGACCACTGTGGTATCGCGGCTGGGCAATGGGAAGCGAAGCAGATGTCTGTGCTCATGTTGACGATGTTCTTACAAAGACTGGGACGAGAAGAATGATCATGGGCCATACTCCAGATTTCCATGTACGTCGAGCAATCTCTCCCAGACCAAAGTGTACGGAATTTGAAGTTGCTCGCAGAATATTAAGTCAAGATGTAATGGGAAAATTATCATTATTGATACAGGTTAGAAGATACATTGCTCATTTGTTTGATTGCGGAACGCTCATCCAGTTTGTGCGCAGGTATCTCGCATGCATATGGAGGGGTTCTCTCAGCTCTATCTATCCATTATACTCTTACACCCATAGGCGACGAGCATTCTAACCGATGGCATGAGAAGGAGGTTGTCAGCGCACTGTATGTCGACAGGCAAGAAATCTTGACGACAGACGAGCGGGAGATTACTGGTAGCTTTTACCACGATTCATAATAATCGGCATCATCTCCTTGTAATTTATTCATCAGCAAGCATATACAAAATTTTACATACGTATTTTACTAGTGCATCATAAAAACATTGTATATGTAGTAACCTAGTTCATAATATCATGGTTTGTATTCTCCAATGATATTTATATTCAAAGTTTCGCCCTACGATGTAAAACGTCGAGTCTCCTCCACTAATTGGCGAATGTTATGTCAGTTAGTACACCATTCAGACAGATGAACTACATACCCAAGGGTACCAAGGAGACAAATCTTTGGACAGAGTACCAATGAATTTAGGTAATCTCCTCTCCTTGAATGATTGGATTCCTTCGGCACCATCCGCGGAGCTCGCAGTCAACTTCATTCCCATGGAGTCCAGCAAATGATTCTCTTCTATTGAATCACCAGGGTGTTGGATAAGACCTTTGGTATATGCAATTGAGACCTGGGAGGTATTAGCAGCAAGTTCCTCGGCGAATGCTTTGGCCGCTGGGTATACCGCTTCCCTGCTTGGAAGAATCTGATGATATAAGTCTCTGATATGAGGGGAGTCGGGAGAGACGGATCCCCCCGTCAAGAGCAAGGAATTCGAGCGAGACGTCCCAATGAGACGAGGAAGGAGATATGTTGAGGTGGCTATACGAATCATAGATTAATACAATGGATATATAGTAAATAATGCTCTGATGCACCTTCTGGTATGATTCCGCGACGAACGAACGGGAACGTGAGCTTAGCACTCGACCAAACAAAGCGGAAATCAAAGGGGAGTTGCAGTGCCGTCATACCAACTCCAGCCTATAACCCCTGTTAACACAAGGCAAGCTGGGAGTACGGTGGCTTACTGCGTGTCCGTTCACGGCTGCAATGGTAATTTTGCGACATCTGTAAATCGACATCGAGAGAACTCCTCCAGTGTCCCGATGGGCTGCCAGCTTGTAAGAGAAGAACGGCAGAAAGGAAAAACACCCTGCGTACAGTGCTCTCCTTCAACTTTCTCCTCATCCGAAAAAAGAGTGCCCCATCCACCAGATATATCGGCCTAGTTAATATTCATGAGTTCATGACGAGGGTAAAGATAACTTCAAACTTGTACGCCAGAACAATACGCAGGAGCTGTTGGCTCAGCGGTCAATATAACCACTCTAACGCGGTCATCCTTGTCGCAAAGATCAAAAACATGCACGAGTTCTACTTGTAGACTGCCAGCAAATGTGTTCCTACTGTAAAATAGGGGCGAATAAAAATCAAATTCGACATTGGATTGTGACGAACTGGATCAACTTACAGTTTTGCACGGTTAATAGTAACTGTTAATATAGAGCCCTCAAGAATAGTGACTATATCTTTGTAGCCTTGCTTTGAGTAGTCTGGAAAAGCCATATCGTAGAAAGATGAATAAACCTGAGGTGCACCTTGACGTTCAAAAGTGGTTTATAAATACGCGAACAATTCATTCGGCATTTGAATTGCCGGTTGCCGTTTCCCCATGGGGTTAGGACGCGGACACAAATTCTGTCTCGGAGTTATGTGATCTGACGCCAGACAGTCACCTCATCCAGATTCCGCGACTTTTAGTTTTTTGGAACTTTACCAGACCGTGTTTCTAATTCATGAAATTGCGCCTTTCTTTCGTCTTGCAACATGTCATTAAGAACTCGGCTGACTACTAGGAACATCGACTTTCTCAGGCGATGTAGTTTTTCACGTAATTTAGGGACACCCATTCGTCCTCAACTTGTCAAGAGCACGCGTGCTCATCGCTGTTTCTCGACTTCGCCATTGGTTAATCAAGGACAATTTTTTGGATCAGGGCGCAAAGTGGACTTGGAAGGCTCTACGTATAATTCACCTAATGCATCGAGGGGACTCTCGCCCTTCATCACCGCTCTTTTCACATTCGGAATACTAATTACTGGTTACGGATTGTAAGTCGTGATCATAATTATATAACATACAAAACTGATCTGTTTACAACGTAGGTATGAAATATACAGCGTGATGACCATGTGGCCGTCTGAAATCCGTAAAGACCTACGAAGCGGTCTTCTCGCTAAACGTAAGGGTGATTTTGATGTTGCAGTATACTTTCTTGCAAGGTTAGTGCATCATATTCTTGTCGTGTTTCTACTTATAAGTCAAATGTGTACAGAGCTTGGGAAAAGACTAAGGAGCTTTCCATTGAAGAGTTTGGTGATGAACCAGTGTTGAAAACAACAGGCATTGCCATTGCATACGCTGGGATTTTAGAACAAGAAAACAAGCTTGAGTCTGCGTACAACGTTTACGAGGATGCTTTCTGGGAGCTAAGAACCACCGGCGTCGGTATTAAGCTACCCCCGTCGACTATAGACAATCGTCCGGACCTCGGCGTTGAGTCTCTCAAATCCCTCAGCAACGCCGAGAAAATGCGTGCCATTGCATTATCTTACAAACTCGGCGAACTTGCCCATGAGCTGAACAAGCCCGAGGAAGAAGAGAAGTGGCTTACTTGGTCCGTTGAGTCAATTATACGCACCGTCTTACACGCCCCAGCCCCCTCGGCTGTGGCAGTTGTGCGAAGCAAGGGCCCGGAAGAGCTTGGAGGAAAGTCCCAACCTCCAAGAGCTAGAGTACTAGTGGAGCAACTGGGACTCCCTAGTTGGACAGTGCGACATGATATAGCAGCACCATTTGAAGCTCTTGCCACTTTATATGCAAAACAAGGGAACGTAACGTGAGTCCTTTCTTTCCTGGATTGGCAAACGGACATTAATATATGGTATTAGTTACGCTCTTCCACTTTACCTGCAAGCCATTTCTATCCTCATACCCCCTACGCCCAATGTTTCACCTGTAGACGACAAATGCAGAGGTATATTCATTTCCAAGTAAACGCGATTTACATCCCAACTGACATGAGCACCACTGGTATAGGCGCACAACTGATGGGCAACATGGCGGAACTTATGGTTCGCAACTTGCATCGCTCCAATGTCACAGCAGAATCCATTTTGCAAGCCGAATCATGGGCGAAGAAAGGTCTCGACGTCGTCATCGCAGCACGCAAAGTGTCTCCCATAAAATATGACGTCTGCGAGGAGGCATATGCTCTCTTACTATACAATGTTGCTATGATTCGGGAGGTGAGATGAAGCCACTTTACAATTTTACGTCTAAATATGCTGATATGCGGCTGTCTATTCAGCTGGCTGGAGATTCACAGGAGGCACGATCATTACTCAAGCAGAGCCTACAACAATCAGAGAAGATCGACATGAAGGAGGGAATCCATCATGCCCGAGAAGCCATTCAACAACTGGATTCAGGTGTTCCGGAAATCAAGCCATATGCCACTGTCGCCCCCGAGGTCTGACACCTGAAACTTCTTTCAGACTTCAAGTTCGACTTCTCCTGATCAAAACAGGGACTTGACGCCTGCAAATTAGTACAGAATTATAATACGCTCGTACTAGAAGATTTTATGATTATTATTATGTAAAGCAAGAAGTCCAACGATGAGCCCTGAGCTTGTAGTTACGACGAAGCAGCACGTGTACAGTATCATGATCATGCACGCATAGAAATATACATGTTTAATACTATTTCATGACAATTGTTCCTTTACTTTGTTATAATACATATACGTGGTGTACTCGAGTACTTAAGATGATTTAATGGTTGCAAGTTAATGAGTCGAGTCGGGACATAGGTACAGAAAGAGAATCGACGAGAAGTGAAACTGATGAACCATCCAAATTGAGACGCGTTGTTCAAGAAAGAGACGCGATATCTAAAGGTGATCGTATACTGCCCTGGCATCATAGCGTATCCTATCTCTCCTACGCACGTAGTCCGTATTGCGTCTTCGACCTTGTTTGTGACGAGATAAGACGCCTTCCCATTCTCCGTGTGCTTTCTCGTACGTCTTCCATACTTCTGTGCCTCCTTCAATCAGGGTCTGCTTTATGCCTTTCGCGCGCCCCTGCGCCTTCAAAGTACCATCCTTGAACAATTTCCCAGCAGTCTTGACTACCGCCCCACCCTTTGCCGTCAACTCTTTGGCGCGCTTCTTTGCCCTGTTGTTCCTGTATTCAAATGCATCATTGATATTCTGGAGTTGTTCGCCAAACGCCCGAGCCTTGCCCTTGGACTGGCGGATGACGTTGTCCCTTTGTTCACGAAGACTGTTGAGTAGACCATCAGCAGCCTCGACAATTTCAGAGTAGTCGTTCGCAACAGCATCGGCGAACGCCTTTCCGGTGGCACCAAGCACCTCCGAGACGTGATTGAGATTGAGATTGGCAGCAGCGGATGCGGCAGTGGCGATTGTGGACATTGGGATAGCGCCGATAGTCCCTCCGAGAAGAATGGTTGATCCAGTGTCAGTGCGGGATGCAATGGAGGAAACAGTAGGCGTTATAATAGGAATCTCTGCCAGTGATGTTGCGTCCGGGGAACGAAGGACAATATCAGTTGATTGCTTGGGTAAAGTAGGTTTGCTGCTACTGCTTTCGCACTGGGCGCATCTGGACGAGGAGCTAGATACTGCAACACTCTTGGATGTGCTGGCTACAGTAAGGCCCTTCGATGCAGGTAAAGGGGTTACGGATAAAGAGGTGCTCCCTGGGATAAATACTGACAATGCCATGTCCTTGAAAGAAGTACTGGCACCCGTATGAGTCTGCCCGGATTCACAGGTCTTGGAATTCCCGCGAGCAACCGAAGGTGTAAGGACCGACCGGTTCGGTTGAGGGGCAAGTATGCCCCAGAGTTGGCCGTTGCCTGAAGACGGGGTGTTGACAGTGGGCGTGGGCGAAGGCGTAGGAGGCCTGAAAGCCGTATTGATAGCAAAGCCCATGATGAGCGACATTAAGGCGAACCTAATAGAGAATGGCCAGTTAATATAAGTTAACGATTATCTGGATAGAGATTTTTACAGAGTTACTGCGTTTACAGATTTGACTTGTTCCGTAAGTGGTTTGGGCGGAGTTCGCTGTTCCTCCTCACGACCGATGTCCCGCATGGCCTCATAAACGTGCGTTGAGTCGAGGGAGATAAGGTCATTAGCGTCGAAGACAGAAGACCTGGTTGCTCCGAGTTTAATGACTTTATGAGTTGGGACGCCTAGAAGATCCCAGTCATCCTCGGCAGCCTGCAGCATAACATTCTTGTCGACGTCTGTGATTGATGGTACGAGCACTGGTAGGTATGCATCATGCCAAGCAAGCACTGGAAGCTTCGCAGCTGGTAAATATACAATAGCCAAAGAAGGGCGCTCAGAATTGGTAAAGGTGTGCTGAAAGACAAAGTGATATAGAAAATGAATAAAATAACGAAATGGGACAAGTGTCGCCAACGATACGTACGACATCAGTTTTGACTAGCCCCTCATTTGTCTTGTCAAAGATGTCGATCGCGCTGAACAAGATGCTGTCGGATGTCTTGATGAATCGAAGATTCCGCACATTCTTATTCTCCCGAAGATCATTGAGGACCTGGCCTGATGACATCCCCGCCTTGAGGATCAATTCCTGGACAAACCTCCACTTTATCTCGGAAGAAGTGCCATACAGGACTATGTCTAAATCAGCACTCTTCTCTCCGAGCTCTGTATCCTGGACCTCGTGACGTTGGACCTCGGGTGTAGTAAATAAGTAACCCGGATCCTCAATCGGAGGCGGAGTCGATGAAACGGACGCTGGAGAGTCTTTGCTGACATCGCCATCGGTAGAATAGCTGGATGTAATCTCCACAGGTGAAGAAACTGCCTCATAGGATCTATTCAATTCATCTCGAGAACTGGTCAAAGGATCAGGAAATGAAAGACGAAGGTCACGAATGGACGTATGAGCGGTTGGCAAATGACCACTGCCTAGAGTGCTAGAGCGAGAGGCGCTCAACGTGCCGACAAAACTTTGGTCAAGAGCCTCTCTAACTTTTTTGTCCTCCTCCGCAGTGGCTTCAGGAGCGATGCAGGGGTCGAAACCTACAGCAATCGGTTCAGCCCCCAGGGGTGAAGAAAGTGGCACTGGGTACATGCCGCTATCGTTCTCTTCACCACCTTCAGAGATAAATCCCTCCCAAGCCTCGACGTCGCTAACAATGGAGTCTCCATTGCTGATTGACGATCTCCGGGACCGTGGCATCGAGCTGATTTCGTCGTGATCGCTATCTTGGTCGCTGAGAGACTCGTTATCATCTGAATCCCTTCCACTGGATATGTCGAGCCATTCAGAGTCAGATAAATTATCAAGTTCAGACATTGTCGATGAGACTAGGTTGTCTGTAGAAGTCAAAGGTGATACAGGTGTGAAACGAATCGTACAAAGGAGGGAACAAGCTTTATATGAGTGACTGTGGAAGAGAAGCCGAGGTGACTTGGGGGTGACAGCCAGCCGGTGTTACCAATCAATTCATTACGCAACGCGGCGCCATAACCGACAATATACTTCTTTCTCTCATAGTGAACTAGTATGCCCTTGAATATCGTTCAACTACCAGAAGATATCCTTTTATCCATATGCATGAATCTTGACTCGAAAGATTTGCTATCTTTCGTACAGGTAAGTCCGCATACTGGTTCATACACTTAATACATGCACTGCTTGCTAAAAATATGGGCATTTACTATGCACCATGCAGACATGTCGTGTTATACACGCTTATGGGTCTGCCGATTATGTCTGGCACCAAATCAAGGACTTGCCACCCCTTGGTAAAGGGGATGATCTCGTGAATATGAGCGGGACGGAAATAAAACGTCATGTTATTCGTGCTTTGAGATTGGATGCCAACTGGAGGAAACGTGTCTCCAAGATAACAAGTATCCGTAAAATCAACACTCGGAATACCAATGCTGTGGAAATACAACCGTTAGGGCCGAATTATTTGGCAACTTCTCATCGTATCTCTGGACCATCGATGAATGTTTCTGTGTGGCGTTTGACGGAGACTTCTTCGTCTAGTATCGCTTCTTCGTGTGTAGTCTCACTTGATCCAGAGGGTCGTGCCTTTTCTTTCCATGCCTTTCTTCAAGAAGGCGGAAATACTGCCCTAATAACTATACTAGGTGGACAGACAGTGCCGTCTCCCAGAGGGTGAAACTAATCCTATACGTATCTTAATAACTCTTACTGACCGCATGCAGACAGATGACTGTTTACCGTATAAATCTGCAAGAGTCTATTGAGCAGGCTTCCCCTTTGCTAAATCAATGGACAGTACACCATAGTGGTGTAATTTATTTTGCGGATATCTCTGGGCCAATTGTTGCTGCAGCTGTTCTTCACATTTCCCAGACTCCATGCACTCACCAGATTATTTTGTTCAATACGGAAACTAACGTGATCATTCAATTAGATTCGCCACTTGTGATTATCTCCCTCGTTTTTATTTTACGTGCGATCTGACTTGAATTTAGAATTTCGATGCAGGGCGTATGCAATTCAAGATTTGTTCTAGGAAATTAGTTATCGTTGGAGTCAACCAGGAAAAAATCAAGGCCTGCGTTTGCCATATCCCCATGAAATTGTTCTCTACGGAAACTATACCTTTATCTCTGGACGAAGGAACAATGCCATATGAGAAATGGGACCCACTCATCGTCGAGTACGAAACCGAGAGGATTCGGAACGTGGAATTCTGCATTTCAGAGGAACCCTTTGGCAAAACACCACCACAGTCCATCACTGTAATGGCAGTACATTCACCCTTTTCTATGATGCAGGATGGAACTGTGAACATGTATTACTTCCCTATCGACAATAGATTCTCCCCTGGCCAGAAGTTTACCGCATGGAAGCAGACACATTCCTTTGATACTCCGCCAAATGTGACTCTAGAACCAGCATGTGTCGGGAAAACCGGCTGTAGAGCAGTTTGGCTTTCACACCAATGGAATACAGACGATTTCCGATTGATGAAAGGCTCTTTCTCCGTCACAGGGGACACTTCGGATCCGCCACTTGTCGTGTCTTTACAGCCACCTGAGCAAGCTTTACCTTTCCAAGCACATACGTGCGGATCGCTGTATTTTGAGAACGATACAGGTCGACTTTTTGTAGGCGTACATACAGGAGAAATTTATATTCTTCAGTTCTGATATATGTAACCTTCGCACATCTTATCAATTGTGTGAACACGCCTGAAGACACGGACCGCGTAGTATCGTAGGATAAATGGCGTTAGTAGCCACGTGAAGACGCGAGATATGAATCATTGATCAAGTTCAGAGTCATTTTTTGAAGTTAATCTCTATCCAATCTTTACGTTTGTCTTCTATTTTCTCGCAGAGCGAACAAACGCGTCTTTGACTACAATCTCTATCATCCATGGACCAGGAGATTGATCAAGTCGTTCAAGCCATTGCTATTGCTTTTGATCACAGCCAGCATACACTACACCAGCAAGCTCTTGCATACCTTACGTCGTTCCAACAAAATGCCAATGAAACGTGGAGACTAGCCTTGAATCTGTTTGTGGAACAAAACGCAGATGGGTCACGAAAATATCCAGCACAAGCACGATTCTTTGCCCTCCGTGTGTTAGACGAGTATTTGGACAACCGGTATGTAGTTTTGTATACTTCTGAAAGATATCATGCCACCGGTCGTTGCTTGTTCTGAAGAAAGGGGCGGTCTTGTTCTGCTTCTGCCTGAAAGGAACTACGAACGTTGTTTGTCTGACGTTTTTGCAGGTTCGTGGGATTTGAAGACGAAGCATTTACAACTGTCCAGCAAGCTTTGGTCTCCTACATTCGATCAGAATATGTGATAGGTCCTGCTGAAGCTGAAGCCACTTGTGAGTGCTATTACTTTCGACTAAAATGCATATTCTAATTAGTTTCAGTCCTCCGAAACAAGTTTTCACATACCCTCACACTCTTTTTTCTATGCACCTATCCCCAGCAATGGCCAACCTTTTTCTCCGATCTCTTCACGCTCATCCATCCAACAGAGCAAAATACTGAGAAAGGTTTCAACCGACACGTTTCACTGCTCTTTTTCCACATCGTTCTGGAAATTTCAGGAGAAGTGGCTGATCAGATGATCAAGTCCGCGAGATCCTACCATGCGCAGAGGAATGCACGCGACGGCAAGGTTCGGGATGGAGTGCGGGATCGCGATGCACCCAGCATCAATGAGGCCGTTTTGACAATTGTTGCTCAGGGTGCGGAAAGAATGAATGAGCTGAGGAAAAATCCCGCATTGGCGACGGACCCCAAAGAGTTAGATCATGTAATTGAGGTGGTCGACTGGGGTGTTCGGGCTTTTGGCTCTTATGTCGGTATGTGAACTTCAGATCTCTGTCTTACAGTATATTCCGACCATTCCTTATACAGGTTGGATCGACATCAACCTCACAGTCACCCCAACTACCGTCCCTTTACTGTTCACCTTACTCGCTGATCCTTCATTACCAATTCGACTAGCAACATCGGTTGCACTACTCCATATCGTCTCAAAAGGCTTGAAAGAACCTCGAGATAAATTGCAGTTGCTCAAGGTACTTTCGCTCGGCCAAGTCATCGAAGCTCTGGAAGACAAAACTCGGACACAACAATCGGAACGTGGGGAAGACACCGATGAGGGAGAAGAGTCGTACAGGGAGGCTCTCGGCAAGTTACTTAACGTCCTTGGCCAGGAACTCACAAAGTTAGTTGATGTAAGTGCTCGTGCGACCTTCAATCTTTAATTACACCCATTAATTAAATGCAACATATGCGTCTAGGAATGTTCGGATGAAGAAGTTCGTGCAGAAGCGTCGACTTACATCGCCCAGATACAACCAGTCATGCTTCGTTTCCTAGCAGACGAATATGATGATACGTGTTCGACAGTGTTCCCTTTGTTGCATCTGATTTTGGCTAGTGTGAGTTTTTTCTTCTTCTCTTTCCCCTTGTCCGTAATATCTCAATTATGCTAGTACAAACGAGCACGAAAGGTCTCTACGGATCCAATTGACGACTCAAAAAAAGCATTCCTTACTTCGCTATTACAAGTCATTTTGACAAAAATGAAATGGGATGAAGAACCCGACCCTGACGATGCAGATGAGGATGACATTGCCGAGTTTGATAAGATGCGCAAGGCGAGTCTTCCGTCCTATGATTACGGCATACGTACAGTATTGAGACGAGTTTAGGATTTGCGCATTTTTCTAGATTCCATCATATCCATCGACCAGGATCTTGTTACCGGTGCCGTACGGGAGCTCGCATTGAGCACTATCTCTGCGTATACTTCTGGAGTATCTCTCAAATGGAACGATGCTGAACTTGGAATGTACCTCGTTTACATATTTGGGGAAATTAACAAAAGTAAGTCATCTCGTTCTAAAAAATCAGAAACCAAACTGACCGCCTTCTAGCTGGTGGAAAGGGTCGTGCGGCGTTTTGTGTCGCCCCTCCAATCGACCGTGATCAACGAAAAGCTACGGATTATTCAGAATATCCTCTGACTCCTCATGGCGAGATGCTTTCTGCTCTGGTCCAATCCGGCATTTCCTCGTTCCCAAACCGGGCTGTCTCTCTCCAGTTCTTCGAGGCAGTTTCCAGGTATATAGATTTCTTTAAAATCAGAAAAGAATATGTAATTCCCACGTTAGAGGCTATGGTTGATGCGCGGTATGTTCTGGCTCTATTCTGTGTTCGAAATGTAACTCAATATTATAGAACTTAGGGGCCTTCATAACGATAACGCGCAGTATCGGTCACGAATGTCGTATCTTTTCTATCGCTTCATTAAGGAGGTTCGAAACGAAATTCCAGTCAACATCTGTTCCGGGATTATCGACAGTATGCGAGATCTGTTGCCCATTGTAGCTGAAATACCAGAACTTGAGGAACCTGAATTGGATGTTCTCACAGAAGCCGTAAACAGCTCTGCATTCGACTCACAGCTCTACTTATTTGAAGCTGTAGGCACTTTGTCTTCTCTCCTCTTCAAAAGCCCAACGGAACAGTCCGCCGTACTTCTCTCACTAGTGAAGCCCCTGATGGATGATTTATCGAATAATTTTCAGGCCTTCAGGACGACTGGTGCATCGGATCTCATTCCTATCGTGAAGGTTCACCATATTGTAATGGCTTTGGGTAACATTGCAAAAGGCTTTCCTGATTACCCCACGACACCATCCGAAGGCTATATATTGCCCCCACTCGAGGTGTTCACCCAAATGGCCCAGGCTATTCTTGTATGTCTAGAAGCTATGAATGTCTTCAAACCCATTCGTGATGCTGTACGCATGTTACCTCTACCATCTTTCCTGTCGCCTAACCCTGTCCACTGTAGACACGATTTGCATTTGCCAGAATTTTGGCAACTGCCGGCCCCAGTGTGACCCACTTTATACCACCACTCATGACCAACCTTCTCGCTCAGTTCGAGCCTACGGAGTTGGTAGACTTCATGAATTTCATTGGCCTACTTATCCATAAATTACAGGCAAGACACTCTTTATATATAAGTCGCGAATATTCAAGCTTACTCTTTTGATGCTACCAGAATGACATGTTCGATGTTTTGGACGAACTGATTGGGCCACTAACTGCGCATATCACTAATATGTTGGCACAACCAGTATCAGGCACGGATGATCAACGCGCTCAGGCTGAAACCAAAAAAGCCTACCTTGCCCTCCTGAATAGTGTCATGGCTTCGCAACTCCAAAAAATCTTTATCTCAGATCGTGGGTGCCTTTTCTATGAACGTTGAGTTTCTCTATGACTTATCGCTTACTTCTCTTTTTAAGGGAATTCCGGGGCGTTTGAAAATTTGATTGAGTTGATGACGAAGTTGGCCGAGGATGTCTACGATCCCCCGAGTGAAAAGGCTGCGTTCATGTTCCTGAGCCGCTGCGTGACTGTTTGGGGTCAACCAGTGGATGCCGCGTCCACAGAAAACGGGCAGAAGGTTAACCAAGGCCTACCAGGGTTTGAGCGCTTCATCTATGAACGTCTAATTCCCACCGCTTTTTTGGTTCCAGCATTGCCTAATTTCAATGTGAAAGATGGGCAATTGACCGTTGTGAGTCTTGTTTTTAGATTGTATTTCATCTTCACCTGATATTTAATGCATGTCATAGGTCTTGCATGAAATTGCGAACCTTCTACAAACTGTTTGCAAAACACGAGGAGCAGAAACATACGAATTTTTCTTGAATGTCTTCTTGCCATCTCAAGGCTGGCCTGCTGAAACTGCCCTAGACTTTACAACGAAACTCAGAGATTTAGACCCGAAGAACTTTCGAAAATACTTTACGGATTTGATTAGGTCCTCGCGAGCATCCACATAACATATTTATTGACTCGAGTTTGTTTCCTTATGGTTCTGGTGATTCACACTTCATGATACAATTAATCAACACCTATCTCGTCTTCACACGCATTTTGTTTCTATTACATACATGACATCAATCCATTGACAGTCTTTCACTTTTATTATTATCATGTATTGATACTTCTACGCATTTTTGATATACCAGTCTATTTGTGCTTTTATAAAAGTCGTTATGAAGTAAACCGGGCCTGCCCTGATCCGCGATCGGCACCGTAAATGGAACTTGTCCACTTCGGACTTACTGACGCCACCCGTGTACATACTGCTATTGCGTCTAATGCACGATTCGAAGACTGATCCATACCTTTATTTATCCTGAACCACGACTATCATGGCCAATGGTGGGTTTGTCCGATAGAGTACCTAATGCCAGTCCGATTTACTTACCAGTGATGTTAGCACGGCGCGTAAAGCCAAAGATTGTATGTGCAGCGTGTTATATTGTCTGGGACCCTTGATCTTACATGAATTTTGATTTAACTACGTAGATGGCCCCCAGAAAGGTAATTACATCTTAATTTTTTTACTGCACATCATCTTGATAGTTCTCTAGCACGGGCCAGAGTTCTCGGTCGCCCAAACATGGTCCGACCTCTCAAGGAACATTCGCGAAATACAAAATCACAATGCCGCCAATTTATCGTTCGAAGAAAATCACCGATTTGCATACAACATGGTACTTTATAAGCAGGGTGAAAAGCTCTACAACGGCGTACAGCAACTTGTATCCGAGAACCTGGAACACTTAGCGAACACTGTGATCATACCGGCTTTTCCAACAGGTACGAACGATCCAGCCGTGCAGAATGGCGAAGAAGAGCTGTTGCTACGAGCGCTCCGGAAGGTATGGGATGATCACAAAAGTAATATGTTTCGGTTGGGACAGATATTGAAGTATATGGTGAGTCTTTGTCGTGGTCTCCACTACTATTTACCAAAACGATTTGGAGCAATAGGATCGCGTCCATACCAAAGCCGCGAATGTGCCTCCTACTCACGAAATGGGTCTTCAAGAATTCTTGAATCACATCATGAAGCCCCCAATAAAAGATCATGTTGTCCATGCTATTTTGAAGCAAATACGACACGAGCGCGACCACATCTCCATTAATCGCTCGACAGTGAGGGAATGTGTCGACGTCTTTCTCAGTCTTGGAGACAAGAGTGGAAATAAAATTTATAAGAGTGATCTAGAACCTGTTTTCTTAGATGAAAGCAGAAGCTTCTACTTGAAAGAAGGACAACAATTGGTGGATTCCTGTGATACACCACAATTTCTTCGGATGGTACGCTCCATCTCCTGCTGCCTCTACTTGTTTATTTAAAAACGATATCTCAGGTCGAAGATCGTTTCATCGAAGAAGAATCACGAACAGACCATTATTTGACTAGTCAGACAAAGCAACCATTGCTCCAGATACTTGAGGACAATCTTCTGACACCTCATCTATCAACTGTCATTTCAAAAGAAAACTCTGGCTTGGATGTAATGTTCGATAATGACCAGTTTCCAGATCTGTCAAGGTTATTCCGACTCTGTTCAAAGGTCCCAACAGGTCTCCCAGATCTTAAATCTGCATTGAAGGTCTCGATAGTGCGACGTGGCAAGGAGATTAACCAGGGTGTACTTGGTGATGATTTCGGTGATCAAGAGGGTCAAGAAAATGATGCACCAGCTCAGAAAGATAAAGGGAAAGGGAAAGCTATCGCGAGAAGTTCTGGGATAGAGCCCGCAGTTAAATGGGTGCAGGATGTGCTCGATCTGAAGAACAAGTTTGATAAAGTATGGAAGAATTCATTCAAGAGTGACCGCGATGTCGAAAGCACGTTAAACGAGGTACGGTTGCTTTGGCATTTTCTTAAGAGTACAGAACAATTTCAATTTCCCACTCGCTTCAGGCTTTCGGAACATTCGTCAATATGAATCAGAAATGTTCCGAATTCATTTCTTTATTCATTGACGACCATTTGAAGAGAGGCCTGAAAGGGGTACGTTTCACCATTACCTCCTTATTGGCCCTCCTTGACGAATTCAACATCTTCTCTCTTTTTTATTTCATTTAGAAAACGGAGGTCGAAGTTGACGCTATCCTCGACAAGACAATTGTTATTTTCCGCTTCATCGCGGAGAAAGATGTCTTTGAAAAGTATTACAAAGGACATCTTGCGAAGCGTCTTCTACAAAATCGTTCTGTATCGGATGATGCAGAACGTGGCATGCTGGCGAAATTGAAAGTGGAATGCGGTATCCAGTTCACGCAGAAGATGGAGGGAATGTTCAATGACATGAAGGTTTCCGCGGATACTACCCGGGATTATCTAGAGTATGTGTCCAAAACGACGGTATGTAGTACGTTACTTTTTTTTGGTTTACTTCAATTTAACTGTATGTAGGCGCCGTTGATTGAACTCAGCGTCACGGTAATGACTTCAAATGCCTGGCCGATGTCTCATTCGGCCTCCTCTTGTTCACTTCCTTTAGGCATGGAAAAGGCATGCAAATCTTTTGAGCAATTTTACCTATCAAGGCATTCAGGCAGGCGTTTGACATGGCAACACTCACTTGGAAATGCCGATGTACATGTCAATTTCAAGGCAAGAGCACATGAACTAAATGTCGCGACTTTTGCTTTGGTCATCCTTCTACTGTTTGAAGACGTCCCTGATGATGACTTTTTAACCTACACCGTAAGTTGTGATGTTCTTGTGCATGTTGGCCTTTCCTTGACCATTGTGTTATAGCATATCAAAGATGCGACACAGATAGAAGAACGTGAACTAAAACGACATCTGCAGTCATTGGCCTGTGCGAAATTCAAGATTCTGAAGAAACATCCGGCAGGCCGTGATGTCAATCCAGATGACTCATTTTCTTTTAACAACGATTTCACGTGTCCTATGAAGAAAATAAAAATCGGAACAATATCTTCCAAGACTGAAAATAGCGAGGAGCGGAAGGAGACCCGAGACCGCATAGAAGAGGAGAGAAAACATCAAATGGAGGTGTGTGCTCTCAATTAAACTTCTGATGAAACTAATCGGGCGACTTAATCACTATGTCTTCTAAATAGGCTTGCATTGTTCGTATCATGAAGAACAGAAAGCATATGACTCACAATGAACTGGTCAATGAAGTCATCGGTCAATTATCGAGCAAGTTCAATCCTGAACCTCCTGCAATCAAGAAGAGAATCGAACAACTCATTGATGTAAATGATATCTGACTTGGCGTATGGTCTGATTATTGACCTTTTCGTTTTTTATAGAGAGAGTATCTCGAGCGATGTGAAGATCGCAAATCATATAATTATTTGGTACGACCCAACCTTTTATCATTCGACATTCTTTACGACCATTCGCTCAAATCTTCCTCCAACAGGCTTAGCTAAGTTTTGTTCATGATATACCAAGTGTAAAGCGTCACTGCCACCATCGTGTTGTAACATAGTTATCTTGCATACGTTCCAATCCTAGTTTCCCCTATATTTCTTGTATTTTCTCGAGTGCTGCCATCCCCAACCATGTAGCTTTCTTGTCTTTTTCGGGATAAAGTGAGTCGATAGTACTCAGTCACGTTCAATCTAATTTGTTAATTAACAAAACAAATATTACAGCATTGTCCATGTCCATGTTTTACAAATTTACAATTATACAGATAATGAAATTTGCAATCGCCGGTATTACCTGCTAAGCACTGAAATGTCCATGTGTCCCTCATACCCCCAAGAGAATATCGTTCTTTTTAAAGAAGGAAATCAGGTTCTACGTGAAGAGCTGTTCCTTGCAGAAGTGATCAGCTGCAAAAGCCCGCTGATCGACGAAGGGGATCTTTGGTCATCCCAGTTGGAGCCGCCGACACTGCTGAAATGCCTTCCGATGTCGATGCCATTGAATCCAAAATCGTGGCTGTTTAGGGAGCCGTTTGAATCGAGGAGCTCAAGGAGCAAGATGGTAATGCTCGAGTCGAAACCAATGCTGCGACCAGACGAGCGTCTCAGATCTTGCTCGAAATCGAAAAAGCCACTTCTGAACTGGTCGAGGAACAATATTTGGGATTCAACGTCGCAAGTCTGCTGGAGAATGATCCTTTAATAATCGACTAATTTAGTACATGCAAATTAGGCTTTTCAACAAAAGATACGTACTGCTTCGCAACTTCCTGAAGGATCGATAGTTGCTGTTGAATGATGAATCCTTGTTGTTGTGAGCAAACAAGTTCTTCAACGATTATTTGCTGATTGTCGAAGCCGTTGAAATGACCAGAGCCAAAAAAGTTGTCGAAGTTGGAGAGAGATGAGAGGCCTCCCCAGTTATTGAACGAGATATTGTCGGACACACTGCTAACTATCAAAACGCGTGTGTGTGTCAGTCGCAGTTCAACAATAATTCGGGGTGGATCTATGGCTTACTGCTTGCAACATCTCTCCTATTCTTCGCCATGGGTGAGGCGAAGACTGCAGTGGCTACAGCGAAGACAGAAAGGGCTTTGGAAAGAGAGAAGAACATCTTCAGTAAAAGGATTTTGAAAGAATAAACGAAGGTATGTTGTTCAAAAGAGGGTTGGAAGAACGCGCAGGTGTGGGTTCAAAAGATATAATTGACCGACAGAAAGCAAGAAAAAGAGGAGAAATAGAACGAAAATGAAGGGCACCTGGCCAGGTGGGTTGGAAAGAAATGGGTTGAGAGTTATGCAGGGCTGACGAGGCACATTTTATATCACAAAGGTTTAAAGCGTCCCATTATCATGGGTCCACGAATCCATGGTAATCGCAAGCAATAAGGTTTGTAGATAACGACGCAGTGAAGAAAGTCAACTCGTATTGCGAGCTTGAACGAAAATGTGACTATTAATAGGACTGCGGGCACTTCGGAAAAAGAACTCGTCGACATACCGTTGTCAAGAACGACAAATCCGCAAAACTACCCATATCCAGTAGTTGTAGGGTTTGTGGTGAGAAATTCGCGTACCACAAGGGAGTTCGATCGAAGCACCTCTTACCAAACCGTCGACCTATTTTCTCACCAACTCAGGGCGATATAATCACTTTACTACCTTCATCAGAGAAGTAGGTTTCTGGCACTGAGACTCGGATTAATACGGTGGGTTATCTAAGATAATCAACATGCAGGTGCGTAGATGTACGTACTTCTATCTCTTTAGTACTGGAAGCGGGGATAGAGAAATTGAGAGTTCACCCCATGAAAGACGGTAACCGTCGCAATAAATGGTTGTTTGGTCGGCATAAATTACATACAACTCATTTTCCTCCTGTTGTTCCCATTCCCAAAGCGGCTTTCCCTGAATCATAAATCCACCACTGGAATCCAGTCAACGTTCCAATCAGCAGGACCCTGGCTCCAAGGCCCTTCGTAGCAAGACCGACCCAACCAACTTCACCAGCAATTTGGCTAACAGATTTGCCTTTATTACTAGCTTTTCCAAGTTGTGAGACAAGTGAATCTGCAGGATGCGAGACGACTGCGCAGACAATGCCTGAGAGATACCCAGAAGCGAAGGTAATGCCTAATTGAGAAGTCTCG
>Ga0247779_1000542_pt1 | contig 23139 bp, 24 predicted proteins | sample UWRJL221509R5_FD_179925 | JGI IMG/M metagenome (GOLD analysis project Ga0247779, IMG submission 179925) | Plant litter microbial communities from Arlington Agricultural Research Station in Wisconsin, United States - UWRJ-L221-509R-5 | ecosystem: Environmental > Terrestrial > Plant litter >... | reverse complement strand
GGGCTATCGTCCATGTATAGTCTGCTTTCCATTGTTCATGATCATGATCTTGAAAGCGGCAGCATGTTCAGCCTGTCGATGATGTAACGAAGAAATCGAAGTGGAGTATGTTGGCCGGTGCGGTAAAAGACGTCAGAAACAGAGCACCACAGCGTATAACGCCATCATGTGAAGGTCACGTGTATCATCGCGACGCGTCGCGTATTCCGAAGGCAAATCGATAAATAGAAAGCAAACACCATATGAATATGCATATATGTGTAAGTAGTAAAATATACCAGAGGAGACAAAATAAAAAGCGTAGCAGGGCAAAAATGAAAAGACTGCGAAAGTTACGACCGGATCTTGAGTAAGGGAGTAGCTTGTGTATTGGTCCATCCGCTATCCTGTTCTAAAGCGACCACAGAGACTCATACTGCCGTTTCAATCTTAAATCTATAACACAACATCAATTATTGCTGTAGCCCCGGCAAACGAGGGAACAGTAACCATCTGCCGTCAAAAACTCGGACTCTCTGATATGCACAGAACGTGCTCCTTCACATGTGACTCCGCTATATGCATTTTTTAGAGTGATCTAAACGGATTGAAAGTATGCATTTGATGGATAGCTTATGATGAGCCACTCCTGCCTTCCGACGACTTGCATCTGAGTATATCTCATTGAGTGGGATGTTACTATTATCTGAAACTCGCGTTTTCCAGCGTGTCTTCCAAAACAGTCTCGGAACAGAAAATGAGCCGACTCAATCATAGCAGTATAAGTCTCCTCCTGCATGGTTTCGTTGAGAAATTTTGTCGAGGACATATTCTCTTCGGTGAGTTATATCTTAAAATTGTTGTGTCGAACACTCATCATTCCATGGAGGTATGCCTCCAAGCCATAGTTTTTACTAATTTACTGGCTTGTCATGAGTATGACCCGGAGCTAAGTATGAATTTCCTGTTGATTTTCTGCTTGAGCGCATAAGAGTGCTCGGAGTTCGATAAGTTTATTGTTTTTTGCCTGTGACACGCAGAACGAGATGAGTGAGCGCGCCGTCAGGATCTCGGCAAGTTACCTCGCCCGATGATTTGTAGCTTGACTGGATAGTTTTGATATGCATACTAGTACCACTAGTAATCGTAGGTGTTACTGCTGCTACTACAGCACCGCTCGAGATCTATAAGTCAACTTGAGACCGTGTAGTGGTACAGGAACATCTCCTTACCATCTTCGTTCAAACTTCAGCCCATCTATCGACGACTCAGACACCGTTCAATATAAAAAGCTATTAATGACCTTGCGCCAGCAAACATACGCTGCTATTTGATTGACGGGCAGTAATGATGAATGATGAAATATGAGGAATACAGTCGAGCCGTTGCCAGTGATATTGAGTGCAGATATCGAGTCAAATGCCCTACCGCAAACAAATCCCGTTAAACACCTTATGATATAAAACCCTGACGAAGGGTTGAATTTAATACTGCATCGTTTGAATCCATCCAAAAGGTTCGTCAATTCCTCAAACAGCGCGCGAGTCATCTGATAAACCAGCAGTATCCAGCATCGAAAGACATCCGCAAGGCCCACACCTCGAACGAGTCAACCGACTATGACCGCGAAATTATATCTCGCCGCCGCACTTTGTGCCTTGATCAAAGTTGCAGTATCCTGCCCACGATCCGCGAATGCGCCCACAACAACCATCCCGACCACCATTCTTCCAACTATTTTTACGATTCCAACGATTCCAACTACCGTAACCATCTTGCATATTGCAAATATCTCAACAAATATCACAACACCAACTCGTTCGGGCCCCATCGTGAGCCCTACAATCTGCATACGAAATTGTATCTAGCAATTGGCACGATGGCAATAATTTTGAACCAACATGTAATTGACTGGGGCCTCGTGCCAGGATCACGGAAAGCCTACATAGATAAGAGAATGCAATCATTTATTTCAGGAAGGAGTGACAAAAGTTTGTTAAAGATCTCCAATTAACCGCAGGAGTTCCTGAAAGTTGGGCGTTCCGTGACCCGTAACCTGTGATATCCATCAGTCAGTTTGCGCTTCAAGTCAATAGGAAACTGTAACTGACAGGATCCCAGCCTCGAGCAGCAGAAAATCCATCGGTACCGCATGCAGGGTTAGATCCTTGAAGGATATCGGTAAATCCGTTTGACAGTTTCGAATATATTAGAGGATTGATAAATCCGAGAGGCGGCTTGTTTTGCGAAAGACGGTAGTCATTCAAGAGAGAAAACACCGACGCTACCGTCTTTTGTGACTGATGTAAGCAAACAGAATACTCCTAGTCGGCCAGAGATGCAAACTTACGGGAGCGCTCGCACTTGTACCGGCTACCGGGGCCACTCTACCTCCAATAACGACCTGATAATTAGATGCCTGTGCAGAGACATCTGGGTACGCGCGTCCTGTTCGACTAGTACAAAGAATAAGCATCTCAATCCGGACAATGTACCAAATGGATTAAGCCCACTTAAACATGCCCTTGTTCCTCGTCATCCCATAGTCCCAAAGGTAATTTGATACAGCATCGCTTTGGTATTCTGGAGCCTTGAAATAGTTCGAGAAACCCCCTCCACTGAATGGGATTGCAACTTCGGGGTTAATGAAGACTGTGCCACCAACCGCTGTGACGAATGGGCATCTATGTCATAGATAGTAATCAGAAGAATAAATATTAAGATACGCTGGATACTGACGACGCAGGAAACACAGGTTGGAAAATATTCCTGTTGGTACCATCATTTGTCGTGCAATTCCCACCGCCCACTCTGTAAACAGCTTGCTGTCAGAACGAGATACAAGGGAGAGAGAGACGAAAAAGTGTACCCAGCATCGCCACTCGAGAAAACGATAGTCACGCCCCTAGATCCAAGAGTAGCAAATTCGTTGCATACTCTCTGAGCGTATTCAAATGGAACCTATTGTGACGAGATTAGTAAAGGGTAAAATCAGAGATATATGTTCCAAGTATGATGATAAACTGACAGTTTGTTCATCATCGCCATAAGATGTGGTCAATGTTTGCGGAATGTCATTCTGACTTGACATAAAATCGAGAAAATCGAGGTACGGCTCGTTCGTGTTTGTTAGAGTGAAACCATCGGCATTAAAAGGAGGCGAACCTCCAACACTAAGCAAAGGTTGATCAATGTAAGATATCGATAAAAGTGCTGTACAAACGAGTATCATTACCTATAGTATGTGTTGGGTGTCGGGTACGTAATACCAGTGGTATACTGGATATCAAGGTTGGCCTATCGACGAAGGTTCTTTAGTACATTGGTGCAGTGAGGCCGCATATTAATAACAGAAGCTTACTTCAGTTCCTGGCTTGGTTTGATCATCCTGACCGTCGTGCACCAGAACAGTTTGAAAGCCTGTCAGGTTGGCTGCAGAAACATCCGTCCTAAAGGTCTTAAAGAAAAGCTAGAGAAAAAAATTATTGAATTCACATCATTGCAGCATATTAACAAAGTAATCTAACCTGGTGATCGACTTTATTCGCAAATTCGTTGAGGTAGCCAGCGACTCCCAGTTTGTTAACAGCACCGCCGTTGTGGTTGGTGCGGGCAGGAACATAATCAAAGGTTTTATAAAGCTTTCGGAGGCATGTAGGTGTAATGGTACTATTGCAACTAGCTGGAACCGTGCCAGCGTCATTATCGGAAGCTTGCGCCTTGCTAGCCTGATTGATGTAATCGTGAACACTAAGAGGGTCTACGTTGGGTAACAAGAAGCTAGTGGCCTTCATGCTTCGCATAGTCCCGAAATATGTCGTAGGTGCCACGACATCAATGTGGGGGTGAAGATCAGTGGGAAGGGAGTAACGAAGTGTTCGGACGACCTGTTCGCCTGAGGCTGGGTGTTCATAAATATGGTACTCAGTGCTCAAAAGAGCCTCAGCTTGCCATACAGGAATGGTGAATGTAATCCAGTCTCCGGAGGCGGTTCGTTGAGCGGACGTTGTGTCGACGCCATGGTATGTGAGCCATTCGTTGACTGAGTGCGTCGCTTCTTCTTGGGGAGACTTGAATGCGTCCACTTCGCTCATGGTAAGATGCTGAGTATATCTGTGCGGTATACGTAGGTCATATCGCCTTGGTACTCCAAGATCCAGAAAGAAAGGCGTACCTTGTGTGAGTAGGGTCACTGATTTCCAACAGGTTTTCAACCAATTGCTCTATTCCATGCTGCTTGAGACCGATCTTCAGATTTAAAGGGTATCCCGGAGGAGCAGGAGCAAGTAATTGCCAGCCTCTAGGTATCTCGTTCCACGAATGCTTTTGTGCAGTATCTTCCCAGCGACGAGATAATACCTTGCCAGTGGACACTGCAAGAGCTAACTGAGCCCCGAGGAGGGCAGAATACCACAACATGGAGAGCTATACCCGTTGCTATATCAGTTTAAAGGAAAAAAAGAAGGTGCAGGAGTAAGAGAGTTTTGCAAGTCGATTGCGAGGGAGTGTCCTTAGAGCCGCACGAAGGGCATATAAACACGTATTCCCCGTTTTTTGACCCGATTAATAGTTGTTTGTTAGGGACAGTTGGCATGGAAGGATATTGGAGCTATGAGAGGAGCTAGAAGCACTATATTATTGATACATCATGTATCATATTTAAATGATGAAACTTACAGACCACCAGGAGGTTCCAATTTTACATATGTACTTACGGTTGACTCAGTGAATGGAGGTTGTTCTGAGTTCAGCCCCTAAGGCATGATGGAATTTGGAGAATTTGCGAAAATTTGTTGGACTAAAAACTTAGGATTGGATAATGGGAAGCCCCGTCGCGACAGAGCTTCTGAAGAAAAATGTTAGACGTATAGAGAATATTTAGAGCCGCCATAAGACGGCACGTACTATAGACTTGAAGAAGGACTGGTTCTCGTTCGCGCCAGAAAGCGATCAAAGATGTGGAAAAGAACGAGAGTTACCATATACGGTGCGAAAACGCGCCATCATGTGTACGACGAGTCGAACTTGGAAGTTCTTGGGTGACATGATGACTAGAACTGAAATCAATGCAACTTGGATCTCTTATTAGTGCCTCTTGCATTACGAAGTACGTATCAATATGCAGAATCATAAAGAGAACATAAAAAGACTGTACTCTGTGTACACCAAGTTACAGCGTATATACTCAATATCTGCAGCCGGACCAATGAAATGAGTGAGATTCCTAGAATGATGAATGAAAAGGAACTATGTATGTAAGAAGATATTTGACCGGTGAGTGTTGTAAAGGTACAAATATACACGAAACCATGGTGGAAAAATAGAACAAAAAATTATGCCCGCCTCGGGTAGAAAAAAGTGTAATCACCATTGTCAGACATCGCCATTCATCGTAAAATTGGTTACCTGTGGCAAATACGCTGCGGCCGCCAAATCTAGGATATACACATCTTCAAAAGCGCCTTGCCCATTCGCGCCTCCAATTACGAACAGTCTTGAGTCTGCAACGACCGTCGCATGGTGACCTCTTCCAGAAGGTGCCTTGCCGTGTATAGTCCGCTTTTCGTATTGTAAAGATACTGCTTCGATGCATGTGAGCGAGTGTCTGTTAGAGGTAAGCCAACGTACCGAGATTGAACAACACCATTTCGGAGGTATATTCCACGACATTGTGACCGCCCATGACGAAGATAAATGACCCAACCTGCGTCGCGCTGTGTGCAAGTCGCTTAGGAAATGGTGTTGGTGTCTCCGATGTTTCTTGTACCAGAGTCCATATGAGAGTATCTGGCAGTGGTTTAGAAAGCAAGGAAGGAAGAAGTTTATTACGACAACATACCCAAATTTAAACACCATACATCTGTAAAGGTATCCTTCCCATCACTCCCTCCAATGACTACCATGACGTTTCTGATCAAGTTTGCCGTATGATATCCCCTTGGTCCAGGTCTCTTGCTCCTGGGCTCAATCTGTTCCCATTTCATCGGTTTCTCTTTCGTACCCGCCCCCCCGCTTACGTCCAGAGTCCATAAATCATTTAGGGCAGTTAAACCTGTGCCACCACCAAAGATCCACACCTTTCCATTGTGCAAGACGGCTGTATGCGCACGTCTCGGTTGCGGCCTTGGCCCTGGTGCGATATATGGTTTGCTCCAGCGCCGTAATTGGGTATCAAACACGTAAACGGCGTCGTAGTATATCGAGCGTAGACCACCACCGAATACAATCAGCTTCCTCTCAAATAATGTGGCAGTATGAGCTCGACATGGAGGAGGAATGTCGCCTACTGCGTCTGGTCGCGTCCATTCCATAGTTTCTGAACGGAGGAATTGTCAATTAAGGAAATCCGATGATAGATGGATAGCCAGAATTCCTACCGACGTCGAAACAGTACATATCCTTGGCCATATCTTTATCATCGCAGCCTCCAAATATCCATACAGTCGTATCCACTAAAGTCGCTGTAAGTGCACGTAAATTCCGGTTGGGCAATGTCCCCCATACAGGTGCCTTGCTCCAGTACATATGCGCGCTAGGAACCAGTTCCGCGTCTTTATCATGAGGTAGTTTGGGAGATACATGTCTTGTAGTTGGGACTGGAAGTTGAACAACAGCGCCTGAGTTTCTTGATCTTGAAGCACCGACTACAGTGGAAGAGGTGGACGTTGATCGTTTCACGGTTGATAAAGAAGACGATCCTGAAGCAACAGGTCCCGATAGCTGGTCGCTCGACGACTTTGCTAGCGTTTTGACACTGGCTGTCCGCCTCGAAGACTTCGATGAAGAGCTCGTTGGGTTGCCCAGGCTGTTCAGTGTTGATGTTGAGTTTGCCGCTGAAGTTGATGTATATGGTCCTGAGCCACTCGTCCTTGATTTATTGGAAGTAGATGGTTCTTCCGGTACGTTTGGCAGGCCATGACGGCTTGATGAGGATGAGGATGCTTTTGGACCGTCCATTAGTAGAAGGTTAGTCCAAGTCTCTGTCACTGTTGTACAATAGGAGACAGGGCGAAAATGTATTTACAGAACCTTTATTTCGTGGGAACCTTATGTATGTTCCTCCATCTAGCCGACCACCTCGTGCCTTTGTCTATTGAGTTTTTCATTGACATTTCTTCCTTCAAGTTCCAATGTCCCCAAGGGCATAACGGCTATGACGACGCGTGATTGGGCTAAACTCCCGGATTCTGAGTGCATTAACGCGTACTACGAAATACTTCGCTATAAAGCCTTATAATATGACGCAGCATATTGAGTACGACAATTTAAATTTTACAAACTTGTAGGTACGTGAACATATACAAGTTCTTCTCTCCTTTTTTTCATTCATTGAGGTTGACGAGCCATTCATAGCGACATAATCGCTTCCATCAATTCAACGACTCCTCAGAAACAATCTATTATGGCTGGCTTGATCCTAATGCGACAGACCGGGAATCAAAATCACTGTAGTATAAAGTGCTCACAAGGACCCTCAACCACATTCAGTACTGAGAATAGTCAAATGCATACTTGAAACATGGAGAAAGGGAGGAGATACAGCAATTCCTTTCGGAATAACGACGACTCTCATACCCTCTAATTCTCGAGAGATAATCGCTACTATCCTGGACAAATGAACTTTACTTGCCGACTAAGCACTACCAATTCTGCGTCTCATTCTAAAGGATGAAGCTGTGGTAGCAAGAAGACAGGAAATGGAATCAACGATTGGGCAAGATGAAGATGAATACATTTGCGTAAATGGAGGTGCATTCGAATATGCTACCGAGCTACAAAAGGTCGAGTGCGGGAATTGACATATGTCTCGTCAATAAAAGGTTGCAATTCAGCTTCATTGGAGGTTCAAGTCACCCCGACTCTGCACCAATACGCACTTGTCAAATGGACGAGAAGGCTATGACTATGCAGTCTCCTAGCTCCAATATGAAGGTCTTCAATCCCATCCCTAAGCAACCTGCCACTACATTTACCAGTTATCCTCTTCAGCAAATTCTCGAGCAGCAAGATAAATCTTATGCTCAGCCAATGCCGCCTCTTCCTGCCCCAGCGACAGGTAGTGCTGCAGTTGCGAACCAGTACCAGGCAGAATGTGTGTATTTCTTCTCGCTTTGAAAGTCGTCTAACTTGAAGTTGACTTGGTGGTGGTATTATTTTGCTAGTGTATGCACGTTGTGCCAGGGGAGACCATCAAATCTCCAGGAAATATGGCATTTGTGGGATCATCACTGCACTCGTATGTCCCCACCAATTCATTCATATACACAAGCCTAAAGTTTCCGAACTCTCGAAGGCATGCTTTCCCTTCGGTTTAATCTGCTTATTGTATGTCATCATATTATAATCCCTTTTATGGCCCCTTCCGTATTAACACCATGGTATCAGCACGGACTCGCAGTTGATTTGTATGCGGTGCGGATTGCGCATCGAGAAGGGGAAGAGGACGACCACGCAATGATGTCAAGGTTGAGCCATCTCTTCAGATTCCCCTTTTCCCCCCAAGTTCTGTTCCTGTGATGTGGTTCCTAAATGGGTCCCACACCTAGTGTTGGTTCTGGCACTATAATAACAGTTCCTCGTCTATTCCCCGCTCATGATGAGTGTAACTGGATCCTTGACGCGTCGAGATTTGGGCTTGCCTTATGGTTAAGCATGAGTTTTAAAATTATCAGATAGGCATCATGTTCCGTGCCTGCCTGGAGTATCTTGCTGTTTATAGATCTTAAAGTTCGGCGATCAACTCCTACGATCATATTGCCAGCAATGTCGCGGCCAGTCCCCTGGCTATTCAACGCCAACGTCCGCGTCAACACTAACCATCCAGAACTTAAGATCTGTTTTCTAAAGTTAATAACCAAGCTACGTAGGTTGCTAATACAGCATACGGACCACCTAAGAAATGATGCCGCAAAACTCATTGCATACTCTCTGCTTAATACTCTGAAGAACGTTTGTCTGTTATTTGTATTCCTGGTGTATGGTCGGATGAAATAGTAGATCTTCGACCGTCGCACTTATCACACATGGCCTAAAATAAGAAGCCGACGACAAATGCATGGGCAATAATGTCCTTTTTTACCAATCCAATTTTGGCCAGTACGCCACGGCACCATATGGCACTTACTGAACGTGCCATCATGCGATGGCGACTCCAAACTTTACGAGCCAGCATATTCTTGATTTCCTTTGTCTTTTAGCGGCTGGTGGTTAAGTTCAGACTATGGCTCTCACACACGTTCACTCATTCTTTATATTTAAGGCTAAATATGCCTTTTGCATGGACTCACCTCTTTTGCCATTGACATCCCAACATGCGTTCGTTCTCCAGCCTCCTTGCATTTTCTCTCCTTGCTACAAGCGGTGTTTTGTCTCAGAAGGTCGTTTTGACAAACGATGACGGCTGGGCTGTTGCTCAAATTCGTGCAGAATACGCTGCACTAAAAGCTGCAGGATACAACGTGAGGATACGAAGTTTCTCCAGGATGATGAAAACTTACTTACAATTGCCAATAGGTCATTCTTTCTGCTCCAGCTGTGGACAAATCTGGAACTGGTTCATCGACAACCACCCCCACGACCTTGACTTCACCTTGCGAATTTAATAGTTGCCCCTCTGGCTCTCCTGCTACTGGAAACAACGCCACCGACAGTGAGGAGCCTTTGGTTTTATTTAAAGCAAGCCATGAACTTATTCAACTTGTAGCGCGGCTGAACTACGTTAACGCCTTCCCGTGCGCGACTTTTCATATATCTTCAAGTGATTCGATCAAGCTGATTCATATAATAACTAGTGTGGATGCTGTTCGATTTGGCATTCAAACCCTTTCGCCTCAATTCTTCGGGTCTAAACCTGACTTTGTTATCAGTGGTTCTAACATTGGAAGTGAGTGATTTAAGGATAGACGTTGCACAGTACAACGTCTCTGACAAATGAAATAGATAATTTAGGCTCGGGAATTACGGGCTCGGGCACTGTGTAAGTAGCACCGCTAAGCAGTACGACCTCACTCATTCTGATATTTAACCTCTCCCAAAAAGTGGGGCAGCTTCTGAGGCTGCGAAAGAGGGCATCCCATCGATTGCATTTTCAGGGAGTTCAGGATCCCAAGTGTCTTACACAACACTTTCGCAAACTACTGCATCATCCACGGTCTCCGCCAACATCTATACCAGCCTGATCCTTAAATTCGTGGCTGCCCTTTTGAACAACACCGGCGCGATTTTACCTCAAGGCATCAGTCTCAACGTCAACTTCGCGTCCACCTCCTCATGTACCTCGGTGTCGAGCTACAAGTTTGTACTCACCCGAATCACTGCTAGCAGTAGTGCAACGGACGTAACTACCTGCAGCACGAATCATCTTCCCGCCGAATCCACTGTAATCAAAACGGGATGCATAGCAACTGTTAGCGTGTTCAATGCTACAACCAAGGCTGACGTGAATGCTGCTACTCAGCAAGTCGTCTTAAACAGGCTTTCCTCGATTTTGAGCTGTTCGTCGTAAATAGCAAAGAAATGACACAATGATACTTTAACCATTCTCGCAAAAACTATTAATTTAACGACAAAGTATACATAGACATCACTATTCAAGTATACCTTACAGCGAAAGGGTGATACATAAAGTCCTACTTAATGGATAATTTCGAGTCTTGTGACTAGGCTGGTGGTGGTACTAGTATCAGGACTAGTGATGCTGCTCGTACTGGTCATGCTGTTGGTGACTGGGGTACCAGGACAATTTCTTCCGCAAATTGTCGTGGTTTGTGGAAATTCTATAGCAACTTCCGGTGACCCCAAAGCTGGCAAAACTGTTGTCCATATCACGACCCAAAGTAAGCCGATGAATGGGAGACGGCGCGACAGTTGTGTATGTTCAAAAAACTGGGCCCGCATGATTTCTTGATAATAGACGCTGGTGAGCGAATTTGTTAAGATTTGCGTGACTTAATTATTCCTTGATACGTACATGAGCAAGAGCAAAGATAGACTTTGACTCGGAAAGAAAAAGATACAAGTTGTGCGAAAGCAAACAAGAATTTGAAGCCCTGTCACATAGTTTCAATTAGAGTCGAGCAGTGGTGTAAAGCAGTTTAAACCTTGCCTTATAGATAAAATGAAGAGAGGATATAGATAATACAATGTCCTCTACATTGGTCAAGTCTGATTTAAATATCTAGACACTTTGTGAGTAGTAAATAGATCAGCGCTCGGTCTCGGTAGCGGGAGGGCGAAGAATGCAAGTGTCTTGATTTTACCGCCCGCGATACACATCTCAGTGGTGAATTTGACATGTTATTATTTGCTACCTGTCTGAGTTTACTTGTCGTGGTAGATGTTTGTCACGTATTAAGTAGGCGCAGCAGACGAATAGTTGCTTTTGCGAGTTTCAACTGTACTTGATTCTTTTTTGACTCGAATAAGGTGTTTAGATACTATAAATGTTGTATAGAAAGATCTACAAAGCTGTAAGAATTTCTTATATTTGCTTCGGCGCCAAGTTCTAACTCCTTCAATCACGTCATGAACCATAAAACGTGTTTTAAATCTGAGATAAATTCTAATCTCGTGTAGATGAGCAGATTATTTTATAATTCTAAAGAGCCAGTCGGAATATGGTGCTTAGCATTAACAAATCATATAGTATCCCGTCCTTAGGCTGTGATACAGAAGTGATCCTTTGGGACCTCCAGTGAGTCATTTGACCCAAATATAGCCGTTGTTACGCGTCTGGACTCTCGACGCGTCTCAAAGGGCACGTGCGTGCAAGGTGATCGGTGACTGGTGACGTCGTTGCTTCCTCGGACCCCTGCACAGTTTTCTCTGGACTCTGACCTTCTGCAAACCATCTGTTCCTTATGTATCGATTGCGAAAGTTCTCAGTATGAAGTTTATACTTATATTTTGCAACACCGAAGATAACCCTGCGAGTTTTCCTACCGTTGATGGTGTTGGGACGTTTTTACACTGCAATTTCAACCTTTCGATTTTCCATTGTCCAAGCAAACACTCTTCACCGGGCCAACCATTGAAAGCTTGATCTTATCGGACAGATGGTAACATAACGTCTCCTTCAATGTCTCTCAAACATCTGCGATATAGTCGGCATAGGATTCCAACGCAAACTTGCATTATTATCGCGGGCAAGATTACGGCAAGAGGTTGGTAAGTGATCTTTTGTGAACACTGGTTTCGTGTTCTTACTCTTTGCTTCACAGCCCCATACCGCCGGAAGAACATTTCTGGATTTACCATCTGATGGTTCCGGGCTACCTCAAATGCATCGGATATAAATTCCGTTGACGGAAAATACATTGGTGTTCCGGCGGTCTTTCCTCAAAAAGGCTGCATAGACTTATCGTACTCGAACCATCATTTTGACGAGGACAAGTACCGGACTCCATCAGGATGTTGAGCGCTACTCTCGAGTCCGGATACTCCTTTCCAATGAAAACGGAGCCGAGTAACATTGAAATACTGACCTTTGCCACCATCTTCATATGGATGTCTAGTTTCTGCATATTCGACACCATGTTTCGAACTTCTAGCCTGTGGATAGTGATATAAACTCTGGATGCCGATGAAAACTGATAGCAAGCTTGAGCAGTTATGATTCACTAGAAAAGCCTCATGTTGGTGGAGTCTTGGAGTGCACTGAATCATGATGATATAACACCTGCCTACCACCTTCCCATGATCCATGTCGTTAAATTTCGCCCATGATATTACTATACTTCGCTCAGAACATAATATTCACTGCAGGGATGCCTATCCTTTCTTCAAGCCAAAATCCAGCTGCCCGTTATGAAACAAGACCCAATCCCGATGTTCTTGACGCGTCGTCTTTACCTGTTTTCGGAGATGACAGATCATTATTTGATCTTATCTGGAGTTGCCTCACAACAATCGTAGCATGTTCATGGATATCTGTTCACCCGAATATGCCTGGATCCAATGAATCGTATATCAGAACACACCTCCGTCATCTAGGCTATTTGTTTTGGGCTGTCATAGCTCCAGAAGCGGTAATATACTGGGCGGCAAAGCAGTGGTTTGGTGCAAGGAAGTTGGCGAGGGAATTTTCTGGTTAGCAACTTTTACCCTCCTGTAAAATAGTGCTGACTTGGAACGACATAGATTTTGAATGGACGGTCACTCACGGGCATTTCCTTCAAATGGGAGGATTCGTCCTCTACGAAAACGGAGAAGAGAAGAAAGTGGTAAATCCATAGGTTCTTAGGAAGTTGGTTGATGAAAAGCGGGTCGAACTTCCAAAGATCCGAAAGAAAGATATCGACGATCGGAGTAAAGCGAGTGACTTTGGGAAAGCGCTGGTCGTCGTCCAAACCTCCTGGTTTGTTGTACAATGTATTGCGAGGCATGCCAATGATCTGCCGATTACGAAACTTGAGCTCGCTACTGTCGCGCTAGCCATACTCAACGGAACGATGTATATCTGTTGGTGGCACAAACCGTTCGACGCCCAAACCAAGATACCAATACATTTGTTACCGAGGCCGGAGACGAGTGTTATGCCTGATTCGCGGGTAGAAGGTGCGTTTCTAATTTAATTTAATTCTGAGGCCTAAACTTAGTTTTACGTAGAGTCGCAGAAGGAGCTTCCTCGAAGTGATACGGTCGAGTCTTTTAGAGCGTCTGGTGTTAGGTCGTGCAGTAAGCTTCACAACATCCAAGGAGAGTATGTCTATGGCTAAAACTTGGATGCGTAGATTGCAATCTTTCAAAATTGGCGTATAATATATTTTGGCATTCGCCGAGGGTTACCCTGATGAGTATATACCACAACGTCTCAGCGATGTCAACTCGTTGCGCACCCCCTATTTACGTCGATCGAGTGTCCTCATTTTATTCTCTCCCTATCGACAAGACCACCGATCTGCTCATATCATCTGCCGTAAGCATTATGGGGATGATATTCGCCGCAGTTCATTGCGCTGGGTGGAATTTCAAATTTCCGACCCACCAAGAACTCATATTCTGGCGCGTCTGCTCGGTCATCATCTTTGGAGTCGCATCTTTGAACTTGGTCTGTTCTATCCTTGCTTTTTTTGCTGAAGAAGTCAAGCCAAAGGAGGCCGGAACGGTGCATTACGTACAAGTAACAATTGTGATAATACCAGCATTAATCGGGATGGTGCTACTTCTTGCGTTTATTCCCGTGTACATACTCGCGAGATTAGGTCTTCTAGTCGAAGCATGCATTTCCCTCCGGCAGCTTCCTCCTGGGACGCTCGATGTGGTGAATTGGCTAAACATTATCCCTCATGTTTAGGTTTCCTTGCGAAAGATCTCATGAAAGAATTGGAGTAGCGATAACAGTGGTAAGATTTACAAGTAGAAATATATGTTCTAAGAAATACAACTAAAAGGAATATCATTATAATTTACTTTTCTTCCACGACCAACCCAGCAGTTCTTCAAGCAATCCCCGTGCGCGAAATCACTGGTCCAACTTCATCCTCGAACCTCTGAAGAGCTGTACCATCCCCACCGGAATCAGATTCGGGTCCACTGCTTCTAATCCTCCAAACTTCTTTACCACCTCTTCCCCGTACATGCTAAGCACCCACTTGTCGTACCAATTCATCGAACCCCATTTGTTGGGCTGTGAGACCGATAGTGCTGCTTGCACACTGGGAACTAGTATCATATCACGCGAGGCTGGCTGTTCCAGCATGTACTTGTATGTATATCCCCATCCCGGAAGCCACGATTCACGAAGAGAAAGATATTCGCTGAGAGACATGAATGGCTTTCTGGGAAGAAGAGGAGGACGAGGCGCCCAGCCGTTTGAATCAATGATCTTGGAATTTGGAATTTCGTCCCAAGCTTCTTTGAGACGAGTATACTCCTTTGCGTCGTATTCGATCCGTGTGATGAACTTTTGCTCAGCCGCAATTTTATGAACCTGGAAGTACTCGTTCGAACCCGTGTTGTAGTCCACCGCAGCACTAATCACTTTTTCCACATCATCATACTCTCGACCGTCCTTTCTTGGGTTCCAAGATGCCAGAGGTACTCCATCCACCGTCAACACAAGAAGCTCCAGTATCGTATTCCGCAACTCCAGCCCACCACTGCCAATCGGGAAGTAGAAATACCCCTCTGGCAAATCTGTAATCCCAAACCTCTCCTGGATGACTTTCCTCAAATATCCAACCGCGCTGCCGTCGTACTCAGCGAACAACTCGCGTTGTACGCGCCCCAGTGTGGAAATGGTGTCGAGGACATGTGCGTGGCCAAAACAATTTGCCGGAAGACCGCCCATATTTCGAAGGAAAAACGCCATGTACTTGTTGTAGACGTTGACCCATCCGAAAATCGACTTCACATTAGCCAGTTGTCTGCGCATTTCCTCGATATGCTTGTCGATATCCTTCTGGTCAATGATAAAGCGGGCCTCTTGAGCGTCGAAGACCAGGAATCCCCAACGAATGTCTCCAGAAGGTAATCCTATTGCATGGTCGACTTGAGGGCCAATGTATGTTGAACCAGTCTTCTGTTCATTGAACTTCAACCCTACCAACCCAGCATACTTGTTCATCTCAGCCCACCCATTTGCAACCTTCTTCACGTCCGCATCCCATAACCACAAATCGTCATGCATCCTATACAAGAACATGCCATCCGCGCGCTGATTGACGGCGAAATCCATGATGAAGATGATCACTTCGCCACAAATAACGCTCAGAGAATAGTTGATGGGAGTACCGCGCTTGCGCGTCCGTGGTTCCGCCCCCGGTTCACCAGGAATACGTAGAGGCATGGATAGGAAGGCATGGAAAAAATTCAACCACATCTTCGACATGCCGATGAACTCGAGAACCGTAAGGATTGAGCGATGAGGCAATGAAGGTCCAAACCACTCGAAGTCGGAGCAGAGAGCAGCGAAAGATCCATGAAGTGCTTCGTTCAGATACTTCTCCGTCGTCATGATATGCAACAGCTTCTGCTTGATCTTCGATAAGTCAATGTTGGCTTTGTCTGATGGGTCCCCGGTGGTTTCGTCGTAGGGTTTGAGCCGCGCTTCCTGGTCTTGCAACTGTGCCATGAAGAACGTACTCCGCTGGTTTTTTTCCCGCTCTGTGTAAATCGAACTCGTGTGTCCATCTGGTATCTGGGAACTGACCCTTTCACGGAATTCGCCAGAAGGACGAGGAGACGATTTCCATGCTTTACTGTCGAAGATTTGAATGAAAGCTTGCTTCATCTTGACTTGCCATGAAACGCCGATGAAGTGCAGGAAAAGCGCGTCGATGATCTCCGGGTCGGTGAAGGCGCGATATTTTCCATTCAGATGACGCCTAAATTCGAGAGGAAGACCTTCCTTTGGCCACGCCCAGGACTCTAAACTTGCCATGCGCATGTTGAGGACGCTAGCGAGTTCCTCGAGGACAATTGAGTTCTCCAAGAATGCCTTCAAAACGCCTTTCTTCTCCTCGTCGACGAGTCCGGTAGCGATGACACCACCGATGGTGATCTTGACCTGTGTGGTGGTAATGGTGCTACGCTGGAATGTCTGCCCAAAGTATCGCATGTCCTTGCGCAAGTTTTCAAGAACCTTCTCAGCTTCTTCCGAAGAAAAAAGATCTTGAAGGTAGGCCTCCAATGCGTTAACGTCCACAGGGTAGTCATCGAACACAATCGACGTGAACTTCTCCTTCTGCTCGTGCAACTCCTTCCTCCCTACATCCACAAACTCGTCACCATCGTCCTCACTATTTCCTCCACGTTCTGCGTCCCTTTGATACGATACCGCGACCGAATCGCCACTAGCCAACCATTCATTGAAGAGGTTGCCAAATAACTTCGCCGATCCGAACCTCATAATCGTGTGTCGTATGTGTGCCTCCAAGGTCTCTGCCCAACCCTCCGCTATAGCCCTACTAAAGCTAGGATCATGCCTTGCTTGCAAGAGCCAGAACTCCAGGTTATCCAGCTGTAGCTTTCCACCGACGGTTTGGTTGTTCGCGTCAAGCGAACCGGAACCAGGCCACGATTTTACCGCTTTAACAAGGATTTCGACTTTACCCAAAATATCGCCCTTTTCTCCCAGAGTTCGGGCGTTATTGAGGACCTTGGCGTACTCCTGGTACGCAAGTCGTTGTTTTTCGACTTCTTGAAGCTTGATGTCGGTTATGAACTGGAGAGTTTGTCCAAAGGAAGAGGATGTGGAAGAAGCAGGAGCAGACATGTCGACTTTGGAAAAGCTGAACAGGAAGAAAACTTGTTGTATCGATCAGAGAACTGAACCGATGTGAGGGGAATCGAGACGAATACGGGCTTTTGTATCCTTTCAAATTTCGACCCATTCTCGCTTCCGAGTCATTATGAAACGCTGTAATCAAATCTGCAATGATACCGGCTCCGGCGAGTAGTCCTAGGTACTAGGTTTGTGCTCTTTGAGTCATTTCCGCGCTCCGTGTATGTAAAAGCTAAGTAAAATGATAAAACGGTTGTCAGTTCGCATCATCTACATAACTCACTAGAGCATCATGGTGCGATATAGGTACCTTCTCATACGGAAGGAGGATCGCATCATCAGGGTATTGGCTCAGGCCTTAGGTTGGCTCGAGTCATGATTTAGTGACTCGGATGGCATCGGCTAAGTCGGGCTTGGTTAGCAGTTAGCCAGGGGCCGAACGATACTTATCTATTATTATCATAAGAGCGAACGAATGATGGGAATCATAGGATATGTCCCTCAGTCGCGAATCTGTTGGTTAAAGCGTCAAGATACTCAATAAGTTCTGTTGTCTTGATCAACTGGGTAACATCTCTGGTCTTAGCGACGGTATAGATTATTGGAAGGATTGGGATGACCTGCCATTGGGATGTGAGCTTATGCTTGTGTCAGTTATAAAGTTTACAACATTACGGCTACGTTGGCATTCGTTCTTACATGGTCAATTAGCGGCTATGAATTCAACTTCAAAGCAATAAAGAAAGGCAGTCTGGAGAGCATTGTGAGCAAAGGAAATGGTTGTTCGATGAAGAAGCTAACCAAATCATTTGTCACCGTTTTTTTGGAGTCGTGGATATTTCCAGAAATCAAGCTATTGGGATCGGCTTCATATTCGTCTGTATATCATGATGAAATGAGCTACATGTGACATAACCTAGGAAAGAACTGAGTTTCAGCGTTCAGGACTCAAAGGCGTCAGTCAAATCAATTCTTGAAGTGCTTGTTATTCCAGACCTTGATGCGAGTCGACTTGGATGTTTGTGTTTGAAGCAACACCTAAGGACATGAACGTAGACATTTTCATTTGCAGATTGCAAATATTAACGTCCACGTCCCTCTTTCAACGACAATGGACTTATCGTACTTGTCGTATATAGCTAGACCCAACCTCACTAGATCTAAGTTCATCTTGCGGTTCTTCCACGGCTTGGAATCTCCCGAAACTTTGGATTTCTGCGGTCTTTATGGACTGGGTAATATCTCTCGCCTCAGCGACACGGTAGATCAGCAATAGAGCTGATATGGCCTGAAGACATGCAGAGTGAGACTTGGCGTATTGTGTGATAGTACCCAAAAGACTTACGAAAATATGAGGTAAGACGTTGAATAACATTAGCGCCAGTTTACCCCTAATTTCAAAACGACCACCATCTGCCGGGGCATCGGTTTCCGCGGTGACGAATGAGAATGCCCCTCCGGAGGACATAGTAACCACAAAAGGGATCTCAAAGACGAGGATGATAGCACAGGACTCGACGCAAAGCGAAATGACTCGCGCGTAAAGAGATTTATGTGCGTCTCCAAAATGCTGACCTATGGACCTTTGATGATAAAGAATGCGACCAACAATGAGGGCGGTAAGAATGGCGTTGACCACGATGGACGTGGAGACAAATGCGATTCCGACTTCTATTCCCATAAGTAGGTTCCAAATAGGAAGAATTGATCCTGTTACTAAGAAAATCAAAACAAAAATCATTGAGTTATGCTCGTGGCATTTGTGGCTTCATCATACCCAGAATGCCCATGGCTAGAAATCCCAGGAAACATCGCATCATCATGAACTTCACTCGTGACAGAGTGCTATATAACACCTTGCATCTCCATATCTATAGAAAAGTTAATCAGTACTCCGCGAAGAGAGGAATGGCTGAATAAATTTATCGTACCATATATCCATCTGCACCCCAGAGGGCAAACGTCAACGGAGCGACAGTAGGACGAAATCTCGTTGCCGCATTGTAAGTGAATGTGCTTGTGGCAGCAAAGACACAGACAGTTTGGGCGAAGGCTATGGTGCTTACAACCATCAAGTATGTGGTGTACGCGAGGAGAGTCCTTTGTTTCTTCTTCGAATAAAGGTGGCACGGGTTGAGTATTGCTCTGCAGCAATCCCGGTACAGAATAAGCAATACCGTGTAAGTGATCGCGCTCAGAGTCATGGCGATCCCGTGCAGATAGACTGCGTTAACCTTGCCTAGAAGGTCATCAAGTGAGAGCGAGATGCTTTGAGACATAGAGATGGGCTCGAAACCTGGAGAATGGGTTTTGTGTATTCATACCTTTATGGTGTCGCGCCCAGGTGTCAGATATGAATCTGTGAAGTACATCTCAATTAGATATCAGAGATCCATTTCAAAGAAGGTATATAGTTGGAGCGCTATAAAAGAACAACCGTTTTAATGCATTCCACATCCTTAAAAAAAGGCAACTTCCGTGTCCAACGGAAAAGATTGCCATCTCCAGACTGTCCTACATGTGGTGATTTGCAGCACTATAACCTTGAACAGGCACGACACGACAGCCTTCATGTATTCCCTGAGATAATTTACAAGTTTGTTATTACGCGTACAGTAACGAACAAATTTGATATAGACTACCTTATATATGTATCCCGATAGATGTGCGGCAGTAAGATGTAATGGGAATATAAGCAAACTTCCAAAAGCTTCAAAGTCAACTGGCTTTTTCAGCAAGGGACCAAAAAGCACACAGACCTTGGGATAATTAATCCTCACCGTCGTCCACAGGAACCTTAATTGGTCCTCCCTTCCGTGCCTCCTCTTTTACCCGCCAACGCTCATTAGCAACTTCCACAGGATCTAGCCTCTTTCTTTCCATTAAAGAAACATATTTTCCTTTCCTCAAGAATGTTCCACCTCCAACAGGAATATTCAAATGTCGTGTACCGTCGGTTTTGCCCTTCATTTTCTCAAAATCCTCCAGGCCATTCTTCAAAGGTAAAGCCGATGGTGGTGAAGGGTGGAACTTTTGTGCTGCTCTCAGAAAATGTTGGTCTAGTGCAGTGTACACCCTCGACCGATTATGAATGCCCTGAAGTTGGTTGACCAGATCACCACGTACAGATAATTCTGTATCGTTTTCACCTTCGGGTATATTTGAGATCCTCCAGTCTAGATCAGATTCATCATATGCACAGTCCCAGAGCATCAGAGGGAGAGCATCAGCCATCTGATATTCGGGCTTACGATCCATTACAGCGTAGGTTGTCTTGCCAGCTGCCACGTCTTCAGGATGCAGAGGCTCAGCCCCCTCACGAACATTCATCAACACAGTGATGATGGATACGGGTTCTAGTCCTGAGCCTATCAGAAAGAGAACGCCGACGATGTGTCGTACTTGGTGATAGAGGAACGCGCTGCCGACAAGATCGAACACGTACATTCGCCCGCTCTCGCTGTCTTCTGTGTCGACGGGTTCGACAGATGCACGGAGAATCGTCCGTTGAAAGCTGGTGATTTGCTTCTGGACATCCAACTTGCATAGGTTCCGGAAGTCGTGATCTCCGACCAGACGCGCTGCTGCTGCTTGCATGGCAGGGATATCGAGGTTTAGCGAGGAGAAGAAGTATTTGTAGTGTCGATATTTACAGGAAAAACGCGCGGAGAAGGTCGGGGAGACGGGAGACCAGGCGATGACACGGATTGTGGGGGGAAGGAGGCGATTAATCATGTGAACGTAGTCGTGTTCTCTCTCTGCAGATGCAAGTTTTTTCTTCACAGAAGTGTTGGATGAGGAGGGTCCATAAGATACTGAAAGGCTTTGGAAATCGTCTTCAAGGTCTTGTCCAACTTCATCGACTTCATCGATCTTTTCTTCTTCAATAGGTCCCTCGCTTTCCGCCACCTCTTCCGATGGAAGTCTGCTTCTCACCCAGAGCGACACAACCTGTCCTGCAGCACTCACTCCACGATCCGTCCTTCCACATTTCTCCCACCCACAGCCATCGAATCCAGCATCTTTGTCAACTAGACGCGTTTGAGCTAACACGTCGAACAGGACATTCTCCACCGTCGGTAAAGGTGTAGGTCCAATCTGGTATGCCAATCCACAATATTCCCATCCCGAGTAACAGAATTTCAATGCAATTTTGCGTCGCGGGTATTTGGAGAATTCGAAATCGAGTTTGTCTACTGTCGGAGTCGGAGTCGCACTTGAAGAAATAACATCTGGTCCAGGTGTCGGAGAGCCAATGGACCTTTCTAGTGCTCGCAATTTATCAATGAGCTTTCTCCGGCTCAAACCAGAATATGGATCCACATGTTGGTCAGCAACTTTGGTTGCGGGCATTGCGATACCGAGACGAGAAATGAGTGAACGAGAATGCAGAAAACGACGACCAATGTTCATATATCAGCTCATATGACCTGTGATATTTCTACAAGTCAGAAACAATAGAGTATCAAAAGGAAAAGGTGACTTTATCTCTATCACCTGAATTCTATCAAAGTTGCTGCTCGTATCTGCGCAATGTCGTCGCCGTCGTTGAGACGTTGTGGTATAAGGAGTTACACATGTAAATTTCTTTCAAGATTAGATTAGATATAACGAGTCGGCAGCCTCCGCATCAAAGTTATAAAACTCAGTCTGCCGCTTCGGCATCCTTAGTTTGCCTTCGACTAAAATGACCTTACATTCTCCCTACGGCTACTTGATCATCGCAGTTTTGAGGGATTTAAAGCTGTATGTATAAGGCTTCTTGCAGTATCGTCTTGACTGACAAGGTGGGAGTCTTGAGAAGATAATCAACTTGTTTAACTTCATTGAATGAGTCGCCTTTTTCTTTTCTTTTCAAAACTACCTTTATCAGAAAACAACTTTCGAATTGCACCAGCAGCGTTTGGTACAATCAGTCAACAAGATGTCAATCGTCCGGCATCATTCGGCGCTGAATTTTCAATAGGCGCCCGTGACCGGGTGTCTGCTATCCGAAGTCCGACTCCGATCAGACAAAGCTTAGTGACGTGAGACGTATGTCGCAAAGTCACCATTCTTCAATACGGTTGATGCATAACCGCTGACAATCGTTGTCGTCAGAGACGGAAAGCCGGAATGGCTGATTAACCCATCCCGCTTTTGCTGACTTCCGCGAGCATACAGCAAGAAAAACTTTTTACTTCCTATCCCTTCATTGAGATTTTTCTCTGCGGCTTCTATCATCGTCCCTCACCTTTTGTACCCCTTCAAGACTTGAATTTTTTGTTCCAAAAATCTCCTTTTCAATGGAATACTCGAAAGCTTCGCATCCGCCAAGTCCACCACCGGTATATGTCCGCGAGGTGGCAGGCACATATCCACAGCCATACATGAATCCATCGCCCATGTACTTTCAGCAGTCGAATCAAAATTATCCTGGTCCAAGTTACAGTTACGCAGGATATGGATATGGATATGGATACGAATATCCCAACCCAATGGCTTACCAGGAGCAAGGGTCTCGGTACTCGAGCTCATATCCAATTGCGACATCGCAACCTGCAATTTCCCGCCCTATGCCACTTAGACCGAGCATATCAGTATACGATAGAGCTGAGAACATGGGGGACAGGTATTCATCCGAGCGTACGTCCTTTCCAATCTATTCATCTTGTCATTCACAATAATTGGGTTTGTCAGTGTATGGTCGGTGCGCAAGAGGAGAACATCACGCAACGAGGAAGTACGGTTTGGTTGGGATTATATGCGCCATAGTACGTCCATTGTTCAGGATTCAGATAAAATTCAGTCCTGAATCAAAGGTCTCTTTCATCTCCTGCCAGGTATTTTTTCCGCTTGGTTTACTTTGTTTATGGTAAGGTATAACTCGATGTCTCCAGCATTCTAATCTATTCACACATCCTTTTCTTAGTATTGACCGAGAAAAATCGTGTAAA
>Ga0247779_1000541_pt1 | contig 23151 bp, 23 predicted proteins | sample UWRJL221509R5_FD_179925 | JGI IMG/M metagenome (GOLD analysis project Ga0247779, IMG submission 179925) | Plant litter microbial communities from Arlington Agricultural Research Station in Wisconsin, United States - UWRJ-L221-509R-5 | ecosystem: Environmental > Terrestrial > Plant litter >... | reverse complement strand
ACTTTCCCTCCTTTCTTCCAGGCGAGATGCCGTTTCGCTGACTGAACGTCCGCGAGAAGACCCGCCTGGGAGAAGTTCCTGCCTTGGAAGAATTGGCACTCGTCGATGGAGCCTGTCGCGCCCCCAGTGGTTGTAGCTCCTCTGGACGTCCGGAACTGCTGACTTTGGACGGAGAATCATCCTCCGCGTCGTCCAACTCTAGAACACAAAAAACTATTAACATGACATTACTTGGCGCTTAACAGCAGCGACACAGAAGGTCGGCGTCAAAAGAAAATATTATGCTCACCAGAATCGTCCTCTAATGCATTCATCATGTCCGCTATGCGTTTCGACCGCAATGACTGCACGCCGGCTCCGCCAGAAGCTACGATGCCTAATCGAACGCCAAAAAACAAATCAGAACACCGCTATCACTCAAGCATAGTAGACACAAGACAGCACCGCTAGCCCAGCATAGCCCAGCCAAGAGCGAACCAAACGCCCGAGCTAATCTTATCGGACAAAAATAGACTCAACTTGCCTTGTATGGGTCCATCCCGTTTCCCATCGGAGAAGCTAACCGAGCGAGGATGCACAGTCTTTCTCTGGCTTGGTGTTTGGTACCGGTAAGACTGGCTGGTGCTTTTCATCGCAGAATTCGGTGTATTCCCGTTGCTCTTCAGCACCGACTTGATGACCGGCGTCGATTGCACACCTAAATCCCCAGGCGCGCGGCTCGGGGTGCTAAAGGTAGTCACAACAGTTTGCACCGTGAGGTATTGTTGCTGTCCACCGCTACTTGTAGTAGCCGTTTTCACCTCCTGCTGCTTACGGTTCCATCCTGGGCTCGAAGCAGCTGAATGTGCCTCCAATATGGATATATTGTTCCTTGACTCGTCAAATTCCGAATCAAAATCGATCTCGTTGATAACTTCCTGCCGATGAGGCTGCCTCGCGGTATCGTGCTCATCTTCCGAGTCCGTCGTCTCGTCGTCATAATTATCGCCAACACCGTCGGGTCCCGTTCCCTGATCGGTCTCAACACCAGTCATGAAATTGACTATGTGTGCAGAGACATCGGTAGAGAAATTGGATAACTCCTGCTCCTCTTCGTCTTCCACTTCTTCCGTGTGCTCCGAGATTCTGCTCATTTCGTCTACCAAGGCTATAGGCTCTAGTGGGCTACTATTCCGAATGGGAAATTCTTCAAGGTCCATAGGTGAAGGAGGCTCCATGACATCGACAACCTGCTCGGGATTCTCGGTCTCTTCATGATCTGTCCTGGTATCATCCCGCAAGCTTTCGATGTCGCCAAAGGGATCATCCGAAAGCTCGCTAGCCTGGCTGTGGCTCTTGTTGTGTCCAAAACTACCTCTTTGGCGCATAGTTGCCTTGGCGGTGTTCTTCACCCACCGCATCATTACTTTGTCGAACATCATGTCACCAAAACGGTCAGGAAGCGAAGGCAAATCAGTTGGGGCAATCGTCCGTATGTGAGCCGGCCCCGGATGCTTCACAAACGAGGGAGCACTACCCGCCGTAAGTGTGGTCCCAGATGCCGTGCTGGATGACACGAAACGATTTAGGTCTTCGTTCGTAGAAAGTCTAATGGAGGGATAATTAGGCGCCAAGGATGAGGGTGGCCGAGCATCTTCTAAGGGGCTATTTTTTGTAGAATGCGATGAAGGTGTTGGTGGTAATACATTGGGTGTTGCAGGAAAATGGGTAATAATATTAATTATAGGTGGTTGTTCCTGTATAGATAGTCGAGATAAATTGTGTTCCAGATCTTTTTCTTCACGACTTAGGCGTTTAGCATGTCTTCGAGGACTTGCACGAGATCGGGAAGTGTCATTAATAGTGCTTTTGCTCTTTGAAGATGACGACGATCGTCGGTGTGTTGATGAAAGTGACCGACGACTGATGTCCTTGCTATCCTGTGTTGCTACTTTGACATTAGTAGATAGAGAGGGGCCGTCCGTATGGTCGTCGACATGTGTGGTTGCATGGGATAGTTCCGAGTCTCCTGAGAATACACGCTTTTGACGCTTGACGTCACTCTTGATTTGATCCATAAGTGCTGCAGCCTTCTGGCGATATGAGGAAGAAGAATACTTGGACTGTGAAGTAGCAGTCCCAGAGCTCGAAGGGGTGTTGCTGGGTTGTTCTGGCACCGAAAGGAATGACGGTCTGCGCGAGGATGCTACATTGAAAGAGACTTAATCGATAGTTTGTTTAGGGTATGGAACAATTACCTGGAGGTGACCTCCGCTGCAGAATAGAATTGTGTTCATGAGTTTGGTCGTGAGTGTCGTTATGGGTAATGGATGGTGAGTTATTCTGGCCACTAGCAACAGTTGATATAGTCGAATAATCCCTTGCTTGTTTGATCTTCTCCATCAAGGAACGAGATTCCCCAACATAGTCTTTACCAAAGATTTTAGGACGTGCAATAGTTGCCCGCAAGCCTGTGTCTTCGTTGTTGTAGAGTTCGCTAGAAGGGCTGAGTTTAATACGCTTGGAACTGCGCATATGAGACGTGGTGGCGGCTGTACCAGTCACTTCAGAAACGCGCGACAAGCCATTGCTGAAGCTGGTAGGCGTAGCGGTTGTACCAGTGCCAGTGCCAGAAGGCGTATTAACTGCAATAGAGTCCACCAGTGCTGAAAGGTGCTCGCGGGTATAAGTGTCATATTGAAACTGGAATAATCGGAGACGAGGATCGGTCGGCGGTGGTGCGGTCCTTGGGACAAAGGGTGGATTCGGTGTGCTTTGTGCTTGAGGATATGGCCCATTACTTGGTCCAGGGGTGCGAGAAGAAACATCCCGGGGTACGGAAAAAGTAAATTGGCATGCGAGACTTGCCTTACGACCTTGCAATGAATTCCCATTCGGCACACCCGTCTCCTCCTCTTCCGCGTAACCTCCCTGCACAGTTGAGTGACGCGAGTGTGTTGATTGATTCGATCCAGACGCTTGAGGCTGATTTTCTGGCGGAGAAGGAGGTTCGAACATTCTTTCAAGTGGCAGTGGCGTAAAGAAATCTTTGACCAGGCCTTTCTTATTCCTCCCCGGAGTCTTGGGCATTATTGGCACGTTCTCTACATCTTCACGAACTAGAAATGTTCCCGCTGCGTAGCCCTTGGTACCAGAAGGCGTAGCGTCCGGCTGAAAGTCACCCGATGTTTGAATTTGCGTATTCAAAGGGGCGGTAAATGAGATGGATCGAGAGCCGTATGACTGATTGTTTTCCTCTTCCTCATCCTCCGGCCACTCTTCTAGCAGTTCTTCTGTCTGCCAGCCTGGTACGGCGCTAGACATCACGGGCAATGGACAAGCAGATGAGTTGGTTGATTAATGACAATGCAGGTGTCTTGCCGCACGTTGAACTTGGCGTTGTTGGTCCTTGTTGATACTAGACGCCGTTGTCAGGTGATCGCGAAGTTGTGGAAATTATAGTATTTGGCAAGGACGTGACATACAAATAAAAACCTCTGAACCTCTTACCACAAATGACACCGTCCGAAATCGGACTGTATAAGCAAACCACCACCTGCACACCGACTCAAGCAAGCCGCTGATTCATATCTAATCACCGCTAATAAAATAATTGGTACCGTTTGTATTCTCAATCCGCCGCCGATCTAGCTCTGACTACAAACCCTTCCCGAAAATGACAGGTTTGATCCATTTTTGATTGTTCGGCAGTTGAACACTCGAGGAACTATATGCCCATGCAACCTTTGGTTTTTGGTTAATCTACTGCGCGCAAACCTTTTGCCGGTGTCTAGCTCTATGATGAAATTTCAGGGCGCAAAGCTGGAACATACGGCACGGTGCTTTGACAGTCGTAGTATTTACCAGGGGTTTCTCGCTTCACAGTGGTCTCGAGAAAAGCTTCAATTTGACTTCCTAGTCCCGAGGATCTTTGCGACGAGCTGATTCAACGAATTCTATCTTTATCAGCTGCTTTTCTGACGCGTCCCTACTTTCTGGGGCTTCTCTCTGTGGGATTGTGTAAACATCTTGTTATAACATGGTGGGTTGGCTTTTTCTGCCAGCCAAACGTATCTCTGACGAACCAACTCAAAGACTTTGACATGAAGGACACCTTCCTCATCTTTTTTTAAGTATAGCTCGGTTCGTCTCGATGGATCCATCTCCACTCCACCAGCTTCAGATAGACAAGTTGATGATGTTCGGCAGCATCGCGACAAATTGTCTTCCCAAAATCAAGTACCTGCCTGACTTCATGTTATCCTTATGCACTCAAAGACGAGCGTGATGATGATTCGTGATGCTTCATGGCTATCTAAGCGTCGACTAAGACTGTCAATCTGATTCCCCCTGGTTCTCATACGCCTCTCACGAAACGCGAACCATGTAACAATGGTAAGTGACCATTTGCTCGTCGTTTATATTTCATCATTTAATGCGCGCATAGAAGGGGGTTCTCAGAAGCGCGAGAACAGACATTATCATCCTGAAATCAGGTCCAACTTACTTTCCGATCGTCAGCTTCAGTCAGCCCTGGTCATCTCTTACTGCTCTTTGACAGTCCTTCGACGGTTTACTGGCTTTTAATAACGACCGTGCATCTGTCTAATTCAAAATATCCATGTTCTCTTCCCAGCTGCTCAATGATTAATACACCTTATGGTTGTCTTTTCCCTGGGTTTTGGTGTCGGAACAAAAATAACCTATCGCTTAAGCGATGTCAAAGATTTTGTACTGTGAACGCCATAAATTCCACAATACACGCCCTTAATTCGATCAAGGTCGGGGTTCGGGCAAACGCAATATGGACACGGGCGGGCGCGTGAATAGTTCGCAATTCCGTTTCTGAATGGACACCCATGATATTTACAATTCGATCTAGCGCGCTGATTTGGTTTGGTCGATCTTCATTAAGAATTGAGCGGCGGAATTCATGTATCCTGAGGTCTTCTATGGGGCCTATGTAGTTGACCAACTTTGGACTCTTCACGACGACGTCAATCTGGAAATCACTGTCAAGACGACCAGCACAGCCTTGACCTACAAATCATGATCGATGATACTTCTCTTTCATGGAGGTGGGCGTTGATTTACGCTTTCTGCTTAAAAGCTTCTCAATGTTAACCCACTTGACACAGGGAGATCAAAGAAGTTGGCATACAGTTGATGGTGGGCCAGGAAACTATGGATGCATAGCCTCTCAGCGTCACCGTCCGAAATTCACATTCACAGTCTGTTGACGGACTTGAAAGCTCCAGCTCCAAGAGTTTATGGAGGTAATATTAATGAGAGGGCATGGATCTTCATGCATCAAAGAGACGAGAAAGACTTTGTTCGTATTACGGAGACCTGATCTCAGTGGAAAAGATGGGAATTTTTAGCATATGGCAAGCATATGGAACTCGTTTCGATTGCCTGGTGCGCACATAAACCCAAAGGCCCACCGTCTTATTGATTATCATCACCCCTGTGCCGATTGCACGCAACCTTTAGGTTTGTTCGCTTTCGCGCATTAATATCGCTCGCGAATGTGATTACTAGGTCCCACGTAAGGTTCAAAACACCATCTTGCAAAGATGCCTCTCCCGGCTCCAAGAAACAGAATAGAATCTGTCTCGTTGGACCAGTCGGGAGTGTTCATCACCAATTGATAGGTACTCCCGCTTCCCCTACACTTAAATTGTGATGAGGAGAAGCCCATTGTAGAGTGAAAACCCAAGGCGCCAACATCATTGCGATCAGCCCGGTACCATCAGTAAGCGTAAAAGCAGTCGGACTCGATCGTCTAAAGACAGCGAAACGGAGTTGCACAATTCGTGCTGTCCATTTTTTTTCGAAAATTTTCCCACTCACCCTTATTTCCTCGCTGCATTTTTCTCAAACCAACGGTACGTAGCACAATGACAAGAAGATAGCCACATTTCTAAGTATATGGACTGAATAGATATCTGTTCGGCCAAACTGTAGAGTTAGCAGGTAAAGAACATTGATCATCATGATGTTACATTTATCTTAGCGATGGAGGACCAGCTGATAACTAGATGGTGAACCCGTACCAAGGTATCTGGTTACATGAACCGAAGCTCAAAATAATGTCTGATCGTCTTTACGTTCCTTACAGTAAATTAACTTGACTTCTGTTCGAAATAGACCGGCCGTGTCCAGGTGCTTCCCACTGTATACAGATGGGTGATTTTTTACAGAGAATACTATGATACCTCAGGTTGACATTGACTTCCGCCGTTTTGTGATTGATCATGATGCGAAGAAGCCAGTGATACAAACCACTATTTATTCGCACCACTTGTCAATCAGCCTCAACTTGAGAGGCCTATTGATAGTAACCCGTCATCTTACATATGCATGAGATTTTTCTACCTTGTCATTTCAGCCCGAACGACCGAGTTCTGATTCCCAACTTAAATCTATGCCGCGGGACTAAATGACTCAAAGTTTGTTTTTGTTCGTTTCTATTCTCGTCGAGAGTCCAACTGGATAACTAACTATTTAACTAAATGGCGAAACGAGAGAGCGCTGACCAGGTAAAGGGGGATAGGATAATGAATGATTGTATATACATAAGTAACGTGTGTACTGAGAGCAATGACATTGATGTTTTATCTATGTATATATACAGATTGGATGCTATGATGATGATTCCAAGTGATGCGAAATATGCTGTTGAGAGGAGTGCAGGGAGTGACCGAGTGACCGAAGGACAAAATGAATGCGAAGAGAGAAACAATCTACGAGGGGTATTATTGTTGAATAATATGGTAAATTTTGAGGGGGATGTGGCGTAAACGAATGTTGATGTGGATATATGCATGCGAAGAGAACTGAAAGGTAGATTTAGAATTTAATTGGGGAGCACATGGAGAACGTCACGAACCAAAAGACGACCGGATACCAATGAAGAATCAGAAGCAGGAATGGAGACTTTTGAGTCTCGTAGAATCTCGATTTTCGATGCGTCGGAGGAGATGATGGTGGAATTCAAACGCACTAGGATCGGCTTGAGAATATGACCCGGCACATGTCTCGTGTAGGTCACTTCTACCTGCCAGAATCCAAGGAGACGAAGAATGGGACGAACGCCGAGGCGGCGGCAAAGGTGGCCGTTTTGGTTTGCAAGCTTCATCAGAGTCGGGTGGCTGATGCTCATTGAGGGGAACAAATCCCGTAATTTTCTTAGTGGAATGTAGCTTTTTGACGCCGCGCAAGTCGGCGTTGACTGAATACATAGCACCGTGATTTGAACTGGGTTTTCCGGGAAGGTGAGTATATTCTGTTTCACGAGCAGACAGAAAATCGGCTCCGGACGTATCGCTGCTTAGATTTTTAGAATTAAATATATGTCGGGGCTGCGGTTTCGGAGAGAAGGGTTTGAGAGGAGGAGCACGATACATAAATGGCTCATTGACGCTAGAACTTGTTGATGATGGCGCAGCGGGATATACTTTAGGAGACTCTTTTGACAGTGGAGACATTTCGAAAAGGAGATCCGGCGAGGAACTTTGATCTGCTGCAGGACGGCGTCGTTTAGGAATGTCTATGGGAGTAGCAGCCCTTGAACGTAAATGATGCGAAACTCGTTCCGGACTCGAAGACCACTCAGTGGTGGACCGAGGCTAAGCACAAGATTTTATAAATCACGCAAGAAAGATGAACGATTGCAGCATACCATGGTATAAAACAGATAAGAAACAGGGGGGTCGAAGCCGTCGGTATTTGTTTACCCCAGCCTTTCAGCCCCTAAGAGTCCCTTTTCTATTTATTCAAAAATGTAGCGCCTTCACAGTCCTGCATGGTTTACATAAGAGAAGAGAGACATATGGCGGGAATATGGATATGCTTACCTAGCATGAGGCACCTTTTTAAATTTTACTGACGTGGGGTATACAAATTCTAATTGACGAGACCGACGCTTTTGGAGAGACTGAAAGGCGAGATGCAGCAAGATCTGCCAGAGTATACAGAGAGACGCTGTTGTGGGCGATGCAGGGGAGTCGACGGTGAAGAAAAAAGAGGAAAGAACGAAGAGCAATTAGCAGGCAGGATGGATTGGACTATAAATGGATCGAGGAATTGAAAATTAACTCCGGGGTTTGCTTCCGCTAGTCCCGTCCACGATCACGTGAGTACACCGCCAAGACTGGGGCTCGATGTCTTATTTTCTTCAAGACTGGACTCTTCATTTCACGCTTGGAAAGGAGTCCTCAATTTTATTCCAACATTATTTTCTTTTCCTCTGCTAGAGCAGCACACAAATTTAACTACTTTACCCTGCAGTAACTGACCACCTATCAGCCGCGATAAAGAGATTGGAAATAATGAGACAGAGAGATAACAAAAAGTCGCTTCTGTTAGGCCCCTATGTACGGGCTACCGCTTGTACGCTTGGCAACTAGCTCTCTAGAAAGCTTGATCATTTATGTTTCTCTAAACATGCCAGGGATTCATACAACAAACAATGGTGGAATTCTGCGCGGTGAAAACATGGAGAAATTTAGCAGTGAGCGAATAAGGAAAGTTCTCGAATAGGGGCTATGATGTCATGTGCTCGACCTCGTATCCAGAACCAGCCAGGTTTGCTCCATCTCTCCTTCATACTATCATGTCGCCCTACACAGTCAACGTTAGTCCTCTCTTATTTACGCTCCTTTCATAATGCTAAAACTCCTCATAGGTCTCTGAGATTGCTCCTAGCACCACCGAAGCTCAATTGAACGACTTTTTCACGTAAGGATTTCAAAGTTGCTATATGTCGTCGATAATACTGACATCTGTGACAGGTTCTGTGGAAAGTAAGGAGCTATTTTGCCCATGACCTCACGCGCTAATGACAAACCATAGGATTTCTTCAATTGACTATAACGAGAAGGAGCACAAGGCCACAATTGCCTTCGAAAAATCAAATGCTGCTAAAACAGCGCTAATGGTGATTATCCGAGCTCCGTCGTCGTAAATACTTATTCTCTAACATTGTTCATAGCTCAATGGAGGAGTCTTAGACGGATCCACTCTCGAAGTGACTTCCGATGTCGTACATCACGACGAAAATCATTCGACGTCTGAACACATCGATCAATCCGACAAACCACGAGCAGGCAGTAAGTGCCAACATCAATGTCTTGCCAAGCTCCTCTAAATAATGCATATTAGTTGCTGCTGAATATCTTGCCAAGGGGTACAAGCTTTCAGACCATGTTTTGCAGAAAGCCATTGAAATTGACAGTATGTTGTTGTTCTGCTATTTATTTTTGTCGCCATTAAAGTGAATATATGCGCCAAAAACAGACAAGCAAGGCATTTCATCGAGATTCCTCAACTACTTCCAAAGTCTAGACAAACAAGTCGGCCAACGAGCACTAGGGCCAGATCAGACGCTTTCCGGTAAACTTCAGGAAACTGTTGGCCAAGCCACCCAACAGGCTAGGGCTGTCGACGAGCAAAAAGGGATTTCCAAGACGGCTAATGACGTATGTTCTTCTTTCATTTCACTCCTCTTCACCCATCAGGTCTCTGAATAAATGGACTATATTAGTACTATCTGAGGGCTATTTCTTCTCCCTTCGGTCAAAAAGTTAAAGCATTCTACACTGATACCTCTAAACAAGTCTACGATATCCACGAAGAAGCTCGCCGTATTGCTGATCAAGAGAAGCACCACACCACTACCGGAGCCACTGGTTCTTCCACTGCAGCTGGTTCGGCGGCACAACCCGATCCAACGACCCAGGCCGCTCCTACCGTCGTTTAAATTCGTATTCGTTTACATTGACGTTGGACGATGAATTATAATCTCTGCCATTCTTGCTATTTTAGTTGGACAGTTGGCGGCATCTTCGGAATTAGTGTATTAGTTTTTTTTCTACCTTCGGAATGTTGATATCTTGTAACTTCTTGATGTAGTAACTCAGGATACTTGTGCTTTATTTGCCGTACTGAATGTTGAACCATTTTGCATAGCCTGATTCGGTAAACTTCCTTCCATGTTCGTATGAAATTTGTAACAGCGTTTTCGGACCGCAGTGTAAACCGAGATGGTTAATGCGTCTATTGGAATGATACGCTAGAAGCACTTCCAGGGTACTATTAAGCATATTTTTCCTTTTCGGTATCTTCATCGTATTGCCTAGACGCCCCGAAATCAATTCCCGAGCTATGAGACCCACTAGGCGCCATTCACCAAGTACTAGCCAGTTAGCTCGTTACGGCTGCGGTTTACCCAAAAGGTGCTTCCATATATCAGATGCTGCAAGTATGTGTATGTGTATGTACGTCCGCAGTTGCCAAACTCCATCGTCATCTAATTTCATTGTTCAGTAAATACACTCAATGAAAAGCAATCGAATTACTTACCTTTCTCATACTAATTCATAGTACAGGAGCTAGGGCCAGTTCCGGATCCTTTGCTTTAATTATGGCATAGAGGGTGCTCAACCGCCGGTTTATGAGAAAGTGGACGTTATTTGCATATTATTAACTGACAATTGACCGTTGAATTAATCGTGATCGGAAATCTGCACCGATTGGAGAATTTTTTTGAGGTTTCGAGTTGCGATTCGAGAGTAAGCTGGGCGTGGTTCGACTCGTTTGTATTGATTAGGTACATGGTAGTAGTTTTTGACCAGTCGATCTGAAGTTGTTGATGGTTAGAGCCTACTATGTTTTGCCTTTCAATTCCAAAGGCGGCGGATATTTAGTGCATGCTGCTATCCTTTGCTATCCTTGCGTACACCATTATGTTGACATGCATGACCAGTTAAGCCAAGGTCAATTATGCATACGGGAAATAGCATAAATCTGGGCGCTTAGAAAATAACAAGGATTGATTTGCATCTACGGGTAGGAAACCGTACACGAGTAGCTCATAGATAGCGAGCGCAATTGCACGCGGGTTGGACTCGCGGTACTACTTAGAACAAAGATTTCGGCCATCCGAATGGTGTCTCTTCTAACCTTTCGGCCGACCGTGCTGAAACATTATTTTCAGATTCGCCATAATTGATTGTTATAATCCAGAGGCAAAATGCCCAAGAAGAGCGTAAACGTCCAAATGTGTTATCTGTTCTGTGTCGGCCGAAGGTGTGCACCGTACTATTATTGGGTTGACGACGGGAATATGTCGACTGAGAAAATGCGTATAAAAGACAGCAAGAAGATGGGAGGGAGTGCGATACAAAGACCAAGGGACACAAAAGTAGCCTCGACTATATTCAACAATGGCCGAGCAAATTAGCAAGCAAGAACCCCGGATGGAAGAACAAACAGACAAACCAGACTCCACGGGCTGGTCTGCCTCGAATTACAACAAGACAGCGTCATTTGTGTACTCGTCGGCCTTCACTGCGCCTGTCCTCGAGCTACTGTCTGCCAAGCCAGGCGAGCGGATACTTGATGTCGGATGTGGCAGTGGAGAGTTGACATTGCTCATTCAACAAGTTGTCGAGAAGTCGGCGGGAGGTGTAGTCGTCGGGACCGACTTCAGTGAGAGTATGGCAAGTAGTCGGCTTGTTGCTTGACCGAATAAATAAATGCCTCTTTACTGATTGATTTATGCGTGGCAGATTAAGAAAGCCAGGGACAACGGCGTTAAGCACGCATTTATCGCAGATGCTCAGGAGATGGCAGTCCCAGAGGAGTATCAAGAAAAGTACGACGGTGTGTTCAGCAATGCCGCTCTGCATTGGTGCAAAAGGGATCCCCTCGGAGTCTTGACGAGCGTCAGAAAGATTTTGAAACCAGGAGGAAGAATTGCAGTTGAGATGGGAGGTTTTTTGAATTGCATCGGTGGGTTTGGTTTTTACGTCCGCGTCGGTTAAAGCCATGACAGCTGTTCATAAATTCCCGTGAGCAGGCGTCAGGTCGACTTTGCATGATGTGGTCAGGTCCAAAGGACGCGATCCAGAGGAATTGGATCCTTGGTACTTTCCATCGATGGAAGATTATGTGAAGGTTCGCATTTTATTATTCACGTAGAGGAATATATCGATCTGAGAGGCTGAGATCTCTGTGTAGCTCCTGGTGCAAGCAGGCTTTGAGCCAACACATATGGCGCTGGTCCCTCGAATCACCCAACTACCAACCGATCTGTACGACTGGTTGAACCTTTTCGCGCGCAACACCTTCTTGCGAGATTTCTCGGATGAGGAAGCGAGAGAGATTATGAGAGAGGTCGAGGATAGATGTCGCGTGGACTGTCGAGATGCAAGTGGGAAGTGGTCCATAATGTATTCACGCCTGAGGTTTACGGCAGTTCTCAAAGCCTGACGAAATGAAGTCATTGTCGCTAAGATATGCCACATTGATCAAGATTGAGACTAGGACCACAAAACATATTGCGAGACTCGGTCGGATAAGAGGAAAGGAATAGAGAGAGCCGAGCGGATAAGCAAAAGCGATGATGATGAGCGTTGGGACGAAGGGAACGGGTAGTCCAGTGCCGGCAACGGCGTGACGCACGTAGCGATAATCCCGACTCGTACTTTCTCGAGTTTCTCACCGGCGACACCCAACTGACACGGTTGATATTCGTGGAATGTAGTATTCTTGGAACACGTACTCTTCTTTCTCCCTTTTGTCTCTCCCCACTGTACCCAATCCTTTCCAGCAGTGATGTCTATGCGTCGAAGAAACGCGAAAACCTCTACTACTTTTGAACGACGAGAAAAGAATGGGGATATCGTCACTGCTAATATCGAGAAAACCAATGGAATGCAGCCAAAGCCTGGAGTATTCCAGGTCGTACCAGCCCTTTTCGACTTGTATGCGGTGAGCAAAACATTGCTTTCCTTCATATTTGCAAGCAATCCTCAAGCTCACTATGTTTGATGTTAGATCATGTCGATGGTATTTGGTGGATGCTGCTCGTTCGTTGAGACTTTACTTTACCTTGCGTTGCGCCTGGTATTGGGATGTTTGACTAAGATGAGAGTTCTGCAGGAATATGATAGCGTATGAACAGCTGCTTCTCATCAACCCACACATTGGTACTCATCTTCACCCGTCCATTGCATTTAAAATTCATATTCAAATTCATCTCCGCATCAGGTTCTGCACTTACATTCTCGCAAACCCTCTTTATTGCTCTTCAATCATTGCCGTCGTCCTTGGTTTTCCCAAAATCCGGCTTTCTCCCACAGCTCAAACCGCGGCGGGTGCCCCTCAAGCAGTGGGCTATACAAGTCGTGGTACTCACCAGTGGATCTTTACTAAATAGTTGGGCTTATGCCTACAATGTACCTCTCACGATCTTCATCGTATTTCGCTCTGCAAGTAAGCCTTGAATTTTTCAAAGGTTTGATTATTGTGATAGATGCTGACTGTATTGGCACAAAAGGTCTGCCCGTATCGATGATACTTGGATATCTCATTCTGAAAAAACGTTATAGCATTGCTCAACTTGTAAGTATAATTTTAACACGGTCATATCGAGTCTTAATTGTCTCGAATAGTTTTCTATCTCAATCGTTACTATTGGGGTCATTTTGGTGACTCTGTCTAGATCGGCACCTCCATCCTCTGCCAAGATATCTCGAGATAACCTGGGTCAATACTCTGTAGGAATATCGATGCTGGTAGTTTCACTGATGTGCACAGGAGCTCTTGGAGTTCTACAGGAGAAGACGTATACAAAGTATGGACCTTGCTGGAAAGAGGGCGTGTTTTACACCGTGAGTACTCTATGGGCATAGTCTCTAAACGTCTCGGCTGACTATTATATGAATCCGAGAAGCATGTACTCTCCTTACCCGTTTTCATTTTCCTTAGACGCGATATTCAACAAGGAATCGTCAGTCTAGCCAGTCCATCATCGACTTCAAAGTCAATTTATTCGTTCGCAATCCTACTTGGCAATCTCATGTCACAATTGATTTGCGTTTCTGGAGTTAATCAGCTGACTTCGGTGAGCGAGAATATAAATTCACCGCATACCTTCACCTGATTTCGGTCGAAAATAGCAAGTCTCCTCAGTATCCACCAACATTGTATTAACGGCACGAAAAGCTCTCAGCCTTTGCATAAGCGTTTGGTGGTTCGGAAATGAATGGAATTATCAATTGGGAGTCGGTGCTTTTATGGTATTCTTTGGGAGCATCTTGTACTCGTTAAATGTCGACAGAATGAAGAAAAAAGACTAAATAAATCGAATGTTTTGAAAGTGCATGTTACTTGTCAAAAATTCGTTATTTCTTGGCGTGTATTTTGTAGCCTACACAGTATGCGACGTACTCAGGCTTCCTGTAAGCCTTAGCGTAACCTTGAAGCTTTGTTATATCACCGAGTCACAATCACACATTTAATGAAGTAAACGTTGACAGCTTCTGATTCTTCCCATTATGTCGGTGAATTTAACCATTCTTTATAAAAATGCTTGTCTTTCGGCTCTTTTATTACCAGGGCCCTCTTGCTCCAAGGCTTTTACTTGCATCATCCGTCTCCTAATCATCCTCCAAGGAGCAGTAACAACCTCATCTCTCTGCCAAAAGACAGCAAAGTCTACCCCGACGCACGCGACCCGCTCTTCCCTTTCATTCCATGGATGCAGACTTGGCCAAGAAAGCGCCAACAGAAAACACGCCCCTGCTTTCTGCATCATTGCACAGGATGTCTTCGCAGGCCAATGGGTTGAATGGGACTGTTTCCATTGTTTCAGAGGTCCGTGAACGTCGAACAAGTCGAAGAGGGTCTTCAGCGGCAGAGAGCGCAGAACAAGCTAATCCCAATCCTTGTACAACGGATCGACCGAGTCCGTCCTTTCCGAACGACCAACCGCATACCAACTCGCCATGGCCAACACCTGCCTCCCACAGCACCCAGGCTAACGAAGCAGAAATACATCAAAATCCAAGTCCAAAGCATATGCTTGCCGGATTCACACCTTCGTCACACCAATTTCCTGGATCGCGAACTGGGCCATCATTTTTGCTTGAGCTTCTAAAGGGTATTTCATTACGCTTGGAGAATTCGGGGAGTGTAGCAAGGGATCACCTGGCAGTAGAGAGGACGTTCCTCGCTTATCTGAGGACGAGTTTAGCCATTGTGGGATCAGGCGTTGGTATGTTCCTCTTGTCGCATGTTCTTTTCACCTTTTAAAACCATCACACAGCGTTGGTGCAACTCTTCTCCGCCGCCGCTGCCTCAGCGCCTCAGGGGTCTGCACATCGAGTCCAGGTCTTTATCAGGCCTCTTGGTGCTTCAGCTATTATTCTCGGTTTGATAGTGCTTTTCATTGGTACGTTTCTTTGCTATATTTACACCATCCTAGCTAATTCTGGACTTGCGTTATATTTAGGCGTCATTCGATATTTCACTGTGCAAACAGCTTTGGTGAAGGGTCAATTCCCTGTTGCACGCCTCGTTACTGGCTTAATCTCAGTAATGCTTACCGCTTTGGTCTCAGTCACTTTTGCCATTCTTTTGGCTGGAAAATTGGAACCAAAAAGACATTAATTATTTTTTCACTCCTCACCGATTTACCCGTATCTGTAACCTGCAATGTGCGAAAAAAACTGTAGCCTATTTAAATACTCTCTGGCCTTATCCTCACTATCCATACATACAAAAGTTCACAGGCCTCTAATCTCGTCGAAGGTCTTGAGAAATCACCTATATTGAGTTGATCGGGTCACGCTCATCAAAAAAACGAAATATCAGAGTCTGCTTCAGGAGACTATATAGAGAAATCATGACAAGTTAGAGCTTTCAAACAAATTACGTAACGAAACGATCACGTGTTGGACCTCGGTAAACGCTTGGACCTTGACTAGCCCATAATTACCGTGATCATGACCGTCCTGCGGCCATCGCAAAAATCTCGTCTCCATAACACATTCAACTTCAAGTCTCAAGTCGACACATTGTCGAGGAGAACCCACTCAAACCTCTGGAAGGACTTCTTGTGTGAAGCAATCGGCAGCGTGCCCTACACGGCGTACTGAACCTCACTAATCATCTGGCTTGCGCTTAACTGTCATCCGAATACACAATATATGGCCCAGAAAAAGCGGAACAGAGGAGAAACAGCCGCCGCAAAGGACAAGCTCAAAGGGTCTACTAAGCAACATTCGAAGAATGCGCGCGGAGATATATCATCTTCGAGCATAAGCGGATGGAAGGTGCGCCGTTAACCTGGAACATTCTGCTACTTACTTATCTCTGTTAAGTTATTTAGCATAGGCATACTGGTGGCATTGGCAGCTGCCATTCTTGCTAACTACTGGACGACATACTTATCAGAATCCACGATACTTGATTCCCCTGAAAACGAAACACACCATAGTCTGCCATTTATTGTCGTCGATATACCTGGAAAGGGAAAAGGCGCCATAGCTTCACGCGATATAAAGGTGGGCTTAATTCAGGTTATGTCTCGCTTAAATACGAGTCTGAGCATTGTTCGACGTAGCAAGGAGAGCTAGTCCTTCGAGAAAAGCCACTATTTTTAGTTGACCTGCATAGTAAGCCTTTCCGCTCAAAGATGACCTCCTTTGCGTCTTACTGTTTTTCTCCGCCAGTAACCTCCTCTCCTATTGCGCTGATCTCTGAGAAGTTGGCGCCGTTAACACCCCAACAACGAGCAGCCTTCGATAACTTGTCCTATGTGAACTACAACCTGAACCCTGATGAACATCCCGGAGGCGTTGCCCTCGCTAAGTTCGAAACCAATGCAGTCGCTGCGGGTAAAGACCATGTTGGGATTTTCCCCAACATGGCACGTTTGAATCACGGATGTTCCAGTGCTTTCAATGTCGTATATAGCTGGAGAGAGCAAGAACAGGCTCTTGTTGTTTATGCTTTAAAGGAGGTGAAAAAAGGACAGGTGAGCAAAACAGTTACCTGGATGCTGCTGTTCTGTCCCGGTCTCTGTTTCCTGATCCGTCCATTACCAAGGAACTTTTAACGACGTATCTCGACTCGAAGAAGCCGCGAGAGGAACGCAGGTTCGTTTTTTTGGGTGGTTTTTAAAATAATGTATTTGTCAATTACTTATGACGTATAACTAATATTTTTGAACAGGGCATTTTTGAGCAGACATTATGGCTTTCATTGCACTTGTGCAGTTTGTTCTCTTCCGGATGAATTATCAAAAGCTTCAGACGATCGACTATCAAAAATAAAATCGTTGTATGGGACCTTCGCCACATGGGGGAATGATGATATTGATGGTGTTCAAGCTATCCAAGCTATTCGGGACATCTGGGCCATTGAAGATAAAGAAGGATACTGGAGCGAACGGGGATCACTGGCTTTCGATGCTACTTGGATCGCAGCTTCGCATTCCGAGTGAGTGCAAAAATACATTCGACCGATGCTTAATTACTTTACTCGCTTCGTGAATGCCCGTACCTTGCATCTAAGTTTGGTTGATGATAACATGATCACTGACCGCTCATCTTTCTCATTACCAGTGCGGTTGCGACGCAAGCGTGGGCACGGAAAGGAGTGGAGTGGTTTAGCTATGAAATTGGGCCAGACACAACGCAAGTCCAGTCCTTGCTAATGGTCATAGCTCAGCCGGAGGCGCACAAAGCCTGGGGGTCACGAAATGCTTTAATAGTCGGCGGTCCAGAACCGTCGCCTGCCGTCGTGCTCTAAGCTCCGTGAGCAAATATCAAATTTTTGAATATGTATCTGTATTTATATGATGTTCATCCATCACATTCCCACTGTAGATCACAATCAGAGTAGTGGCAGAGTGTGGTGAATGTGCTAGAACATACTACGCAGGTCTTACCGTGGTCACTTTTACACACGAATCCGTTAGAGACGTTTGGAGCTAACGTCAGCGCAGTTGCATCAGCGGATGAAATGGAGGCCGTTCTTGATATACTTGGCTGTGACTCGCACAAAGGAAGACGGAAATAGTTTGAAGTCCGTTTCATCTTTCCCAACCACGAGTCCAGAGGAGTCGGTGTGTGTCGGTGTACAGGGTAATAACGAGATTGTGTATGACACCAGAACGATTAAATTGTGTTTCTCTGCTTTGGGAGCATAAGGTGTTAGTCCGTATATATCAGATGATATGAGCCCTGCAGATGATAAATTTGAAAATGAGACGATCTACGGCGCACTGAATTAACACTGGGGAGACTATTGTCGGTGGCGTTGAAGGACAGAATGGATTCGGTCCAAAAATCACGGAGTTTGAGCAAGTAAATTAGATAAATTGGGCGGATAGTTCGGACCAAATATTATGCGACAATGTCACAGCATCCGAGTAAGCCACGTCCGAGCTTCTTTCTAACACTACCATCATCTTCTCACCTCTCTTTTTCTTTAGGGTCTTGGATTAACCGTCCGACTACTGCCTTACTTATAAGAGCAAGCTAGTCGGTCGCCCTCATTGGTAAATTTTCTCCTTTCTTTTCCTCGTAATGTCCAATGCAAACCGCTCTACCCTCCCTCCAGTTGTCCTTCATCCATTTTTTGCCTTCGAGATGGCCTCTTCGTCTTCGGACGTCCTCATTTTAGGTTTGGGTATCGTCCTCGCTGCGCTCTACATCTTCCGCGATCAGCTTTTTGCCGCCTCAAAGCCAAAGGTAGCGCCTACCACAACATCTAAAGTCGCAAATGGCTCTGGGAACCCTCGCGACTTCATTGCGAAGATGAAAGAAGGGGTAAATATTCCTATTCCTGTATTTCACGTGTCACAATTGCCCCTTGCTAATCATTTACCCCAAGAAAAAACGTATTGTTATCTTTTACGGCTCGCAAACGGGTACTGCTGAAGAGTACGCCATCCGCCTTGCTAAAGAAGCAAAGCAGAAGTTCGGCTTGGCTTCACTTGTTTGCGACCCTGAGGAGTATGATTTTGAGAACTTGGACCAGCTCCCGGAAGATTGCGCAGCTTTCTTTGTGATGGCAACTTACGGCGAGGGTGAACCCACTGATAACGCCGTTCAGCTTATGCAAAACTTGCAAGACGACTCTTTCGAGTTCAGCAACGGTGAACGCAAGCTCGAAGGCTTGAAGTATGTTATTTTCGGTCTTGGTAATAAGACATACGAACACTACAATCTCATTGGACGTAATGTTGACGCTGCGTTGGCCAAAATGGGAGCCATTCGAATTGGGGAACGCGGTGAAGGTGACGACGATAAGAGTATGGAAGAAGACTATTTAGAATGGAAAGACGGCATGTGGGAGGCATTTGCCACCGCCATGAACGTTGAAGAAGGTCAAGGTGGTGATTCGGCGGACTTTGTTGTCTCTGAATTGGAATCTCACCCCGAGGAAAAAGTCTACCTTGGTAGGTTTCCTTTTTGTCATTCATCCTGCGAGCAATTTACCGAGCATCGATTCATAAACTTTAGGTGAATACTCTGCTCGTGCTCTCACGAAGACCAAGGGTATCCACGACGCTAAGAACCCTTACGCTGCCCCCATCGTCGTCGCGCGCGAACTATTCATGCCCACTGCCGATAGGAATTGTGTTCATATCGAATTCAACACGGAAGGTTCGGGTATTACATACCAACATGGTGACCATGTCGGCTTGTGGCCATTGAATCCTGATGTCGAGGTTGACCGTCTTTTGTGCGTCCTTGGCCTTACCGGAAAGAAAGATACCGTCATTGGCATAGAATCTCTTGATCCTGCCCTCGCCAAGGTGCCTTTCCCTGTCCCTACTACCTACGGAACTGTCCTTCGTCACTACATTGATATCAGCGCCGTCGCTGGTCGACAGATTCTCGGTACAATGTCTAAATTTGCCCCGACTCCCGAAGCAGAGGCATTCTTGAAGAACTTGAATACCAACAAGGAGGAATACCACCGCGTTGTCCATGATGGATGCTTAAAACTCGGAGAGATCTTACAATTGGCCGCTGGCAATAATATCAAGGCCATTCCTACCCCAGAGAATACTACACAATGGAAAATACCCTTCGACATAATCGTATCTGCTATTCCCCGCCTTCAGCCCCGGTATTACTCTATTTCATCCAGTCCTAAACTCCATCCCAACGCCATCCACGCTACTGCTGTTGTCCTCAAATACCAGAACATTCCCAATGAAATCGTCGCATCTAAATGGGTTCACGGTGTTGGATCTAATTTCTTACTCAGTCTCAAGCATGCCTCCAACAACGAACCTGTACCCTTCATCTCTGAAAATGGCGAAGAACGTGTCGCTTTCCCTTCCTATTTGATCGAAGGTCCCCGAGGTTCTTACAAAACAGAGACTTACTACAAGGCCCCCATCCACGTCAGGCGTTCAACATTCAGACTTCCCACGAACCCCAAGAGCCCTGTCATCATGATTGGTCCTGGCACTGTAAGCAGTTAGCAACTCTTGTCATTTAACTCTGATTCTAATTTATTTTCCAGGGTGTCGCCCCATTCCGTGGATTTGTCCAAGAACGTGTAGCTCTTGCTCGTCGATCAATTGAGAAAAACGGCCCTGACGCTCTCAATGATTGGGGACGTATTTCGCTATTTTATGGTTGCCGACGAGAAGATGAGGACTTCTTGTACAAGGATGAATGGCCAAAATACGAAGAGGAACTCAAGGGCAAATTTAAGTTGCACTGCGCTTTCTCTCGCCAAAATTACAAACCTGATGGCAGCAAAATCTACGTCCAAGACCTTATCTGGGAGGACAGGGAGCATATCGCTGATGCCATCTTGAACGGCAAAGGTTACGTTTACATTTGCGGTGAAGCCAAGAGTATGAGTAAACAAGTAGAGGAAGTTCTCGCAAAGATCCTTGGTGAGGCCAAGGGTGGATCCGCTGAAGTCGAGGGTGCTGCAGAGATTAAACTACTGAAAGAGCGCTCGAGGCTTATGTTGGATGTTTGGAGTTAATCTGTTTTTTAGTAGACTCATAGACTTGTAATCACAATTACGCCTAATTTTATGTATGGTCCTCAGCATTATTTCCTAACCTCTACCAATGCACTATTGCGGCTGCCGTACATTACCCAATGATATACTTTTCTTGTGGGTTAGCGTTGAATAATATCCTTGGAGCAGAATAGCGGCCGCGGCAGGTCTACAGTTCAGCGGATTTGATGCACTTTCGTTCCGGAAGTTCCCACATTTTTTGGTGCTGTTATCGTTGCCTTCCTATGTTGAGGTCATCACTGTCCAGGCCTCTACTGCTGCGACACTTCTCCATAACACCATATCCTAGAAATGTGCAGAGAACAGAGACCCGTGTCCAAGAAAAGGAGTCACCTTCGAGTATTGCCAGTCCTGAACTCGGAGGTTCGTCCCGATCGCTTTTAGAGCAACCTCTTAAAGCAGAAGAAATTCATCAAGACAAACCCGTCGTCACCCCGGAAACGAAACAGACTACTTCCGAAGCTGACACTCGACAACCAATATCGACTTATGATTTGGACCTTGTCAAGAAACGCATCCGAGAATGGTCAGAACAGGCTACTGTTTCTCTTCGACATCGGGCGGATGACTTTACTGCGGCAACGAAAACTACTTTCTCTCAACTTGGCTCAGAGCTGAATAAGGTTACTGGTTATGAAGAGATTGAAGCTTTGAAGCGGGGTGTTGTTGAACAAGGTGAGCTTGCAACTCTTTGTTAAAACAATGCGTCTGCTTGATATAATCGAGTAATTTAGAGAAGCAAATCAGCGTAGCTCGACAAGCCGCTCGTGAGGCCAAGGTCGCATACGAGCATGCAATAGTTCAAAGAGCAAGCTCACAACGCGAAGTTAATGATTTATTGGCACGGAAGAACAATTGGATCGAATCGGACATTGCGCGCTTCACCGATCTCGTCAAGCAGGACCATCTACGTGAGCAGGAAGAGGCGCGTGCCAAGATGGCAGTAGATGAAACAGAAGAAGCTGCAGAAAAGGAATTCAGTCAGCTAATGCGCTTGATTTTAGCTCGCTATCATGAAGAACAAGTGTGGTCGGATAAAATCCGTAGCGCGTCGACTTATGGATCACTCGCTGCCCTTGCGCTCAATATGCTTGTGTTTATCATGGCAATAGTTGTGGTAGAGCCCTGGAAACGAAGGCGGTTGGCACAGACGTTCGAGAGGAAGATAGAAGAGCTTAGCAGTGAAAACGAGGCTCGGTTGGATGCTAGTATGCAGTCCATCAGCCAGCAGCTTGCTCAGCAGGAAAAACTCATTGAAGCATTGAAGTTCGAAGCCTTGAAAGAGGTTTCGAGCATGAAGGAAGCTTCTCATGCTGTGGCTTCATCATTGGCTACACCTAAAGAAACTGTTCCAAAGGAAGAAGTACTAGAAACTAAAGCGCAAAGTATTCTCGAAACTCTTTCTCGGAGAGAGTGGGAAGTAGCAGCCGTAGGAGCAGGAGCCTTTGTAGCAGGCATTCTTGGCACTATTTTATTTAGTAGATAATATACTTTTACTTCTATATTTCATCCATATATATAATTCAGAAATTAACGCTTCGGTATACGCGGCAGTGTACTCTAATACAAACTCCAATAAGCCATTAATTCGTGGCGGAGAGTAGAGGAAGCTCACCTATCATGGAGTAATTCGCCTGCAGAACTCGTCATTTCACTGTCTTTCCATCCTTCTATATCCCACTTATTCCAGCCCCAGCCGCTCTTGATCTACAGTTACGGTATTAGTAAAGAAACAAATATATGAGGTGAAAAGGAAGACTAACTTCTGGCTTCTTATGAGGTGCAAGGATAACTAGCCATCGTGTCTTTGAGCTTAATTCCCATAACAAAGAGAATAAACTCGAAGGGTTTTCAATAAGGTGCATGGCGAAGGAACAGATAACCATTTCGACTTGACACTGGCGCTCAATGTGTTCATCTCCTTCTGGGTTCTCCGCTTGCTCTAGGTTGGAGAATATTTTCAGAGAGCCGTCCGCGATGTTAATTGCTTCCCGGGGCAATGAGCCTTCAGCGATAGCCTCAAACGAAAGTTCTGCACATGGGAAATTTGTACGTTCTTTGAACGCTGCTGCTGTAAACTGAGTTGGGTTACATTCTGAATTAGGTGAGTGTAATAGCATCCTTTACCGGATCTGCAGCCACAATCTGTGGCTTGGGAAACTCAGGTCCAAGGGCTATAGGTGTTACTGTCTTTTTACGCGATGATGCAACTGCGCGAGAGGAAAGGTGAGGAGACGTCGTTGTTTTGCTTTGAGAAATTGAATCTTCAGCCATTTTTTGTCCTTGGTATAGATTTTTTCCAGCTTTGCACCACTCGAC
>Ga0247779_1000540_pt1 | contig 23186 bp, 26 predicted proteins | sample UWRJL221509R5_FD_179925 | JGI IMG/M metagenome (GOLD analysis project Ga0247779, IMG submission 179925) | Plant litter microbial communities from Arlington Agricultural Research Station in Wisconsin, United States - UWRJ-L221-509R-5 | ecosystem: Environmental > Terrestrial > Plant litter >... | reverse complement strand
AAGGCAGTCGCCTCACGTTTTAGTCGACGATCCCGTTGGCTGCCACGCGGACCGGCGGGCTTCGGACAACCTCAGTTAAAGACGCCCAACGATGGGGCAGCAACTCGTCAATGAGGTTCGCCGGTTGCGTTAGCAGGCGTTCCAGGATATCTCGCAAGTACGCGTAGGGATCGTGCCCGTTCATCTTGGCTGAGTGCACTAGGCTCATGATCGCCGCGGCACGCTTCCCAGCGCGTAGGCTCCCCGCGAAGAGCCAGTTGGACCGCCCGATTGCGATCGGACGGATCTGGTTCTCGACCCAGTTGTTGTCGCAAGGCAGGTTGCCGTCATCAAGGTAGCGCGTCAGCGCGATCGTCGTTGGGCCGCGCCGCAATTCAACGCGAATGTCGCCCACCGGAGGGTAAGCGAACAGGGAAGTCAGGTTGACTTCGGAGGCTGAGATCGCGCTGATTGGGGGGCGCTTATGTAAGTTCCACAACTTGGCCCACCCTAAGCTTCGGCAAATCGCTGGCTGTCGACAAGACGAACGAGAACTGCGTGACGTCGGGTTCCCCGTTAGGCTTCAGTGCTCGCGGCTGTGAAACGTAGCGCTTGATGGGCACGCCCCCGAGCATGGGGGAATCGGAGAGCGTGAACACGCCTGCATCGAGTTGCCGTGCAAACAGCGTCACAGGGCGCTGCTTCTCGAAGATGTAAACGATCTCGAACTTCATCGGTGCCAATGTGTGCGGTGGTAGGGGGAGCATCCCTGAAACATACGACGCTCTATCCGCGAGGTGCCAGACTCGACGAAACGGCTTCCCAGAATCGTGCCCCTTCAAGGTCACCGACGGCTCCTGCCTTCTTTGCCAACCCGGCGGCAAAGTTGTGCGCGTTGTGCCCATGGCGCAGCGTTAGCTCGTGCGCCTCCCTAGAGACCTCCACCCAGTCCACAGCCGGCTTCGGATCGTGCGTATCCATGGACTCGTCCCTGAGCGGCTACCGCTCGCGAAGATTGGTCACCTTGACGCTGACCACCTTGGTGTTGCGATTCACGCGTGCCGAGGTCAGCACGATTGCGTCTGCCGGACGGTCCCTCGTGACGTAGAGCTCGAAGATGCGATCATCGCCATCGAAAAATGTGCCCAGGGTCAGCGCACTCTTCCACTCTTCAGGAATAGGCTGGAATCGTTCAAGCTCGGCGCGCGTCGCGACGCGAGCCAATTCCTGCAACTCGTCGAGCTCTTTGCGCCGCTGCATATGATCTTTGAAGCCACTACGAAACTCGGGTGAAGCTGGATCAAGTCCCGCCATCTGGTCGAGATCAGCTCTTCGAAGTATTGCACCAGGCACGAACTCGGGAGTTTCAGGTTTCATTGGACGCCTGTCATAGGCCACGGCAACGACTCAGGCGCTTGCAGAGGGCGGCCACGAGCCGCAGGGAAGAGTATGCCGTCATTGTTGGGGCGCTGGTTTCCAGCGATGCGGCAGGAGTTCGGAGATGTCGCGTGCTCGATGAGTTGGCAGCCGGGCCAGGACGTCGCTGAGGTAGACGTACGGGTCATGCCCGTTCATCTTGGCTGATTGGATCAGGCTCATGATCGCCGCGGCACGTTGCCCCGCCATCAGCGTCCCGGCGAACAGCCAGTTCTTGCGGCCCGTCGCCCAAGGACGGATCTGCTGCTCGTCGTGGTTGTTGTCGATCGGTAGGGTCGGATCCTCCAGGTAGCGCGTGAGCGCGCTCCAGCGGTTGAGGCTGTAGTCGATCGCCTTGGCCGTGGCGGTGCCGTTCGTGATCTTGGTGCGCTGCGCGATGAGCCAGTCGTGCAGCGCCTTGGCGATCGGCGCTGCGCGCGTTCGTCGCTCGTGCAAGCGCTGCTCGCGGCTCAGGGCCTTCACCTCGCGTTCGATGCCGTACAACTGGCCGATGAGCTCGATCGCCGTCGCCGCGATCGTGCTCTTGTTCGCCTCGTGCAAGTCGATGAACTTGCGGCGCGCGTGCGCCATGCAGCCCGCCTCGGTCACGCCGAGCGCGAAGCTGGCCTTGTAGCCGGTGTAGTCGTCGCATACGAGGCTGCCGCGCCAGGCGCCAAGGAACGCTCGGGCGTGCTCGCCGGCCCGCGTCTCGGTGAAGTCGTAGACCACAGCTCGCAACGGCTCGAAGGCGCCAGCGGCGTAGGCCCACAGGTAGGCGCGATGCGTCTTGCCGTTGCCTGGAGCTAGCATCGCCACCGGCGTCTCGTCGGCATGCACGACCGGGCAGCTCAGCACGTGTGCTTTCAGCGCGTCGACCAGCGGCTGCAGCCGCAGGCCACACACACCGATCCAGGCGCCCAGCGTCGAGCGCGGCAGCGCGACACCGGCGCGGCCGAAGATCGCCTGCTGGCGGTACAGCGGCAAGTGGTCGGCGTACTTGGCCACCAACACCTGGGCGAGCAGCCCTGAGGTCGGGATGCCCTTGTCGATGATCTCCGCGGGCATGGGCGCCTGGGTCAAGGTTCGGCACTTCGCGCAAGCCCACTTGCCGCGGATGTGGCGCTCGACGGTGAACTGCGCAAGGCCAACGAGATCCTGAAGGTGGCGAGTGCGTTTTTCGCCCAGGCGGAGCTCGACCGCCGCTTCAAGTCCTGAGGGAGTTCATCGACCAGCATCGAGACCGCTTCGGGGTCGAGTCGATCTGCAGGGTGCTGCAGGTCGCCCCGTCGGGCTATCGCCGTCACGCGGCGCGCCGGCGCAATCCGGCATTGCTGAGTCTGCGTGCGCAACGAGATCAGGTGCTGGAGCCGCAGGTCGAACGCGTCTGGCGAGCCAACCCGCAGGTCTACGGCGTCGACAAGGTCTGGCGCCAGCTTCTGCGCGAAGGCTTCACGGTGGCTCGCTGCACCGTCGAACGCCTGATGCGTCGAAGAGGACTGCGCGGCGTGATCCGTGGCAAGGTCGTGCGCACGACGATCAGCGACGCGAAGGCGCCGTGCCCGCTCGATCGGGTCAACCGGCAGTTCAAGGGTTCAAGGCCCAGCGACCGAACCAGCTCTGGGTCTCGGACTTCACGTATGTCTCGACCTGGCAGGGCTGGCTGTACGTCGCCTTCGTCATCGACGTGTTCGCGCGCCGCATCGTCGGCTGGAAGGTCAGCAACTCGATGCGCACAGATTTCGTTCTCGATGCCCTGGAGCAGGCGCTGTACGACCGGTAGCCGCCAATTCGCTGACCCCTGCTCGCGTACTTACGCGTGTTGCGCATGCCGGCCTGCGGGTCACAACGCCACTGGCGCGATAGACGCAAAGGTCCCCCAAACCTCTTCAAAGAAGATCCCTCGTGGGCAAGAGTAGCTACCGCAGCGAACTTTGCCTGTGAGGCGTCGAAACGATGCCCGATAGTCAAGCGCCTCCGGCCATCTGAGTTGGGGAAAGACTACACGACCACCTCTTGACCATTCGCTTTGGCGACCTGGTCAAAGACGTGCGAGACGATCTTTGTGATGTCCTCCGGGTCCAAAGCCTCAAAGGCAACGAACACGGTTAGCCTTAGCAATCGCTTCTGAGCTTGACGAATGAGCGTTCGACGAGTGAGATCGGGGTAACGTCGAGCAGCCCGAAGCAGCTGTTCACCTACAGCGACCGATAGACCCTTGATGCCAGCTAGTCGCGGTCGCTCCGCAAGCTGTACAAGCTCGTCCTCTCCGAGAGCATCAAGAAGCTCAGCCACCGGCGTCGCAGTTTGAGATGCCCCATGTCCGAGGTAGTACGCACGCCACCAGAGACGCCGAAAAGTGTTGCGACGCCCCCCTGCGAATCGCTCCGGGAGAGTGGAGTCGCTTTCCCGAAGAAATCGCCAGCAAACAAGATCGGGCGCCAGCATGCACGACATGAACGTCCACACGCCGTGACTAGCGGCTTCGCTCGCAGAAATCTGAACCTTTTCTCGCAACAACAAGGCACACCGCGTATCGAAGAGCGCCGCCTGACGCAAACTGGGTGCTGCAGGAAAACCAAGCTCCGTAGCAATGGAGACCATGGCCGAGCGTAGCTCCACAAGCTCGTCGTCATGCACTCGCTCGCCACCAGTGGGCGTAAATTCCACCGAGCGACATTTAGGATCGGACGAAGCGATCTGCTGTTCCAATGTCATTGCACAACGCTCAGCAATGAGCTTCTCAGCTGCAGTTCCGGGGAGGTGTGGGAAAAGAAGCATCACGCGCCCTCGAAGACGGCGAGCCTCGCCTGTAAAACGGATGAGAAGAGTTCAGGCGTGGTTTCTGCCATCCCGCTCAGGCTACTGAGCTTCTCAGCTGGGAAGATATAGCGAAGCAGATCCGTCACTACGCCTCCACAGGTTCCTTCCCCGTAGTCACCATCTCGCTCGACGAAATCGTGTTGCCGCAATGCTCGCAAGATCAATTCACGCGCTACGTCGAAGTAGACCGCCTGCCGAATAGCATGGGAGCGTGACTGGACGCTCACATGGCCTGCTACTGCACGGGAGACGGATGGATGGAGTGAGTTGATCAACAGCGTCACATTTCCGAGGAAAGGGCGATCGAAGTCGTTGGTCATCCAAAGCAAGCGCCATCCAGCAAGTGGCTCTGTCAGTAACGACCCCTCATCGAAGGGCGACAGTTGCATCGGGAAAAAGGCATCTGCCTCGTCGAGAAAGACCTTAGCTCGATCAAGCCACAGGACGCTTCCAGCGAACGTCGCGGACAACGCGTCACCGCTATCGCCCGAGCTTGCGAGGATGATTTTGGTCTCTATCGTTAAGGTAGAGCCAACGTCGCAAACCGGGATCTCGCCGGCTAGCCTCAGCGCAACCGCATGACCGGACGACGGTAGCGAAACGCTAGAGAGCTGACGCTTGATGTAGGTACCTGTTGAACCCCAGCTTGCCGTCAAGGCCAAGCCGGTCTCTGGGCGCAAGCCGCAGTCGATTCGCAAGGAATCCACATCGACCAGTACATCCCGACGTATCGTCAAGATTGACATGTCGTCCAGGTTCGTCCATTTCTCTGGCAAAGGCCCAGAAAACTCTTCGGCGATCAAAAGCCAACCTTCCGATGACAGTCTTTCGGGCGCGGCCGTTAGAAACGGCAATGTCTCAACCGTTTTCACGCATCACCTCTTCTACTTCCAGACCAACAGACACGGCCGTGTCAGCGGGTAGGCCTATGTATGCGAAGTAGTCAGAGTTCGCCGCAAGCTCACATTGGCTAACGCTCTCGGCGATCGCATCACCACCGGCGTCAGTCCAGGCGAGCGTTATCGGCGCCAGCGCACCGTCCGGCGGTTCACCTTCCATGCCTTCTAGCAGCCTGACCTTTGGGTGAGAGCTAACACGGCAGACCGCGCCCTCAGACGCAGTGATCGAAAACCTAATTTCTAACGCGCGTTGCCCAGAACGCAAAACCAATCGTTGCGCGATCACTGTGAGGTCTGCGGGTGGCCGCGCCCCTGAATTTCCTCGCCCACCTCCGCCGCCGCCGGCCCCGCCCATGCCTGCACCCCCAATGTTTTCACCGGCACCATCGCCTTTCAAAGCGCGACGTCCAGGCGGCTCGATCGACGGGATGAGTCCCCCGAGCATGCGGGAGAACTCTGCTAGTGCACCAGGCACATACGTAGGAGCTTCTATCTCTTCCGGAGCAACCATGTCTTCAAGCGCGTCCTTGACACGACGCTTGGCAGCAACCACGGCTGACTTCTCCAACGTGTCGCTTAAAAGATCTGGCACCCAGTCGTCATGTGTCGGTGGCTCAGCCTTCGCGAAGACCCGATCTTGGGACGAATCCGTCAAAAAGACGCCAGCGTACTCAGCGAGGTTCAATGGCGTTGGAGGCCCAATCTCATAGCGAACGACGAAATGAGGCTCTCGCATCAGAGCGATGTGTCGAAGCGGTCGTTCGAACTCGACGAGCGGTAGCTGGTCGTCGCCTTCTTCTGCTGTCGGAATCGGATCAAGAACGGTCTGCGTGAGCTCTCGGACAAAAGCGGTCTTCCCAATGAGTTGCCGTTTAGGTTTGTTCGCAAATCGCTCGGTGACCTTCACGTTCGCGTCTGTGCCGCGTTGCGCAGCACGAAACGCATTGGAGAACATCTGGAGTTCGTCATCCAACGCGATAGATTTTTGCGGCAGTTCAACGCCTTCATACAGCACCTCAAACTTCATCGTAGGGGTGCCATTGGGCCCATCGACTAGCTTTGGCCAAAAGTAATATCTCAGCACTGCGCTGATGCGGTGCATTGCTGGTTGGGGCTCGAGGTTGCTCAAGCCGGGCGCGATGATGAAAAGCGTGGTCCCGGTCTCGGAACTCTGTCGCAAGTCAAATTTCTGGAACAGTGCTGCCATTGCATCGGCGTCGGCCCCCTCAATGGGTTCGGCGATCTGAGGATCGCCTGACAGCTTGCCCCACCAATGCCGACCGGTGCACTGACGCGGTACGTCCTCAGCGGATGCGAACTGCTGCCCCAGGGCGGTGACGATGAAGCGCGACCTCACCTCATCGCCAATCTTGAATTTTGAATGGATAGCAACGGTTTTGATTCGACTTGCCCAGAACGCCGCAGCCTTTCCGAATCCGTAAGTTCCGCCTGAAAACTCACGATCGGTCCTTCGTCCGAGATTTCGCACCAAGTCGATGAAATGAGTGGGAGCGCCATCGCTTGACACAAGGTCTGCGCGCGTGTTGCCGCCTAGTCCCAGTGTGCCGAAATCGCTGATGGCCAAGACCCGCAAACCACCGGGCTTTTTGAGCTCTTCACAGATGTCAAGACCCGGCGCCATGTCATCGAAGACTTCGCCGAGGATGCGAGACTTCGTGCCCCCATCGAGTTCGTAAAAGTGCGCCTGAAATCGAATCGCTTCGTCGCCGCAACGTGCATCCCAGCTGTTTTGAACCGCTTCACGAATAAGCATGGTCAGCCCATCCGCGCTCGGGCGACCGAGTTGATTCAGGACACCATCTGCAGCTGACCCGCCAGACGCGGGAAAGCGTTCAGATTCAAGTTCGAGCTTCATTTTTCCTCCCAGCTTCGCCAAGACCGGATTTTTCAAAAATCTCTTGTCTCGCCTGCTGACTAAGCCTCAAGAATAAATTTCTTCGCTGTCCGCCAAATCGTCTATCTCAAATTCCTCCACTCCAACATTTGGCAGAGGTGCGGTCACGTAGGACTGCGGCGTCAAGTGATCGTTCGAGACCTGTGGGAACACCAGAGCCAGCCCAATGAGGTGATCCGACACATCCAGCGGCGCCCGCTTGAAGCTTCCCGGCATTGGCAAGGAATTCTTAGCTATTGGATAAAGAAGCAGTAGGCCTCGGTCGGGTACGTCTTGGTCCCGCAAATCGAGCAATTTATCTCTATGCATTTTCCGAATCTCAGTCGACTTCCTGTCGACATCGATGGCCACATCGGACTCGGACATCAGCGCCTTGATATCCACTCTTTGCGGCGGACGGTCACGCATAAATCGCGCTCGACTAATGAGAGGAATTTCACCAACACCTTCCAAATCAATCTTTCCGAGTGTATCAATGGCCTTTCGTCGAGTTACAACAGCCACATTCCATTTGAGAAGTAAACTAAATTTGTTTTGGGCCTTGATGTACTCAATCATCAAGCTTGCCGGCATACTTGCATTCAAGTTATCAACTGAATAGTCAGCCAAAAACTTCAAGATACGTTCTACGGAAACATCCCGAAAAATCGGAGCGGGACGGCCACCAAGCGTTATTGGCGCTATTTTTTCGACGTGCGATATCGCGCGAAGCAGAGCGTTTGCCGCCTGCCTATTCGACTCAATAACAGACGCCGACTCGTCAAACACAATCGTTTGAACGTAGCGCCCATTGAAAGCCATCTTTGCGGGCACAGCGCTCTGCATTTTAAGGCTGTTAGTTATAGCCAACGAAGGATGCGTTCGAATGCGAACGCCGAAGTCCAATGGAGTTATCTCACCAGAGGTGTAGCGATTAATATCGACGCGCAATTCCCGCTCGACACTCGCCATATCATAGAAGAAACCTTCGATTTCCTTCGTTAGCCACACCCTGGGCAAATCTTGGTAGCCACGACGGTATCCAAACCATCGGCCCATTTGCAGAAGCGTGTCGTAGGCAGAAGCGCTTCTCACAAAAAAGCTCACAACCAGACCTTCGAGGGTGAGCCCTCGCGAGAGAACGTTGCCGCCGATGACAACGTAGATGCGCCCCACTCCATCTAGACAGTTCTCATAGTCAATCCGGTCAGAGCTCACACCGTTCTCAACCTTGACCTCACATCGATCTAGCGTCTCTTGGAAATGCTTCCACAGCGACGAAAAAGACACTGGCTCGAGTCCCATTTGCTTCGAGGGCAACTTCTCTTGCTCCTCATTCCACAGAACTTCAAGCTCGTCCGCTAAGGACTTCGGAGCGCTCATAAACCTAGCGCGCACAGAGCCAAGGTAGTCGGATACAACTTGCGCGGAATTATTATGCGCTACGGAATACTGAGTCGTGTGGACAAGCATCGAGCTATGCTGAGTCCGATGACCTCGATAGAGTCGTGCGGATGTAGCGAGCAGGAAATAGAGAATCGCCTTTTCAAGACTGTCAGAAATTACCGGCTTGAAATCATACCGCGCGAGCCTAGTGATGGGCTTCATCCGGGCGGCCTCCGCATCTGTAACAGTGCGAATAACGTCTAGTCCCGGCAGCCCGTCGTCATCTTCGTCGATGGGAGCTCGCCCGAAGATCTCGGCAGCACCGAAATATCCGTCGCTTGCCGGGATATCCATAATGAAATTTCGCGGATAGAGGTCTTCCGGTACCGACGGGTCAATCAACAAGTTGGCAAACGGGGTTGCCGTGTATCCGACATAGCCAGCTTTAGGTACAGTGTCAAGTAGCTTTATAATCAGCTGATTGATCGTCGTGCGCTCGCTAGGGTCGCGATGAGCATTAGGACTAGCTTGGTCAGCTTCGTCATCGATTATTAAAATTGGGCACGCTCGCAACACTTCGGCTCGAGCATCCTTAAGCCACGATATCAGTCGCCGTAGCCGAGCTGGATTTTTTTTGACGACGGCGAGGACTTTTTGCGAGTGACGTGCGCCGAGAAAAGCATTGACGTTCTCACGCGCTCGAAAGTCAGTTGTAGGCTCCGTGAGCCAAATCCAGAAATCTGGATTGCTGGAGACTAGGTCATCGCCTAAACGCAACTGGGTTTGAAGCCGCAGCGCATTATTGAGTCCCGAAAGGATTACAAAAAATCGGTAGCCTACGTCGGCAGCCTTAGCGATGACCGCTGTGAAGTTCGCCGTCTTTCCGCTCTGGACATAGCCTACAACAAGGCCACGAGTGTCAATCTTCGCTCTGCTTGGTGGCTCAAGTAGCGCGACGACTCTCGTAGAGGCTCCGTCGAGCGCATCAATAGAGTCATCGCGCCAGCCTTTGCCAATCAGATGCCTTCTGTACCCTGGCCAGAACTTGTCGTCCTCGTCCGGCCCCAGATACCAAGGGTCGGTGACCCGGTTGTAAACACCTGCAGGACTCGGCTTCTCGCGGATGCGTTTTGCCCGCGCACGATATGCGTCCAGCGCCAATTGCACTTGCTGAGACGGCACGATGAGAGCCAGCCGCCTGGCAGCCTCGTCCGGCGTCCGCCCGGCCTTTACAGCATCGGCGATCTGCGCGGTGATGTGACTAATCAGGTCTTCCGAGTCTGCCGCCATGCGATGCTCTTTCTTAGAGACCGAGAAGGTATTCAGCGACCGCCTTGGTCACGTTCGGGCACACAGCGTTTGCAAGCTGCTGCTGCTTGTGGAGCAAGCCTCCGTCGACGCTCGTGGGAGAGCCTGCAAACCTGAACCAGTCCGGGAAGCTCTGCAGACGTGCCGCCTCCCTTAGTGACAGACCTCTGTGCTGCTCCGGGTGAACAATCATGCTCTTACGATAGTGACCAATGGTGATTGCCGGCTCAGACGGCATCAGGCGACGGTAGATGTTGCTATGCGTGCGACTTACGTCCGCATAGTTCGTCATCATTTCCTTCACCGACTCCCAGTTACCGCCCTGGGGTATGCGTTTATAGCGCTCGATGACGTAGTCCGCGTGCTTGGACGTCACGTGATCCCAGATGACGTCCGAAGGCGCTCCCTGGCGCATCGACGCTAGGAAGGCGTTTGCTCGCACATCGGCGGTCGACAAGTAGGGCATCTGTTCCCGTTCCTCGCCGTTGCCGATTCGAGGTAGGTCCCGTAGCGCCTCGCCAACGGTCACCAGGGGTAGCGGCGCACCTGCGCCGTGAGTTGCCCTCGGAAACGGACCCCACGCTCCAAAATCCTCGCGCTCATAACCCAAGTCGCGATGTATTCCCAGCAGGAAGAATCGGTTGCGGTTCTGCGGCACGCCGTACCAGCTGGCATCGAGCAGCTTCGGAAACGCCAAGTACCCCATTTTTGCTAGTCGGCTGAGCACGTGCGAGGCAACGCTCAAACCACCGTTGTCTCCTCCGCGTCTCGTCCAGAGAATGCCTTGAACGTTCTCCATCAAAAGGACGCGCGGGTTCATCAACGCGACGCAGTCCAGGAACGCGTCGACCAACGCATTGTTCGGATTCGAACTCGACCAGCTGTTTCGGTTGGCGCTGGAGAACCCTTGGCATGGCGGGCCTCCGACCACGATGTCGACCGGTCCACGCTCGAGCGCCCTGTCCCGCAGCGATCGCCGAACTTCGGACGACCTTAGGTCCATCGCGTCAACGGTACTCGGCACGGAGCCGGCAGCAGCCATGCCGCTCTTTTCGAGGTAGCGATGGTTGTGCTTGAGCGTCTGCACGTAAGTGGGATGGATCTCGGCTGAAGCGGCAATCCGATAAGCCTGCCTGCCTTCACTCTTGGCTCGCATGAAGCCAAGTCCCATTCCACCCGCTCCGGCGAAAAGCTCCACGATATTGAGCGTGCGTTGCGCAAGCTTGCCACGCAACTGGGCCGGCTCATCTACCAAGCTAGCTTGGGAGGCTGCCCTGAGATCGATTTTGGTGGCCAGTCGGCGGTTTGCGCGTACCTGCACAGTGGAGGCCAGAGAGCTTCCCGCCTTCGACGGCACAGCAACGGTGCCATCGTCACCCTTGCGATTGTGGCGACGAACTGCAAGCCGAATAGAACGCGTCCACGCGAGCAACTCGGCCAATTTGGGCCAGGTGACTTCGTCAGTCAGCGACGTGATGCCAACCATCAGCCCGCGTCGATAGCCGTCTATGCCGCCAAACGAAACAGCAAAGCAGCGTAGGCCTTGAACTCCATTGACTGCGACCTCTCCGAGATTCGAGACGAAGCACTTTGATTTTCCCGTTCGACCGGCGATCGGCACCTCCGCCCAGTTCGCAGACTCTAAGCGCTCACGAGGAGTCTTGGCCAGGACACCGTCACGCCTTCGAGTGAACTGCATCGGCGTGTCTTGCTCTACCTCCAGCACGTATTCGAGGAGGATTCGCGGTTCAAGCTTTGGCAGGAAATGAGAGGTGGCCGCCGTCCTGAAGCTACTAAGTAGAACGCCGCGCGTCACACCCGCATCTGTCAGAAGCTTCTTTGCAGCCTCGGCGCGCTTTTCAACGCGCTTGTCATCTCTGGGTATCTCAGCGCTTGCATAGCTTTTCAGGACACCGATGTACAGCTGATACAGCAGCATGCTGGGAGGCTGCTTTACCCTGTTCTGCGGCCGTAGATGACCCGCGCCCTCCTCCAGGATCCAAATCGGTCCAAGCGAGCTGAGCGAGGAATGCTTGAGCGTTGCCGCAAGCACTTCCCCGAACTCAGACTCTGCGGCGTCCGCATCAAGCATTCGTTCGTTCTCAAGACTCATTGGGTGGCTCCCGTGCGGGAGACGGCCTGCTCAGCAGGAAGAAGTTCCATCTGGTCGTCGAAGGCGTCGGGGTCGGTCCAAGCGCTACGGATCTCGCGCGCAAAGCTCGCCATGGGTACCATGACGGCCGGGTGCTCGGGAAAGCGTAGCGCGCTCGCCGCCCACAGCTCAACCGTACCGTCGGTTGAGTCAATAGTCAGAAGGCTCCCCGCTAGCTGAGACCAAGTCGCCGCTCGAAAGAGCTCAAAGATTCGCTCGGAAGGCGTTTGGAGCGTGGCTACGGAGATACCCATCACCTTGACCAGATGCCGGAGTACCAGGAGCGCCAACGCGTCCGCCGCAGTGAACGTTGCCCGGTGCCCGTTCAGTCCCTTGAGGGGCGGCAACGTGTTGCGCCAGTGGCGCATCGTCTGCTCGGGGATGCCTGTCACGGTGGTGACCTGCTGAAGGCTAAGGCTGAGCATGCGTCGTCGATTTTGTTGTTAACAACAAGATGATACGCCATGTGCCACAAAATGGTGTCAAAGGTTCAAGCCTAGCCGCGCCAAGTACGGCCGCATCAACGTGCGAACGAGATGACGGGTGTAGGCCACATGACCCGAACTCGGCAGGAGCAAGTGCTTGAGGTCATCAAACTCTTCTCCAAGCGCTCGATTGGCATTCAGCTTTTCAAGGCAGCTGCGAACTGTTCCCCGGACAACACGCGCATGCGCTGCCCTGGCTGCGAGCAGATTGGCGCGACGAAGCCCGCAGTAGTAGATAGTGGCCTCGCCGCGAGCGCTTGGAACGCCACCAACAAGCTTCGGTCGGATGCGCCCATCATCCGTGAACTCGAGGTGTTCCTCAGGTTGATCCACACAAGGGTTCAACAACAGCGGTTGCTCATGCATTTCGCCCCCTGGTTGCGTTGCTCTCGAGGCCTCGACTTCAAGCGGGAAGAAGTTCTGCTTGCCAAACACTCTGGTCGTCCCATCCTCCTCGTATTGAGTCCGAGGGCGATTGCAGTCAAGGCAAGAACACAGCAAATTCGACCAGCGAGCAGCAAGCCAGTAGTAGCCAGGCTTTTTTTCGCGCGCGCTTCTGTCGTGGTTATGAACTACAACGGCCGACTTGGGTCTGAAGTGTTCCGCATCCCCCGGCTGCGTACCGAGAAAGACGCACTCGCAAAAGCAGCACTTACTCCCGAAAGCCTCGCGCAATGCCTCCTTCACGGCGTCATCGTGATAGGCGTCGAAGGTGAGTTTCAGACCCGATGCCCGTGCCAATTCGTTGGCTTCCCGCTCTCGATGCCCTGCGCCATCAACGGCCTCGAGCACGTTTGGCGGCGCCACAGCGCTCCGATCGACATGGATCATGATGCAACCCCTCCTTCGACTCCCGTGTCTAGCTCTTGAACCAACTCGCGTAGCCGCTCCATCGTCTCTTCGGAGAGTTCAGCGGCGCTGACGCTTGGCATCGTCGGAATCGGGCGAGCGCCCTCGTCTTCATCGATTAGCCGCAATAGCTTGCGCTCTCGACTGGTGGCACCAAGCAATCGAATGTCTGTAAGCTTTTCGACAAGCTCATCGAGCTCTTGCTCTTCAAGCGCGCTCAGAAGCTCCCGCGCTATAAGCTCTTGGTAGCGGCGAATCCAGTCTTCGGTCTCAGGATCAACAGTGCTGTCTAGCCCGAAGTGCTCAGAAGTCAGCAACTGGTCGACCCGCAACCCTGCAACGTCAGGAAGGTCAGTCAGCAGGTACACATCGCGGTTGCGCGCTCGTCGAAGGACGACGACTTCACCAGCGCCAAGACCGCGCATGCACAGCGGGTCATGGGTACTAAAAATGAATTGCACACGGGGGAATGCTCTGCGAAGCGCGCCGACGATGCGCATACGCCACCGAGGGTGGAAGTGATTCTCCAGCTCGTCGATGATTGCGACGCCCTGGGCCGACTGCATGGATTCGAAGCCCCTTGAATGCATGACGTCCATCAAATCGACAGCGAGGCCCAACAACGACTGATAACCGTCGCTCAACTCAGCAAATCCGCGAGGAGGGTCCGTAAGGATGCTGAGCGACATCGGAGCGGTGTCGTCATTGGTCGTGGTAAGCCGTACGGCATCGTCCGCAGGAAGAAGCGCTTCTAGCGTGGTCTTGGCGTCAGCAAATCTATCGGGCGGAAGTTCGACGAGCCACCTTCCCGCATCGCTTAGCGGCAGAAACGGGTCGAAGAGATTGTCGATCTTCGCGTGGTCCATTCCCTCGCGAGCCTTGTGACGCCCCCGAGCGAGTAGTCGGGTGGCACCATAGGCGACCACGAGGGCTCTTGACTCAGCGATGTTGAATTGAAGTGGACGGCCGCGTCTGACCTGAATTTCGATGGGTTCCGTATACCCGCTCACGTGGACGGAAATTCGTCCTCTCACAGCGCCGTCACGAAGTAGCTTGTTGCTCGTGATGCGCAGTCGACGCGCATAGGTCTTGCCGCCGAGGGCGAGCGCAATGCTTTTCAAAACCGTGCTCTTGCCTACTCCATTGTTTCCAAGCAAAGCAAAGCAAGAAGTCTCAGTGACATAAGGCGCGCTCAAGTCGAGATCCATGCGTTCGATGGACGCGATATTCTCGATGATGACCCGCTCTACATAGCGTTCGCGCGCGCGATAGACGTCAAGCCCCTGTCCGCTCTCGACGTTGACCGACTCCCGTTCTTCGTCGTAGGCACGCTGATCTTCTTGCGCCGCTTCTACCTGGGCGACCCTGGTCGGATCTAGCAGCGTAAGCGCAAGTTGTCGCTTCAGCGCCAGGAAGACCTGGCCGGCTTCCAGCAGACTCGCTCTCAGAGTAGCGTCGCCGTCAATGAACTCTTCCGCCGTCGCTTTTCTTGCTAGGACAAGCTGTAGCCGGTTGAGATTCAAAATCTCAATGGTCACCCGGCCACGCTCGGATGAACCGGAGACCTTTCCATCACGTGTGAAGACGAGATGTTGATCTGGGTCGTCAAAGAATGGATTGAGAATTTGCGGTCGCTCTTCTGCCAGTCCGTCGCCGTGGGCATCCGCAGGCGCTCGCGCACCCTCCAACGGAAATCTATTGGCCTTGTTGCGAGTGCAAATGCTGCAAGCAAGCAGCCAATTCTCCCAACTGAAAGCCTCGCGCCAGTAGTGATCGCCCAGATACTTGCCCGAGATCTCGGCAACACCGTTGCGAGGCCGAAAGCAATCGGGATCACCCGCACCACTGTCCGCAGCGCTTTCGCAGTAAGCGCATTTGCCGTGGAACGCCGCCAACAGCGTAGGGCGCATCACCTTGACGGCGACGCGTTGCATCCGCACGAAGTCGAACGCACGCCCCTGGCGTCGTTGTGCCGGTACAGAGTAGAAGTTACGTGCGCTTTCCAGCGACGCTGAAATCGTGGCTAGGAAACCCTCTGGTTCCGCTGGCCGTTCCACCCGGATCATGCGCGTCCTCCCCGCCGCCAATTCAAGCGCTCAAACGGCGCTCTCAGCGCCTTTCGGTTGCCGAAATGCTTCCGCGTAGCAGCATACCGTAGAGCGTGGCTTTGCCTACCGCGGAGTCGTCTGAATCGATCGGCGGTTTGATCTCCGCCAGGTCGCCAACTGTGCCGACTTCTGGGCGGCATTGGTTCACACGAGCGGCTCTGTTCGACGCCCCAACTTGGACACCGACGCATTCAACGAAGCAAGATCGCTTTCAAACGTAGCCTATCGATTGTTGGGTAGCCTGGTCGGGGGCGTCTTCGACGCCAAAGCCATTTTCAAGCGAGCTAAAGCGTAGTGACGGTGTGGTAGTCGAAGCCAGAAGGTGATGAGCGATGGTCATACCTACGCATTTCCAGGGTAACGCACTTTGCCGCTCACACGCCGCTGTTACGATAAGCGGCCTTATCGCAACGGGCACATTCGCTCAACGCGGCATCGCATTGACCGTCGCGATTCTGCGGCACGGCCAGTTGCACGCCCGGCATCGACAGCCCGCGCGCCGCCGTCGGCTATACGCACGAAGCGGTCGTCAGAGCCAAGCGCCCTCATCTTGAGCAGGTGTCATCCCAGGTGTTTTCCCGCACATCTCGAAGTCTGCTGTCGGTGTGCTGCGGTCATGAGCGGGCAAGGGCTGCCTCAAAAAGGGTTTCCGACTCGCTGTCGCGACCTATGCCGCTACGGCCGCCCGACGAGCGACCGCTGTCCGGCGGCCTGGCCGACAGCTGTCGACCCTCTGCAGTCTTCAGGATCCGCGATTCGGTCGCCTAGAAGCAGTCCTACGCTGAGAGAGGCGACGTAGGCTCCGACCGCTGCAGCCACCTCGATCGTGGGCTCCCAGCCTTTGGTGGCGTCAATCCGCTTGGCCCGAAGCAGGCATTCGACGCGTTCATGTATGCCCAGAAGGTGCAGCGCAAAGACCGCGAAAGGCTACGCCCGAATGAAGCTGGTCAGAAGCACCGATGTCTTGCTTCGGATGACTTTCCAGTCTGGCAGCAACGCCTTCCGAAAATACACTTTGACAATTCCATTAATGTCCGATTGAACAAAATCTTCCTGACACCGAGGCGTGAATGAGGTCGGGTGTGGAACGTCGTCTGGGGTGCACTGGATTAAAGTGACCAAATTGCCCGAAGCATCACGCTCCTCGAGGACGTCCTTGGCACTTGGTCCGCTATCGCGAAGAATAGGGTAAGCCTTGTAATCGCGGCCCTTAATCGCCAACCCGAACTGCTCACGCAAAATCGTAGGCTCCAAATGCGAGCAGCGAACGTTGTTCGGCATAGCCTGCCCAGTAGGTACGCAAACATTTTGCAAGAAGTCCATAGCTACCTTCCCGTGCAAACTCAACGCATCGAAGCTCTTTCCCTGGAAGGTGTCCAACGCGCCCGACTGAACTAAGACCATCAACACATTTCCGCCGCCAGGAACCTCAAACTCGAGACGGTTCTTGGGCGTCTTGCCGTCCATTTCGGGCCAGAGGGCTTCAAACGAGAGAGATGCCTGGGTGCCCTCTAATGAGAAACCTGGCTGAGCCGCAACTCGGCTCAACTCGAACCCTCCGCTTCCCGCGGCGACGTAACCGAAGGGCACTACAAGCGGGATCTGACTTGTCGCATCGCGAGTCAACGGCCAGTTGAAGTGCAGAGGATGAACAGTGCGCTCCGCGCGCGAGCAGCCAAGCAGAAGACACCCCAAGAAAAAAGCAAGTCCAGACTGGAGAATGCTCCTAAACACAGGGCTGCCTCGTGTTCCAGGTGATGCCGTGTTCACGTGTTCATCCTAAGTCTTCAGATCAGTTGCGAGACGGCTGCAACCTGCGACGATCACCGCCTCATCGGAGCTAGATCTGGCAGCCTACTCAATTGCAGTTGATGGCAAACGGCTGCTTTTGGCCCACGGAAGACGCTGGCCAAGAGCTGCAGTCAGATACGCAAGGCCGAAGACCGCGCATCCAACAGTGCATTCCATTCGTCCCTCACCTGATCGCTGTCGTAAGGCGTGCCGCGAGGGCTGATAAAGGTGTAGCCAACGCAGTGCATGGAGCGGAGCCAACCAGCGATACCTCCCTGAACCAGTTCGGGCTCAAGCCAGATTTGCAGAGTACTCGCGCCCGGCCACAGTTCACGCCAGGCGCGAACGCTTTGCGCGTCGAGCTTTGGATTCAGTTTGAGTACATAGGCCCCTAGCTGCGGATTCTTGGTGACGGCGTAGCTATCAATGTCGGCGTAGGCAATTTCCCTACGACTGATGGCGTTGTGAAAGACGACACCATGACCCGTTATCTCGAAACCAGAGCGCAAGCCGTAGAGGATGCTGCACGCACCGATCAGCAGACAGAGAGCCCACGAGATCCGATAGACCCAAAGAAGATCCAATTGCCTCAGCGTACTGCCGAGGTTCGAATACAGGGCCAATGCGGCTAGTCCGATCGGCAGGCTGACAAAAATGACTCGCGTGACCAAGCGTTGAGGGATGAAGCCCGTCGGCTCGATGGGCGCTCCTCTGCGCGGATCGTCGGCCGAGGTCTTCGGCACCTCGTCTGCACGCTTGAGGATTGGGCTGGCGGCGTCCACTTCCCGCCCTTGCTGCGCCCAGGCTAGCACTTCATCGGCGGGCAAGCGCAGAATCTCCGAAACCGCTGCGACAGAGTTGCCGGAGGCCAGCAGGTCGAGCGCGCCTCGCTTCAACGCCTTTGAATCGGCCTCGGCATGCATCATCGGTCAATCTTTCAGATCCATCGCCCGAGTATGGTCGGGCGAACCTGACGCCAGCCTTTCGTTAAGCGGTCGTTCACGAGAGGCGGCGCCGCCGGCATGAGACGGTGGTGGCATCGCCCTCACCAAGTCAATTCGTATGGAAGCACTTCTGGACCGAACACGAAATGCAGGACTCGGCGCCGGCTGGAACCGGAAGACTTCGACGAGGCATGCAGCACCAACGGTCGCATGAGCAGCGCATCGCCGCGCTTGGCAGGTACTACAACTCCTGACGTCCTTCCCGCAATCGCGGCCTCTGCGGGCTCAATACGCCCACGTGCATGTGAACCGGGCACCATCCGGAGGGGGCCATCTTCGGGAGAACAGTCGTCAACGTGAACCCGCACCGCCAGCATCTGCTCCAGAACGTGCTCGGGTGCCTGGACGAAGGTGGCACCTTCCTTCTCGCTCCAGCCTGAAAGGTCCGCGTGATCGACCCGGCCAGAGACAGGAATGCTCAGATCTTGATGGATGGGCACAAGCCAGTTCTTGGCCGCGGACTTCTCGAAAAATGTGCACTGGACAGCCCGGGGGCGTGCGGGCAGCGCCGCGCGCACGTCTGGATGAGCCATTACCTTGCCGGCGAGTTCCGCGCACCAGGCCTCGTCCAACAGGCGCCGCGAGCCCGCGCCACGTGTATCCGCGGCTCCAAGAGACCGTGCAACGTCTTCACATTCGGCGTCGCTCAACAGGCTCCGGACAAGCGTAAAGCCATCAGTGGCGAGATACAAGACCTTCGACATGCCACGAGCATAACCGGCGTCCTGCGATCCGTTAACCTGCCCGAGACCAGTCATTCGCGAGCGTCCGGTAATGGCCGGCCTCTGCCGTCCAGCGAGCTGACTGGGATCGGGTTGGGCTCGACCACTCGGGTAAGGGCTATCTGGCGAGCGGCGCGGCTGACAGTTCCGCGGCGGTTCTTTCAGAGCAACTGCCGACCCGGCGCGATAAGCTTGCCGATCGACATCAAACCCTGCGCATCGATCTCACTGCATTCGTGCCAAGTGCGCTGTCCGACTCGGATCGTCACGGGCAACAGCAACGGGATCGCGCCGCCCTTTCCCGCGAACGCCACGCCGAGCGATTCCGTGCTGCGAGTTGGCACGGAGGTGTACAGGAATCGCCTCTCACCGGCGGACACGGTCAGCACGGGGTCGGCGCCTGGCCCGGATGCCTTGACTTCGGAGGAATCGGCCGTCGTGATCGTATAGCTGCCTGGTTGAAGGCTCACGGCGGTGTACGTCTCAGCTGGCAACCTAGCCACAGGTGTGCTATTCAAAGCCACATCGACACTTATGGAGTCGTGAGGCGCCCGCAGAAGGTAAACGATGGCAAGCCCCGGCAGCGGATCTTGCAAACGCACTGGTGGTGCGAACTCGAGCGGTTTGAACTCCCTTGAAGCGCAGCCGACGAGCGCCGCGCAGAGTGAGAAAAGCAATGCACGGCGGTTCATGGCGACTCCGGAGACATCATCAGTTTGTGAAGCGGCTGCCCGACTATAAAGGCCGCCTTCCACCGGCACCAATCCGACGCTGGCGCCAACATCTGAAAGCTGACGATCGCGACTGACGCCTCATGGCCGACCTGAGACATGAAATCGCTCGCATTCCGCGGAGTGGCTTCAAAGCCCGGAGGGTTCGAAGGTGACCGCGTGCCGGCAATCAGATCAGCTGCCTTCGGAGGTAGGCCAAGGCCGCGGCCTCGAGGCCTGAATTCTCTTCGTAGATGAACTCTACGATCTTGTCATCCATCGCATCAAACGGATCGATTTCGTGACTCGCAGCGAACTCCTCCAATCGCACCTGTCGGGATCCACGCTCCCGCGGATAGGGCGTGCCGAACCAATCCATGGCCTCCTGCAACGCAGCTGCCAATCGAGGCATCCCCAGAATTTTGTAGGCTTCGACTGCTTCTGGAGCAAGCACACCGGTACTGTTCCCAAAGAACTGACTCAGGCCTCCGTTGAAGATTTCCGCTTGAGGCCAGTAAGCAGCGAAAAGCGTCCCATGGACTGGGCCTGCAGCCGCGAAATCGCGTAGGAATGCGTCAGCACCGTCGTAGATCGAGATGCAGTGCGACGGAACGTCACTTGTCGGCCAGATCAAATCAAATGGTTCCATGATGTCCAGGGCTAACGGCGGGATCTCAGGATAGCTTGCGGAAACCGGGAGGCCGAAACTTCAGCAGCTCCAAAGCAGTCAACCGCGACCGGCAGCAAGTGGCCGAACCCGGAAATTGCTACGCCCGTGCAAACGTCAACGCCCGCAACGCCATCCGGCTTGAAACGCCGATGGATAGCGCGATCAGGCCGCCGAACACAGCGGCGTTGAGGCTGGGCGACGAAAAGGAGGTACCGCGGAGCCAACTGACGGCAGCGTAGGCCACCGCGAGCATGAGTACCTCCGCCGGCAACGCCCATAAGGCCTTAAGAGCCAGCTTGCTGCGCAGTTCGGCCCCACACGCGCCGCACAGGAACCTGGGCGAACCAACCTTCGACTTCTGCCCGCGGACGACGGCAGACGCTTGGCAAACCGGGCACTTCTTTGAACCAATCACCGGATCTTCCATACAGCCGCTTCCTCCCCTACGCTAGCCTACCCTAAAGCGGCCCGTCGCCGATACCCGCTAATGGCCGTCAGCCGCATGCTGTCGTCTGCTGTCACCTCGAACCGGTATCGTGGCGGGCTGCCACTCTTGTGCTGCCTCCAAGTATGCCGCCGCTTCGTCTGCTGCCAGTCGCCCTTTCCATTGCTTCGCTTCTGGCGTTGCCCGGTGGTGCCGGCGCACAGATCGCCTCGCCCGCGTCCGGACCCGCTTCGTCGGTCGACACCGACCAGCAAGTGGAAGTCACCGCGTTGCGCGCGCCCATCGCGTTCCCGTATGAGCGCGCCTTTGAGTTGGCTTCGGCAGTACGAGAGGCCTCGCACGGCATGGCAGAGGTGGCCGCCCGGCTCACTGACCCCGCGCCTACCGCTGCTACCTTGCACGTTTGGCTGCAATATGGCGAGACCGTCCAGCCGCTGGCCATCGGCCCGGACGGCAGCTTCGCGGTGCCCATCGTGGTCGATGCGCTCAACCAGCACGCGGCGTTGATTGCGAATCGTCCGGGTCGCACCTGGCACGCGACAGTCTTCCTTCGCCCGCTCGTCGGTCGACTCGACATCCTCACCGAAGCCGATCTCGACCGCATCGTCGAGGCTGGTCAGGCCGCGCGCGCTGCGATGTTCCCTTGGTACGCCCGCGCAGTGATGCCGGCCATCCGTGGCCTGCGTGTCTGCTCGCAGCATTCCGACGCCGTATTCGTGCTGCGCAACGCGGCTGGCGCCGAAACTCCGCTGGCAGCCCGCGACGCCGAGGACGTCTACCAGCGTGCCGCACGCTGCGTTGACTTGACGCCAGGTCGCAACCCAAACGAGCGTGCGAGCTCGCTGCGGCTGCCCGCGGACGTGACCCTTGCCTATCTGCACGCCCGCTGACCGCAGCGTTCGTACATAGGTGTCCTGCAAGCGCCTGTCCTGCTCCGAAGCTGACGGCCGCGACAGACAGCTTCCGGCCGCAAGGCGAGCGTGGTGGCTACTTCAACCATCCGGATTCGACAACAGCGCCAGTGTACTTGTCGATCTGCACCATCATCTGTCCCCCCATCGTGACGTGAACCGTCTTGCCCGTCTGGTAAGGCGCTGGGCCGCTTCCGTAGACGAACCAGGCGCCGTTCCGCAACTCAGCCTTGAATGGGCGCTGCTTCACGACGGCATCCGCGCCGTTGATTGGGGTCAAGACGGCCTCTGCCACAGCGATCGCGACCGCCTCTGTGGGAACATAGCCTTGTTTGGGAGCCGGGTCGGCTAACGTAGCTGTAGCGTGGACAGCAATGCATGTTGCAGCCAACCATGCTCGGGAAGTTTGCATCGCCTTCATTTCCATTGACCTTTTCACACCGGCGTCCCACAAAGCGGACTCTAGTCGACGGCCGCTCCTGGCCGCACGCCGTCCTTCGGAAACCGACTCAAATGTGGATGAGCTTCACGGTTGCCGCCAAGGGTCAATCCGTGTGATCTTGTGAATCGAACCAGACCAAAGGCCCATATGGCCTTGATCCTTCATCGAGAAGGTGCCCTCGATAAGCACGTATTGGTCTCTGGGGCCTGCTGCCTTCTTTGAAGCTGAATCGAGTTCCACCCATAGGCCGTTCTTTGCGATGCCTCGAATGTAGTCTTCCTTGTGAAGGTAGATCGCGTTGCCTTCGAACTCCAGACGGAGAAATCCGACGACTCGAACTTGCTTGCCGTCGAAGTCCTTGGGGGAAGCGATGAGACTGATCAACGAAGCGTCGATAGGCTGCGCATTTGCCATGATTGGCGTGACCACGATACCCAGCACCGCTGTCCGGCGTCTCACGATGCACTACTCCGAATCGGCGGATGTCTTGCTGATGTGCAGCAATCGATCATTTTGAAGTCCTTCGGCAACGGTTCAAGGCTGGACAAATCGAGGCATGCCTAGCCTACCCGATACCGGACATTTCCGGACGGCGGCTCCTGGCCCGACTTGGGTCGTCGACGCCGACCGCCAGGCCACGTCACGTCCGCTTCGGCGCAGTCACCACTAAAACAAAATGGCGATCGCACTGTACGGGAAGATGTAGCGGCCATCTCACATGAAGTGCCTGAGCCCGAGAACAAGTCCTCCGAGCCCACCGGCCGCCGTCAATATCGCCGGCAGACGTGTCACGACGAGCGCGCAGAGCTTCACACCCGGCTTATCCCGCGCGAAGTGCCGCATCGGGTCAATCGGCTGAGGCAACACGATGCGCCGCTGCGGTGGGGTGTCGGGTGCGTCCATGCCGGGACTCTAGGGTTTCTCGGCACGCATTTCAACGCGCTTGTAGGATTCTTTCCACGCGTGCGTCGAACAACGTCCTACATAGCGCAATGTTCGCAATCGCTTGATCGGCTTACTCCACGGGCGCCAGACCAGCGCTGGGATTGAGCTTTAGCTCACCCCAGAGCGGACGTTGGCGAACGGCCGGTCATGGCCGAGCCTGTGTGAAAACCCCGGTCCGCCAATCAGGCTGACCACGTAGAGTTCCGAAGCATATCGAGAAGGGATCGGTATGCCCAGGTTCATCGAAGGA
>Ga0247779_1000539_pt1 | contig 23226 bp, 25 predicted proteins | sample UWRJL221509R5_FD_179925 | JGI IMG/M metagenome (GOLD analysis project Ga0247779, IMG submission 179925) | Plant litter microbial communities from Arlington Agricultural Research Station in Wisconsin, United States - UWRJ-L221-509R-5 | ecosystem: Environmental > Terrestrial > Plant litter >... | reverse complement strand
ATAATATGATTTGTTTTTGGGAGAACCAGATAGAACAAAATGGAAAACATATGAGATAAGATAAATCAAGATTAGATATGATTTCCCAATACCTGGGAAATCGTCCCGATAAGGTGACTCCGTCACAGGCTTCTGCCTCCAAAAAAACAAGCCGAAATATTGTCGGAGACTTGCCAATTTCTCATCACGCACTCAAACTTTAAAATTGAAGACCCATCTTCCATTGGGCCATGTGGGTCTAGTGTTCGAATTATAACAGGAGAGGAAGAAGGGCTCTTCGGATGGATAGCAGTAAATTATTTAATGGACGGCTTCTCTGGTTCAAGCAAAGACAGGACCACATATGGCTTCCTCGATATGGGAGGCGCGTCAACGCAAATAGCATTTGAACCGAGCGCAGAGAGTCAAAAGATGACGAAGGATTTAATTGATGTCCGGCTACGCTTATTAGGAGGGGACGAAATTCACCACAAAGTCTTCGTCACGACATGGTTAGGTTATGGGACAAATCAAGCTCGGGAGCGATATATTGGAAGGGCCATTACCGACTATGAAAATGTCCAAAAGGACGACGAACACCACGACATTCATGACGACGACCATGACTCCGATGAACACCACATGATTCCAGACCCATGCTTACCCAAAAATCTTGAACTTGAAGAAACTCCAGTACATCTTCAAAACCCTTCTACCCCGCATTTGAAGACCAAACATAAAATGTTGGGCACAGGATCTTTTGAACAGTGCATGAAAAAGACGGCGACTCTTCTTAATACGACCAAGCCATGCCCTGATACGCCATGTCTCATGAACGGTGTGCATGTACCACCAATTGATTTCTCTGTGTCACATTTTATTGGCGTCTCAGAATATTGGTATTCATCGGAACACATATTCGGTCTTGGTGGTGCTTATGATTTTGTTCAATACGAGCGTGCTGCTTCAGCGTTTTGCTCCAAGGACTGGTCAGATATCCTTGAGCAACATGAAAAATCTCGATCTGATCATCATCTGGGAGGCGATGGCGAAGTAATCAAAGATGGCAAAGTCGTAGATGCCGGCCAATGGGGCAGTGAAGTGGAGATACCAAGGCTCCAAATGCAGTGCTTCAAAGCAGCATGGATTGCGAATGTTTTGCATGAAGGTATAAAGATGCCTCGCCTCATGGACCCAGGAGGGAATGATACAACCCATGGTGACAAGGTGGCCGCCGAGGCTGAGAAAAAGGGCCTTGGACGGCCTACCTTTCAATCTATGGACACTGTAGGAGACATTGCGATCAGTTGGACGCTTGGGAAAATGGTCCTGGAAGCTAGCAAAGAAGTCCCTCCTCTCGTAAAGAGCACCAAACCCTTGGTCGACCCGATTGATGATATTGAAGACATTGAAGACTTCCCTATTCAACCGATCCGACCGCCCTTTCTTTCTTTAGGAGCAATTGAAGATAGAATATCTCCACACCTTCCATCATCATTGAGCAGAAATTCTTTGGGCTTTTCACCCGTCTTATTTTTGTTCTACGTTTTTCTCATATTTTTCATTTTGACGTTTGGTTATCCGCTGCTACGGCGAATACGGGCGACCTGTTTACGCACTGTGCATAACGTTACCAGACGTGATGTTGCTTACAGTGACCTCATGGAGGAAGGCCAAATGTATGGTGGACGACCTCCTTCACCAACCTCAAGCACGCCGTGGTTCCGACACATATTTCCCTCCAAACGTCCAGCCAAGTACAAAACACCACTTTCCGGCGTAACGTCAAACAATCCTATCTTGCGACATATCATGCCAGGCAATTCCCGACCATCGCCAACACGGTCGTTCTCATTACCAGATGGTATTGAACCAACTGCGAACTCAACACAATATGCTTCACGGTCCCCATCTCCGTTACAGGGCATATTCTCAGACGACGGTAATATTTTAGGGAGTCATAGCCTTATGACCTCACGGTCAAGAAATGCCTCACAGATAAATTTGTCGAGCATGGCACCGCGGCAAGTCGCGATCTCACGAAGCAATAGCTTGTACCAAGGCACCGGAAAAACAGAGACGGAATGAGTCTCTGTTTACCCATAATGATATGTCGGGTCCCGCTAGAAATGAAGTCGCGCAATATCTCCGTTCTCATCCGTGCAACCGTGGACTGCATCGGTCACTCAGAATATCCCCTTCATTGAATAGAACGACGGGCTCAAGAGGCTTTGAGTAGCACGGCTTTGTGACGTGGGTCCGACAGTCTAGGCGTAACCGTTCGTCTGGTCTTATCTTTCGCGCGATGGAAGAAAGCTATGCCGCACCGAGGACGTGGAACGACAAATTGCTCAAGAAAGATAGTCAAAGTCAACTCAAATGTACTTCTCAGTGGCAATTGTGCTGCATGGCCGCTAAATACAGCCCACATGGTTCTTGGCGAGGATGTCATCGGTACGGCACTGATCAGCGGACGCGAGTTCGAACTTCTAATCCTCCTAAGTCCTGTCCTTCGGTGGCGCTGGATGAGAGGCGGGTTGGCAATTCAGGTAGCCACGCTGTTCTTCGGAGTATATGATGCTGGTTTATTTTCGAGATGTACATACTTACGGAAGATCATTATGCGGCATAATGCGGCAACTCGTGCCAGTGTTGGAGGACAGCCCTAAAATACATCTTTTGACATTTGTCGACTGTGGAATCGTCCCGCCATGCTTTTTATTTTGCTCTGTGCATTTCTCAAAGCATTCTTTTGATTTTGCATTTTTTCTACGTGCATATTTATTAGTTTTATTGTATGTATGCAAGTATACATCGCATGGTCACACATCTTGCAAGTTACTAAACATAATATATTTAAAATACAATTGCTATTTTTAACTTGTACTCTATGATTCAGAGTCATGTGACGATTCGCCTTCACTTTCATGCCGCAACGACGACGACGACAATGTCTATAGACTTGGAATGGGTTAAGCTCGATGATAAACTTGCCTCGTATCTTGTTGATGTTCTCAACAGACAACTGGGAAACGCTGAAAGACCCTCGTTTATTGGGCCTATTGAAGTTACTTCACTTGAATTTGGTTCAACGGCACCGGACGTGGAACTAGTTGACCTGCGCGACATTTATCGTGATTTTCTTGAAGACGACGAGGATGATTCCGACAGAGGACCAGTGAAAGTTACAGAAGGCGCAGAAGAGGAGGAAGGCTTCGAATGGGTTTCCAGAAGAGCTGTTGGCAGAGAAGAATCTCTTGCATACCAACATTTGCCTCCTCATGTTCGGTATGGACGTGGCGGGCCAACAGACTTGCCATATGGTTCAATGCCAGCGATGCGGTCTCCTCTTCCAAAGTCGTCCGTGGAAATGTGGAATTTGACCCCAAATTTACAAGGTTTCGCGGGACCAGCAGCTCACCCTCTCTGGCAAAGTACACCCATGTACAGGAGTCCTACACCTGCCACCCCGTTCGTGCCTCATCCCCTTCATAGGTCTAGTAGCGACGAATATCCACCCGCAGTGCCAGATGCTTTTTCGCGCGTACCTGTGTCTACTAATGATTCATTGAGCAATCCATCGCCGGGACAGTCTGGAGTGCTTAAACCTCCAGCGCAACCTCAACAAAATCCTCATCCCAACCTTCAAGTCCACCTCCATGTTAATTGGCACTCGAATCTTCGAATTACCTTGACCACCTCTCTTTTAATCAACTATCCATCTCCCATGTTTATGTCGTTACCCATCAAATTATCAGTGACAGGAATTGTATTCGATGGAGAAGTAGCTATAGCTTATGAAGGGGAACGAAAACGCATCCATCTTTGCATTTTGGATGACTTGGACCCGTATGGCCCAGCGGCTGGTGAGCGTCCTAAACGTGGTACAAGCATTGCGACACCACCCGAGCGCGATGATGATTCGCCACCCACTGGTACTCCTTCTCGCCCCTCGAAACCTCTTCCAATTGGCCAAAGATTGCTTCCTTCGATATATATTGAGAGCGAAATCGGACAAGCAGATAAACATGTATTAAAAAACGTCACCCGAGTGGAGCGCTTCATACAGGATATTATTCGTAAAACTATCGAGGAGGAACTCGTATTCCCCAACTTCCATACTCTGGTAATGGGAGAATCATGATACAATTCAGGCTATTTGCTATTTACTTTGCAATCTTGTCTTATTGGTTTATATGGAAGACAGGATAAATTACATGTAACAACATCTATCTACCTACATCAGTAACGTACAGAAAATAATTTTATTCGGTTTTGTATAGGTACAAATCATGTTAGGAATGGATTCTGCTCTCCTGGATGATCGCGAAAAGGTAAACTGGCCCTATCGATCTGCATCATAATAAAGATTTGCTCATGTAAGGTCCATCCAACTCGTATCCGAGCTTCCTGTAATAGTCCCGAGTGCCAACACCTATAGAGAAGAAGGGTAGGTTAAAGTGTTGTTCCACTATCCATGGCTTCGGGCACTGAATAGAGAAGCCAGCATAGCCATACTTACCAGAGATGACTGCCAGCTTAATGCTCCCATGTTCTTCCCTTGCTATTCGTTCTGCTTCCTCCATAAGTAGAGTACCGAATCCCTGTTTGCGTATGAAGAGAACACGGTTAGTTTTTATCAATGAATCGTGGTACAGAGGTCCATAGCCACGGAGATAGGACAGAAAAAGACGTTTAAATTTTGAATGACACAAACCTGATGCTGGAACTTGGTTGGGTCTCGCCCATGTACAGGTACAGCCGTACCGTACACATGGAGTTCTCGCACGATGCTGCAGCCTCCTGCTTCTGTTCTGACCAATTCCGGCCGGAAAGTACCTTCGTCTGAGCATTTACGTAGACGAAGAAGACCTATCAAGATGTCTTTTTCTGGGTCTTCATACGAAATAAATGTTTCCCAACCCCCATTCGCTGTGTAATCACGTCGAAGTAATTCAACAGATTCTGGTCGGACCTTGTGGTGAATTTCGTGAATCTGGAAAATTAAGAATAAGCATAATGAATCATGGGAGAACCGAGGGCGAGGAAAGAGAAAGTAAATCAACCGATGGTCGGGTACATCACGAAAAAAAGGGGCACCGACAAGGGGGGATTACGAGACCGTGGAGATGGGTCGGGGAAAGCAATTGAAGGATGACGGAGGGATTGTGATTAAGAATTGATATACTTACACCAACTTCTCGGAACCTGACATCGCGGCAAACTGCACCAAAATCTTTCATACGATTTAATGCCAGTTCGCGCAAGTTTCCGGAATTTTCACAACCACTTGTCACCAGAGGCAATGGGATGTCTCTGAGGGAAAAGAAAAAACGTTCATGAGCTTTGTTTTCTCAAGCAGTGGTCCTTGATCGGACAAAAGAGAAGGATAATAAGAATAGAAATTATAAACACACCTTTGCACTCGGTATACTCGCGTCCATGGGGGTACAAGGGCGAGAATACGTGCAACGACATCCACGAGAACATTCGCAGTATAGTTTTTGTATCTGCCTGTCCGCCACAACTCATACAACCCAGTACCACGGATAACGAGGGTAGGATAAATTTTCAAACCATCGCTCCTGAATGCTGGGTTCTCGAAATATTCTTTGAATTGTTCCAGATCGCGCTCAACGCCGACGTTTGGTAGGTCTGGCATCATGTGTGCCACTACTTTGAATCCCGCGTCTTTCGCGAGATGGAAAGACTCTGATACGGCTCGAACGGTGTGACCTCGGTTCGTGTCTCGAGCAACATCTTCGTAGACAGATTGTACACCAATTTCAAGGCGTGTACATCCATAACGAAGCATCTGACTAGATACCGTGGATTAGGTGCTATTGAAATACCCGAATTAAAGGACGAACCTCAGATGAGGGCGCAGGCAGTAATCTGGTCTTGTCTCAATTGTGATACCGATCGCTTTTGACTTGCTTTGCTCTGAATATCTGCGAAAATGTTAATAGATTATTCACCGGAATAACAAAGAAAGAATCCAACCGAACAGCTTCGTCCACATCGGTGCCAGTGAACCCCGAAAGAGCATTGTGAAGTTGAGCGATGAATTTTCCTCGATAATCTTCTGGCATGCTCATGAATGTACCACCCATAACGATGAACTCGACCTGTAGGTGCAGTTGTTTAATGCGGGAAAAGCTCAACAAAACATATTTTTTCACCTTATCGACACTATGTCCCAAACTCTTCAACTGTTCCACTCTCCCTCTTGTCTGCTCATAAGGATCATATCGGGCACGGATTGCGCGCATACTTGTGGGCTCATATCCCGTGTAACTTTGCGTGCTGTAATCGAAGTCAGAATCTGGACCACCTGGGCAATATCTATAGTTATAGGAAGTACTGTCAGTCTCAAATAGAATTCATAGTAACTTGCAATCGTACACGCAAATATTTCCTGTCATCGCAATATGCGGACAACGATGTGGCTTGCACATCACGGCGACTACTGCGATCTACAGAAACTTAGTTCTTCCGTCGCGGAAACGAATATTCGGACAAAGACTTACTCCACTGGCCGTTCGGATTGGTCGCGCCTTTAGTCTAGGCAATAATGCCTTTTTGTATTCATCGGGAATTGCACTAATAATGTCCACCAATCTTGGTACTCCTCCATAACCAAATTTCTTGCTCATCTTCGCTCTAATCTCGTTTAATGATACTGTTTCATTGGCATCGTGCGCTTTGATGAGCTCTGCGGCTATCCCTGAGGTTACTCGTAGAAGCGTCTCCGCCTGTGAAGGGCCTATCATGAGATACTGGTGAATTACGTTCAAATAAGAGTGGAATAGATAAGTTTGAACGTACCATCCGTCTTTGAACGCTGAACCATGCTTTATGTGCAAGATTTCACTTCCTGGGTTAAAGGTTTGTGTCAGAATGTATTTGATGATTTCTAAGGGTCGAAGAGGCTGGATCCAAATTTCTTCCACTATACACGAGACAGATAGAAGAAAGCCAGGAGATAGTCCGTGTAGCGTTTAGAGTCAAGACTCGACGATCAAGAACCAATGCTTTTTTTATTATCCTATATTGATTTGGATAAACCTCTGATCTTCACGTGATCTGCTCCATACTAATTAATTTGGCTAAGCTTAAGTTCATCTTCCTTTCCAAATCACTACAGAAACCAGGTACTACCAAACAACGACGTGCACAAGGAGCTTAATCTTAACGTGCAATCCTGCGACGAGGGAACAGCTGTAAAATTGAAATAACGAAACGGACGAAATCGCAGCGATCATGAAAAAATCTTGTCGAACGCTCGACTGGTGTCTGTCGAATCCTTTTCCCGGTACTCCATGTTTCTCTTATGCGCCATACGAATTAGAATCATTGGATTTCAAGAGGCCTCGACGAGAAACTTCAATGCCTTATTTACGTCCCCATTATTTTCTGTTAGGATTTTTTCGGCCTGAATTTTGGTGATCTCGAATTCGTGAATCTAAAGGAAGAATATAACAATGAGAAAGCAGCCAGCGATAGAGTGCTATGTAGTTGTTGGAAAGAATAATGGATCACAACGTACCAATAGGTCAACATCTTCCCGCTTCAGCGGAGCGTTAGGGTCCTTGACATGAGCCAATGAAGCAGGCGATTTGGCAGCAGGTTTCTCTAGGAACCCTCCAGATTTAAATGCTTCCTCCATCTTGTGCTTCGAGTATGCGAAGCCATCAGCGTACTGAACGATTGAAAGCCTTCGATGAGCAAATGCGTCAAACTTGGTAGACAAGACAGGATACCGACATTCACGATGACCTCTGGTTCAAGTCTTCCATTAGAGCGAGACATTACAAAGCAATGGTGTCCTCAGTGCGTCGTAACCAAGGGCCTGTCTTCAATAATCACAGAAATTCCACCTTCCTACGTCGTTGACGCCTCGAACAGTACACACCGCACCATCCAAAGGTGCACATACAGGATTCCCACGATCGCATCACTTTGCGGATCAGTTTTGAGGCCGACACGACACATTGACGGTCGAATTTTAGCTTTTACTTACTCACTCGCATCATGCATGTGCGACGTGCACAGTTGTCAGGTTATGATTCTATATTTTGGCATCGACCTAATTACTTGCGAACGCAAAACGCGACAAAATTCCGGGAAAATATTTCCCGGCAAGCCTTTATGTTCCTGCCTTCCCCTTATACCAGCATTACGGATGCCCCAACAAGGACGGTTGTTTGCGTATGAGCTAAACACCACGTCATATGTCATGAATGGGCAAAAAGCACTTCCTTTCGACACAGCAGCTTGAAGTCTAAAACAATGACATTGCCTCTTGCCTTTACTTATGCATCGCTTTTCCGTCAGGACGGAACGGATTCTTATCTTGCCTGAGTCCATGTTCGCTGTCTTTTGGAGACTGGCAATAGGTTATCATCGTGCATCACTAAAGGCGAGTCGCACTACGGAAGGTGCTTGAAGACCTTGTATCCAGGCTTCTGCTTCAACCTCCTATAAACCGGGTTCTCACAGCATCACTGTCCTGGACAACCATACATTTTGGTTGGACTACATAGCTCAGCAGTGACAAGTTACCATACTTTCCCTCTATATTCCACCTACTTTACGCATAGATATCTTCTGTCAGTAAAAATCAGTCAAAGTCTGGATAAATGCACCATTGCAAACGATGCCTGATCACTGAAGCTAACTCGCTGATAGACAACGACGCTCTCAGGAGTTTTCTTTTTCTACCGCGCCTTTACCAAATTATGAGGGAAATTCAGAGGATGCGATACACATTGCGACACATAGCCTTGTTGATGTCACTTTCTCTCCGGCAGGTGCAGAATGATTCCCCTTGACAGTGACACGCGCGACTAGCCCGACTCGCAATGCTCAGAAGCTATCGACCACATCCCTTACGCAAACCACTTTTACTGCTCACAACATGTCCCGCTGGATTTTGGCTGACGATACAGATTTTGCTATAGTCTATGAAGGGCCTTGGTTTGCCGATATAGGTGATCTGGATGCTTTCGGAAAATTGGGACCTCCATACCTCAGCACATTGCTTGGTGTGAAATCTCCTGCGAGTTTTACGTATACCTTCCGAGGTAGGTTTTCTTCGGCATGTTCAAGACGAATGACTGAATTCTTCCGCAGGTTCTCGTGTTCGTGTCACTGGCACAGTCCAATTCCTTACAGTTGGAAATATCACTAATCCATCTGCTCAATGCATTTTGGATGGCGAAATGCTGCCCTTGTCCCAAAACAAAGAGACGAACAACAGTGTTCAAATTTGTGCGAAAGATGGATTAGATGATAACCTTCGCACCATCACTGTCAATGTGGACGTTTCTGACGACCGCACATTTTGGTTGGACTACATTGAATATCTGCCTTACCCGGATACACCTATAGATACGGCCGCAATTTCTATTGCTTCTACAGATGATCAAATACAGCTCAAAAATTGGACCCCAATTTTCCGAGATCCATAACACAAAGTGCCGATTCCACTTTTTTCTTCTCCAATTTCACGGTACACGAATCACTCCTCGTCGATCGTATATGTGAGACTGACGATAAATCCCATGACAGATATGTCCCTTGCATGGCTGGGCTTCTGCGATAGAAGCTTGCATATGGTCCCTACTAGTGCTATATATTCCATAGCCGGGCAAGCAAACGTTTCTTTCAACTTGAACGGGGCATTGACAGAAGCCACAGGAGTCCAGTATAATCAAATATTCTTCCAGATACCTGAACTCTAAGCCAAGACTCACACTTGAAGTTTTCTACCAAGGCGACATTTCGAAGACATCTCTGTCTCTCTACAAACTTGAAGTCCAAAACGGTACCAATTCTTCAACACCAACAGGACCTGGCATCACAATGACCACCCCAGGCGGTAACACCGTCCTCTCATCTTCAGCGACCACTGTCTCAAAAAGCATTACCCCAGCCATCATTGGTGGAGTGGTCGGTGCTATATGCTTGCTAATAATTCTTTGCATAGTCGGCATTATTTTCCTAAGGAGATCCCGTAAAAGCAATAACCAACATGACGACTCTCGCTCCTATCAAACGTCAATGGAACAAATTATACAACCATGTCCATTGCCTCAGATTCCCTTCAATACTGTTTCTGACCCATGGCCTTCTCTATCCTCCACGAAAAATGCAAACGCCCATACCGGCTATTCGAATCCAGACCAATTGATCCCCTTAAACCCAAAGCATGCTCAACAGGACTCTCAGTCCACCTCAGCAATAATATCCTTGTCCAATGCCAGTGGTAGCAACGAAATGCCGTCGGCTTCGCGCAGAGATGTGGACAGCGGTGTTCGATTCCAAGACGGAGCTGCCTGTTCTTCCACCGGGGTATACCTTGGTATAACCCTTCAGAGGACCTATGCCATAGATGAAGTTGCAACACGCAGCAGATGAGATGCCGAGGGTCAACACAACACTGACATCTTCTGCTACCACCTCCGCGTCCGAGGATTCAGGATACGCTGTCGGAAACTGTAATAACTAACAGAGCAGACTGGCTACCTTTGGTTTTACCCGTTAATGATCGTGCTTCCTCTGGGCCGTAGTTCATCTAGCGACCAAATGCACACCAACGAAAGCAGCATCCACGTTCATTAACAGTACATTATGATTTCGAGAAGTATATCCGGTTCCGCTTAAGTTATGGTAGATCAATCTAAAATGATCGATCATAGCCGTCGACTCGGCCTGACGTCAAGTATGATGTTTTCTTGAGAGCTGTCAGTGTATGCTCATCAACCAAACTCAGACGCTAAGGGAACAATTGCAACAGCCCATCACATTGACGTCCACAGATGTGGGGAACACATTTCTCTACCTCATTGCGCACCAAGTGTTTTTTCCTTCACCAGAAAAAAAGGAAACATGTCTAAATGTATGCAAACTTCCTTGTTCAGTCTAATTATAACGATTCACAGGCAAGATACAAATGCGCGTACGTATATAGATGTATTGCAACATAGCCTCAGCAGCATTGATGCCTCTCCGGCAGGGACAGAATGATGATTCCCCTTGACACGGGCGACCAGCCCGACTGACAGTGGTTCTTAAAAGTTTATATTGACTACTACACCCCTTTTCCAAACCACGCTCATAGTATGTCCCGTTGGATCCTGGCCGACGACACAGATTCTGCTATTGTCTACGTTGGGCCTTGGTTTGTTGATAAAGGTAGTCAGGATGCTTTGGGAAATTTCGGTCCTCCGTACCTCAGCACTTTACATGGCGTTAACTCTCCTGCGAGTTTCAAGTATACTTTTCGAGGTAAGGTCTCCTCACCGCCTTCAAGGCCAACGAATGAATAAACTAAGTTTACGCAGGTTCTCGGGTTCTAATTACTAGCACAGTTCAATTCCCTACTGTTGGGAATGTGACCAATCCATCTTTCCAATGCATCGTCGATGGTGCAATTCTCCAGTCAATCCTGTACACAAATGCGCAGAACAGACTTCGATTATGTGAGGCAGATGGGTTGGATGATAATCTTCACACCATCACCGTTAGAGTGGACGTTTCTAACAACCGCACGTTTTGGTTGGATTATATTCAATATTTACCCTTTCCGGATACACCTATAGACACGGCCGCAATTTCTATTGATACTACAGATGCTCAAATACTGCTCGGAGGTTGGATCGCCAAGTATCCGGGATACATAACGCAACGCACAGATTCCACTTTTTCTTTTGATTTTTTTGGTACGTGAATGGCTCTTCGTCAATTATTACTTACATTACAACAATGATATTGACGCCAGGTATATCCCTCATTTGGTTGGGATTCTACGATAACAGCTTGCCTATGGACCTTGCTACTGCTACATATTCCATAGATGGGCAAGCACCTGTTTCTTTCAACCTGAATGGGGCCTTGGCCAAAGCCACGGGAGTCCAGTACAATCAAGTGTTCTTTGAGATACCTCAACTCGAAGCCAAAACTCATACACTTGAAGTTTTTTACCGAGGCGATAGCTCGAAAACACCTTTGTCTCTATACATACTTGAAGTCCAGAATGGTACCAGTTCTTTGACATCAACTAGTACTGGTTCAGCGACTTCAACAGGACCTGGGATCACCACGACCACCCCGGGCGGTAGTAACAGTACCAGATCTTCACCGACCACTGCGTCAAAAAGCACCACCCCTGCCATCATAGGCGGAGTGGTCGGTGGCCTATGTCTGTTGATCATTATGTGTATACTGGCCATCATCTTTCTGAGGAGACGCCGACGAACCGACAGCCAACATGACGATTCTCCGCAACAGCATCCTCCAATGGAACATATTAATCCATTTCCTTCACCTCACATTCCCTCTGATGCCTTCTCTAATCCAGGACCTTCTCTAGCACCTCTTCGTCCTTTGTACTTTATTCCGCCCATGAAAAATGCCAACATCCACAGCGGCTATTCGAATCCAGACCCAATGAGCTCCTCAAACTCAAAGCATGCTCCACAGAACTCTCAATCCACCTCAGCTCTATCGTATACCAGTGGTAGTAACCAAGCACCGTCGGCATCAACACCGATTAGAGACGTGGACAGTGGGGTGCGATTCCAAGGCGGAAACCTTCCTGTTCTTCCCCCAGGTTATACCGCGGCATAACCATTGAGATTCTGAGACACCACAGCATAGCTGAAATCACAATACTATGCAATGGACAACCCAGTTACCTGACGATTAGCCCAAGGAAGGAATCAAGAAGCAACACATTAAATCCTCAGAGTACTTAGCACAGTGAATAACCTTTGCACTCCACCTCAATGGTCGTCTTTCTCGCAGGCTGTGATTCTTTCATTGACCAAAGAGATACTAGCGGAAGTAGCCACGTCCCTTCAGAAAAGCACGGGCAATGAATCGCGATTTGAAGATGGGGATTCGGTACCGTGTCAAGTGCATCGAGCTTGTAATAAATTAGGAATTTAAAACCTTTTACAATCTTGAATAGTCAACCAATCAAGGGCGATGCTCCAGTATCATAATGGATATTATGAATAGTGCAGAATTGCGTCCTTCACTACCTTGAGTCAAGAATGAATCATGTTGAAAAGAAACACAGGCATCGTGCCTCTTACCATTAGCTATTTTCTTTCTTCGAGTTGAGTTGAACCGAGAACTCTACACCCATTGCGAATCATCGGGCCATGGTCGACGACCTATTTACAATTCCCCTTTGGTGTCCGCAAGTCGTCTGCTTCATTTTAAGTACCGCAGTACACCATTGCTGTATTATCTCGACCAGGGTTCAGTAGCACACTGCCAGGATATAGGACGGCATGGCACTCGGGGAATAGTAGGAAAGTAAATTTGTTTCGTATTTATTAATCTACCTAATGTGTATGTGTTAGTGTACGATTCACCACTGCAGAAGAAATATAATACGCACCCGACCTAAAACAAAGGACCCTGCTAGAAATAAATCTCTGCTGTTATTACTCTGCCCCACATTATCTTTATTCTCGATCCTTCTAGTAGAAGGACCATATATATAATCATGTAGACAGTGATGTTCAGCGAGTCATCGTTGAAGCTGAGGCGGTGACCGTTGCGGAGTAAGCGTGACTCAGCAAAAATGGCACCGGTTTCGGTGGGGAACACATCCTATCCTAAACTTGAACATTGACCATGGATTCTTTCGACAATTTTCAGTACGACTCTGCATCGTCTTACGGCGGCTTGGGTGTTGTTGACGATAATTCGTCAGTCTATACAGCAAATACCCAGGACAATTCGTCCTCGGTGGATCTTTCAAGCTTGTCTCTTTCCGAATACAATGGCGATTCATCCTCTTCTGTAGACGATGGTCACGCTCATGGGCATCACCATCAGCAACCTCAAACTCGACATGGTGCCGACGAAGATTTTGACGCTGTCCTTGATGATTTGAAGGACGAAAGTGCATTGGATTTACCCCCTCATGCGTGCAGGTAAGTATATATGTCATTTTCTGGTTCATGTTTACTGATAGAATTACAGTTACTGTGGTATTCACTCACCTGCATCGGTCGTAAAATGCTTGATTTGCTCAAAGTGGTTCTGTAACTCGAGAGGGAACACATCTGCTTCTCATATCGTGAACCATCTTGTGCGCGCTAAACACAAGGAAGTCATTCTTCACGCGGAAAGTCCACTTGGAGAAACCACTCCGGAATGTTACAATTGTGGCAGTAAAAACGTGTTTATGCTTGGGTTCATCCCAGCGAAAAGTGACACCGTTGTTGTTCTCCTGTGTCGTCAACCCTGTGCGGCGATCTCGAAAGACATTTCTTGGAATGCTTCTCTATGGGCTCCTCTCATAGATGACCGATCTTTCTTGTCATGGCTCGTTAAGCCTCCGAGCGAAACTGAGCAATTGCGTTCTCGTCAGATTTCCTTTGCCCAGATCAATCGTCTCGAAGACCTTTGGCGAGAGGATGCAAACGCAACCCTTGAGGATTTACAAAAGCCCGGGGTGGACGACGAACCGCAACCCATTCTTTTACGCTACGAGGACGCTTATCAGTACCAAAACATCTTCGGGCCACTAGTCAAAATCGAAGCCGACTACGATAAGAGGCTGAAGGAGAGTCAGACACAGACGGATATCACCGTGCGCTGGGATCTAGGTCTCAATCAAAAGCGCGTTGCTTGGTTTTGCCTCCCTAAGCTTGAAAGTGGAGAGGTCAGGTTGGCTGTAGGAGATGAGTTGAGATTGAGGTATCAAGGCGAATTGCACAAGGCCTGGGAAGGGGTCGGACATGTCATCAAGATTCCTAACAATGTGTCTGACGAAATCGGATTGGAACTCAGAAGGACAGACGGCGTTCCTGCCGAATGTACTCATAACTTTGCCGCTGACTTCGTTTGGAAGTCTACCAGCTTCGACAGGATGCAGCTCGCTATGAAGACGTTTGCTGTGGATGAGAAGAGTGTTAGCGGGTACATCGTGAGTATTTGCATGTTTGAACATCATGTTCATGGCTGATTTATGACTTGCAGTACCATAAACTTCTTGGCCATGAGCTCGAGCCCCAATCTCTTCGAACTCAGATGCCAAAGCGTTTCTCTGCTCCCGGCCTTCCTGAGCTCAATCACTCTCAAATGTATGCGGTTAAAAGTGTGCTCCAGAAACCTATCAGCTTGATTCAGGGACCTCCTGGAACCGGCAAGACTGTAACCTCGGCTTCCATCGTTTATCACCTTGCAAAGATGAACCCAGGCCAGGTTCTTGTTTGCGCTCCTTCCAACGTCGCGGTTGACCAGTTGACGGAGAAGATACACGCTACTGGTCTTAAAGTAGTTCGATTAACTGCGAAGTCTCGTGAAGCCCTAGACTCCAGCGTTGCTTTCCTCACTCTCCATCAGCAAGTCGCGAATAGCACCACCCATGTTGAATTGCAAAAATTGATTATGCTGAAGAACGAGCAGGGCGAGTTGAGCAGCAATGATGAGAGGAAGTATAAGACTCTTATCAGACAATGCGAGAAGGAGATTCTCAGTGCAGCTGATGTCATTTGCTGTACCTGTGTTGGTGCCGGTGATCCGAGGTTGAGCAAATCGAAGTTTAGGACCGTTCTAATTGACGAGGCTACTCAAGCAGCTGAACCAGGTAAGTCCCTTTTATTTAGCTGAACGGTATTCACGCTAACGGACCCTACTATAGAGTGTATGATCCCATTGGTTCTTGGTTGCAAACAGGTCGTTTTGGTTGGTGATCATCAACAACTTGGGCCGGTCATCATGAACAAGAAGGCAGCTAGGGCAGGCCTTACCCAATCTCTCTTTGAGCGTTTAGTTGTTCTCGGAAACAGGCCCATTCGTCTCCAAGTGCAATATCGTATGCATCCCTGCCTCTCCGAATTCCCCTCCAACATGTTCTACGAAGGTACCCTTCAGAATGGTGTCACCGCTCCCGAGAGGCTTAGGAAGAACGTCGATTTCCCTTGGCCAGTCCCCGATACACCTATGTTCTTCTACCAGAATTTGGGTCAGGAAGAAATCTCTAGCAGCGGTACTTCTTTCTTGAACAGGACTGAAGCATCAAACGTCGAGAAAATTGTCACTAAATTCTTCAAGTCCGGTGTAATGCCTAGTCAAATTGGAGTTGTCACTCCATACGAAGGACAACGCTCTTATATTGTCAACTACATGCAATTCAACGGCTCCTTGAAGAAGGATCTTTACAAGGAGATTGAAGTTGCCAGTGTTGATGCTTTCCAGGGACGAGAGAAGGACTACATTATATTGAGTTGTGTGCGCAGCAATGAACACCAAGGTATCGGCTTCTTGAATGACCCTAGACGTTTGAACGTCGCTCTCACTCGTGCTAAGTATGGCGTTGTCATTCTGGGAAATCCCAAAGTCTTGAGCAAGGTATGTCTGTCATTCTGCCAATCAAAGTGGATAATTCTAACAAACTTCTTTGTTCTTCAGCATCCACTGTGGCATTATCTCCTTACTCACTATAAGGAAAAGAACTGTCTTGTTGAGGGCCCGTTGAGCAACTTGCAACCTAGCATGATCCAATTCAGCAAGCCTCGTCGTACCCTCGTAAAGTCGATGGAACAGTTCCGACGGCATGAAACCAATGCTCGTGATTATTTGCCGTCCGCAACGACAGGTGTCATGTCTACAGATCGTGAGTTTGACTTTGCACTCCCGAATAAGAAATGGAATATTTATCAACTATTTCATACAGCCCGCAATCGGTCTGGCACCCCGAGCCGCTTTGATGCGAGTTTCTATCGGACTCATGACGCCCTTGGATACATCCCTTCAGATGTTCAGTCGCTTAGATCCCAGGCAACTTACTCTTCTGGTTTGCCGATGTTCAATGCCCCTGGTCCCTTTGGACCTGGACCAATCCCTCGTGGTCCTAACGGCGCCAAAAGAAGCGCTTACAGTTATGCATCCTCAATCGTCTCTCAAGATGCTGGACCGAGCGTTACAGATAACAGCAGTGTTATTGGTGGCAGCACCAACGGTGTCAACATCGCTTACTCTCAGAGTGATAGACTTAGACGAAGACCATCGTTCGGTTCAACATCTGTCGCGGGCCAGAGTGACCTCGGAAGCTTGTCGCAGTATGATTATAAGAGCCAGGATGATGCTGGTGATTTGGATGACATGAAGTCACAGTATGCTGGAACTCAAAATGGTGTTACCGTCTTCTAACAGCAGCGTTACACTCTGAGGACGTGATGATTCAAGCGAAATCATCTGCAGTCCCATTATCGTTGCTGCTACTGCTGCTTTAGACGGCCTTTAATCCTGGACACCACAAACAACAACCACAACCTAGCTTGCGCGACGCGCCGCCCGACCGACCTGCTACGGTCTGACGACGAGGTTGATGTGACCGCCCGCATTAGCTCGTTCGTTGCTGCTGCGATATCATGCTCATATCTATATTTGGGCCCTGTGATATCCAGCGCAAGTAGCCAGCGAGTCGAGCTTGCTGTAGCAGGTCTCTCGCACCCAGCCCTACAACACCCTCAACCACAACTAAATATCCTTAAAATAGCCTACATGAAAAATTTATCAGCAAAAAAAAGACGACCACAAAGAATATGACACTGACACAAGCTTTTGGGCCTTGATTCTCCTTCCTTATTCCAGTTTCAGATTACCCGGATATATCGACGCAGGGTAGTGAGGGGTTGATTAGTCGTTTCCTCAAAGATAACCTTTGTTACTTTTGATGTAGCAACTTGTGATCCTTCTTAGTCCTATATAGCGATGTACGTGATATGGAGTAGCTCTGAAATATTTATACTACACACCGAAACTTACGGTAGATGAACGGAGATTGACAATGGATCCTGGGGCATGTGAGTAGAGATGCCAAGATAGCGAAAATTGATCTAACGGTAGTTGTGATGGTGGGTATGTAGAATTTTACTCCTCTAAGGAAAGGGAAACCATGCACCCACGTCGTTCACGGTTCGATGTATGTATGTATGTAAGTACTGGCAGCTTGTCACCGTATAGATGAGCGGCCATCATTTTTCACAATTGAGCCCATTTGTTTTTTGTGTGTTGTCCTATTTCCCGAACAACAAACAGTCTCGTGCATATCTCTCACCCCGACCACCACCTCAGTCACAAGCTGCGACCACAGCGCGACCGACCTCGGTGGGCGACGACAGAACTTCATAGGCTGGTCCCCCAAGGAACGTTCTACTCTCTTTGTTTCTTCAGGCTTTTCATTATTCCGGCCCGCCTCACTTGACCATTTCGCCGTCTTGGAGGAGAAACTGCGCCCCTGAACTCTTTCTTGTCATTCTCCACTGTTCTTTCTTTCTCGCGTTATATCCTCCTCTACATATTTCTCGGAGGCCAATTTCCAAACAATTTATCCCAAGGGTGTAGAAAAGAGGGAAGAGTGCTAATTGCTTGGTCAGTTACCATCAGTGTTTGGAGGTTAATGTATAACTAACAATGTGTGTACAGAATACCTTCTCAGTATTAACCAGCTACCTAAGCACGAATATCGGATACCTGATTACTCGGAACAACTTTCTTGAAAGCCACGGCCCTATTCATTATCGCCACCAAGAACGGATCTTGTGCAACACAGGATGACAACCGAACCGTCCAGTGAACCGCTTCGACTCGAGCTCACGGAAGAATTATCTGGAGGCACAATGGAGAGGCAGCAAGAGCGAGGTGTCAGTCTCTCTCTCGAGATTCCCGTAGACACTCATACCGGACAACCTTCTGCATCTACATCGTCAGAACCGTCATCTCCCAATCCCTTGACGGACTCTGATACCCTTATACCCAAGAACTCGATCTCCGAAACTCCTCCATCATCTACAAGCACGCATACAGGGTCGACTTCGTCCTTACCTACCACTACTAGCACAACCCGGAACGTCAAGTTTGCGCCACTGCCACAAATCCCACCCCGCAGACGTCGTTCTACGGCCCCCCTGGGCATGGCTGCCCGGGGCCAGCTCATGCGTAGGCGTAGGGGACACTATGCTGATCAGCAGCTGGAGAATGAGAAAGCGGCAGTGGCAGCTAACGGCATGTGGACGCAGGAGGAGCTTGAGGAGCAGAGGTTGAAGCAAGAGGAGATGGCGGCTAGGTATGCACACTATCAGGCTTCGGCGGCTGCTCGTGCAGCACGAGAAGAGGAGGCTAAGATGGAAGAGGAGGAGGAAGAGGCGATGGAGATTGCTAGACGAAATCATGATATGGAAAGACTGAGGCGAATTAGAGGTCCCGATGATGCTGAAGATAGACTCCTGGCCCTTAGGAAAACGATGAAGGGCTTGTGGAAGAAGGTATCCCATAAGGACGGAGAACTATTGCGAGATAAAAACAAGGACAAGACTACGAAAGAGGAACCCATTGGCGTCAGACCTAGGCGTAAGTCCGACATTACACGGCCTGTATCAGCATCAGCTCCTTCTTCACCTGCGGTTACTTCACCGCCGTTTGTCCTTCCTCCAGTACCACCACTGCCATCTGCCTCTATCTTATCGAGCAGCCCTATTGACTCCTTGAACAACGATAAACCAGAGGGGAATGAAGATGGCGGGCAGGTGTGGGAAGAAGAAATTGATAAAAGCTTCCCCTTAAACGTGAGCCAGACAGAAACAGTCGTTGAAGGTCGACCTGTCCGGCCTTCAGGTGTTTCAGAAGGTTCCTCCACGGTAGATCTCTCGTCCACTCCAGTGGGTAAAAAGGAAGAGAAGATCATCTCAATTTTGAAGACTTCGAGGACTTCAAGTCCAGTACCGCCATCGGTGTCTATCACTTCCAAAGCATCGAGGACGTCACTTTCGAGCAGCAAGCCATGACAGGAACATTAAATCGGCTACATTGCCTTTATAGATCTCTGGACGTTGCGTTGTTAGACATCCCCATGGAAAAGGGCCTGTCGCTGCGGTGTTTGGCGCTAATCCCTTTTCAATCTTTGAAGCAGTCTGTCATTTATCTTGCTCGTATAGGTATATATCTACCTTTTATTTCTTCTGCTATCGTCGCCATCCTACTTCGCTCCCTTTCACGTCAGTGACCACCTTCCGATTCCGGGCGGTGTTACTTCTTTTCCCGTCTCGACATTCGACCATCCTGAATACTATTTGACCGTCATTATATCTCTGTCGTCTAATTCTCTTCGGCTTTCCAAACATCGAGCAAACACTCTCGAAGGGTTAGTCAAGCTTTCTCACTATGGTATACCCACTGGGCCCAAAATCATAACACGATAATGATGAAAAACGTCAACACAATGTCTTAAATTCTTATGTCCCCCCGATGCATTTGAAAACAACGAACACTTCGACTTTCTATGATAAAAAGGTGCAGGGTTATAGAGCGAAGTTCATGACCTGTATATATCTTCTTTTCTAAATCCCCCCGCATGGCGAATATTTCTTGTCCATTCACCCTTCTGTGGCTTTGTTTTCCCGCCTCTAAACAACTCCTCGTTTTTCGTGACACATAGACCCTTGTTGCTTTACCATTGTTCTCATCGTTATCATCGCATCCATCACTCTACGACTATACTCCCATCATCAAGGACGGATCGCTGACAGACTAATTCTTGGAGATACTATCTCTTTCCACTCGTTTGTAACCTAACAAAGTTCAGGCACTTTCATCCTTCTTTCCATTTCTATTTCGCATCCAATCTTTCTTTTCATATAATATTATTTCTCCTTTTAGCATTTCTTCGTCGTTGATTTGGAAAGATTCCTATTCGACGTCTTTTTTATCCGTTATCCTACATTAACATGCGTTTTAACTTCGTTAACTAATAGTATACCAAGTCTTCGCATATCGATACATTTACACCATCATTTCTCTTTGTCATTTTTTCTTCTTCCTTCGTAATCTACATTCTAGTACTTTTGGCTAACAGTTAGTCCTCAATTTTTTATTATACGGTTTCCGGGTGTTATTCTTACTTGAAAGTGTGTAAGTGTATTGGCGCTGTAACTTGTAAGGGCATCGTGATGGAAATTACGTGACCAAGTCAGCAAAAATTTTGTAGTGATCAGTCATGCATCTGTTTATAGACTTCTTCTTTGCTTAGTGCCCTCATCCAAATACTGTATACTTATTCTCAGACTCACAGCCTCCTTCTTGGTTCATTTATCAAATCGTCGTACACGCTCTCTAGTAATGGCTAATTTTAAATGCTATTCTCAATAAGCCTTGGGAGGAATTCTAACTTGACTGCAGACTTTGCGTTCCATTTCTTTCCGAGGAGGAATAGTATCTGTTATATGCGATGACATCTCTAAAGTTTGACGGCCTCTCTATACTTGCATTCTCATTGGACGACAGATTTCTTGGTTGACAATTATTATGTGTATGCCACCATCTAGAACACATCATCGGACCTGTTTTTTCCACCCCAGTGTCACTTCAATGACTTCCCGGAGCATATGTTGCGGCGATTACCAAGTTCTTGTACTGAACGACTGCGTTCCTGACGAAAGGAACACTCAAAGTGCCGAATCTCAATGCTAAATCATAATGCCAAGCTCTGCTATAGCTGGTATAAGCGCTCTTGCAATGAATCGCCAGTTGTTGTCAACTTCTATCTCTGTACGACACCACGCGACGACATGAAACGGTACACAGGACCACCGTTAGTATCCGTTTTTCAATGGTTGTCCAAAGTGGTCAATCAGCGCAGTTCAATTTCACTGCAGTCTTTCTAGAGTTAGAGGATCTACTTGGAATACTAAAAGGCCCATATACGACCTCTGAAAAAGTATAAGTAGGATAGTTTGTTCAGCTCAAATACTTCAGACATTCTCCTCAGGAAGCAGTCTAACTCACAGATATTCTACCAAGTTCTACCTCTACAATGGCTCACGCAGCTTGTTCGTATTAATTCTCCCATTCCACATTTGAAGATCGTTTCGCTGACCGATATTTTACCACCTAGCCAAATTTACTTACGTTCGTATCGACAAGAATGACGTTGCCTTGCTCGTCGTCGACCATCAAGTTGGATTGTTCCAAATTGCACGGGACTATCAGGCAGACGAGTTCAGGAATAACGTCCTTGCTCACGCAGCCATCGGGAAAGTATTCAACCTCCCGACTGTGCTCACTACCAGTGCTGAAACGGGTGCGTTCAAGTTGCCCGTCGTTACTTGTCCACTTCTAGCAATGTTTACTGACGTTTTTTCAAAGGTCCCAATGGTCCCCTCCCGAAGGAAATCATTGAGATGCACCCCAACGCCCCCTTGATCAATCGCAAGGGGGAAGTCAATGCCTGGGACAATAAGGACTTTCGCGACGCAGTCCGTGCTACCGGCAAGAAGCAGATCATAATTGCTGGTATCACTACCGACGTAAGTACATTTTCGATTCTCTTCTTGTCCCCAAATCAACCTTATATGTGCCTAGGTTTGTACCACCTTCCTTGCATTGTCCCTCGTTCAAGAGGGCTATACTGTCTTTGCCAACGCCGACGCATCTGGTGCGATGTCCAAGCGCATCGCCGACGATGCCAATGACAGGATGCGCAATGCTGGCGTACAAGTACTCTCCAGCTTCGCCATCATTGGTGAACTGTTCCGTGACTGGAGGAACACCCCCGGCAGCAAAGAGTTGTTCCCATTCTTTGACCAGTAAGCTCTCTCTTGTCGTTTAGTTCTGGATTTGGATCGATTGACACGGTCGCCCATTCTCAAAGGTACCTCTCCGTCTTTTCTTCCCTCGTTCGCGGACACGCTGCTGCCGTCGACCGTGGAACCTTGCTCCCTGGTGAATCCGAGTGAACGTCAGTTAATAGCTTTGGAAAGGGGCTATTATTTACTTTCGCAACTACATGAGTGTCAGTGTTAACCTAGGTATATAACAAAAAAAAAAGGAGTAGACTTTGACTAAATCACCGAATTACTGGAGAGATAAACCGCAAGGCCTACCAAATTTCAAACATTTAAACACTTCAGAATAAATTCTTGTTCAAGATTCATTTGTGTCAACTCTAACGTATGCATCTAATTCTTAGAGTTGTATTCAACACAAATTCAACAAACAAGGGGAGTGATGTTACTATGTACGGAGCAAGGTCAAAAATTTAAATAGGGTATCTTGTAAGTTTGTTTCGTCGATGGTAAAGGAATTGATATAAACAGGGAAAGAAGGACATTGAATGTAATGGCTTACATATTCTCAAGTATGAAGACGAATGAAGGACGAAGGGTGAATCATCATTGTACGCTGGATTAATAGTTCATCCAGTTCAAATCGGAAGTTGGG